>ERZ842401.4268-NODE-4268-length-16819-cov-4.851825_pt1 | contig 16819 bp, 15 predicted proteins | sample MGYA00521270_ERZ842401 | MGnify/ENA primary metagenome ERZ842401 (study PRJEB31892, sample SAMEA3878208) | bioreactor metagenome | biome: Moose rumen | place: Sweden | collected 2011-10 | study: EMG produced TPA metagenomics assembly of the PRJEB12797 data set...
CAATCTTGTCCTTCATGTCGCCTGGCAGGAATCCTAACTTCTCGCCAGCCTCCACGGCAGGGCGGGAGAGGATAATCTTCTTGGCTGTTTTCTCCTTTAGTGCCTTGACGGCCAAGGCTATTGAGAGATAGGTCTTGCCTGTGCCTGCAGGGCCTACGGCAAACACCATGTCGTTAGCCTCATAGGCGTCGATGAGCCGTTGCTGGTTCTCGGAGCGGGCTTTGATGGCGCGTCCTGACATGGAGTAGCACACCACGCCCTCTCGCACCTCGTCCTTGGTGCGGTGCCCTTTTACGATGTCTAAGATGTCCTCCTCCTTCAGCGAGTTGAACCGCAGTACGTGCTGGCGCATGCGTTCGGCACTCTCCTCGAAAGCGGCCATCTGCTCCTCGTCGCCCAAGATGCGAATGACATTGTCGCGGGCCACGATGCGTAGCTTTGGAAACAGCGCCCTCAGCATCTGCAAGTGTTGGTTGCCAATGCCATAGAACACCACTGGGTCGATGTCCTCTAAAACGATATGCTTCTCTATCACAGAATAACGATATTTCTTTTCTGACTGCAAAGGTACGAAAAAAAAACGAACCCGCCAAACGCTCAGCCCACTTTCTTACTGCATCTGGAAGTACTGAGGCTGAAGCTCGTAAGCTCCGAGGCTAATGCTCGTAAGTTCTGAGGTCAATGCTCAGAAGCCACGAGGCTGATGTCCAGATGCTCTGAGCCCTATGCTCACTTGGGCTGGGGGTAACGCTGCTTTAGGCTGGGGCTGACATCGAGTTGGGCTGGGGCTGATGTCGAGTTGCCACGAAAGTGGCGAAAATTTTGTTTATTCCAAATATTCTTCGTACCTTTGCCCTCTGTTTATGAGATATTCAACTAACACACAGGGAGAATACGACCACTTGGAAGTCCACGAGGCACAGCCGTTGCTGGAGTTCCTGCTGCAACATGTGCAGCACAGCCGTACGAAGATTAAGGCCACGCTGCAGGGACAGGGCATCCGTGTGAATGGTAAAACGGTGACTCAGTTTGACTTTCCGTTGCAGCCGGGCATGAAGGTGGCCGTGTCGAAGACAAAGCGCAATCAGCAGCAGTTCCGAAGCCGCTATGTGAAGATAGTCTATGAGGACCGATGGCTGATAGTTGTAGAAAAGAACGTGGGTATCTTGTCGATGGCTGCCGGACATTCGGCGCTGAACGTCAAGGCCGTGCTGGACGACTATTTCAAGAAAAGTCGGCAGAAGTGTACGGCACACGTGGTGCACCGTCTGGACCGTGAAACCTCCGGGCTGATGGTCTATGCCAAGGACATGGAGACTGAGCAGGTGATGGAGCACAACTGGCACCAGATGGTCTACGACCGACGCTATGTGGCTGTGCTCTCCGGCGAGATGGAACAGGACGAAGGAACCATAGCTAACTGGCTGAAGGACAACAAGGCATACATCACATATTCGTCGCCGGTGGACAATGGGGGTAAGTATGCCGTGACCCACTTCCACGTCATGGACCGCACCACAGACCACTCGCTGGTGGAATTCCGTCTGGAGACTGGGCGCAAGAATCAGATTCGTGTGCATGCCGCCGACATGGGGCATCCTGTCTGTGGTGACCCGAAGTATGGCAATGGCGATGACCCGCTGCGCCGCCTGTGCCTGCATGCCTGGCTGTTGTGCTTTAACCATCCTGTGACAGGTCAGCCCATGGAGTTTGAGACCCCCGTGCCTGCCACGTTTAGGCATCTGTTTAAATAGGATTGAGGATTAAACTCTCGATGCAAATGAATAACATCGTTTATTATATTGCCTTGTTGGCTTTCATCATCATCGGTTTCCTTGTGGTGAAGAAAGTGGCTTCATGCATGATTAAGTCCGTGGTGGCCATTGTCATGCTGGTGGCAATGGCTGCCATCTACTGGCTCTACCTCAGATAAGCAGCAGGCCCAGCGTGACAGCCAGTCCGTAGACGAAAATGTTGCGGGCCGTCTCGCCCAGACACACGTTTAGTTCGCGGCCATAGTTGATGCGTCGCATCTTCAGCCATGTGTAAATGTGGAGCAGCAGATAGAGCAGGGGGAACACCGTGGCCAAAACGTGGCCGTTAGCCCAGAACACGACTCCCATGACGACAGCCGTAATGCCCAGCCCCAGATAGAGCCACTCTGTGGCCTCGGCACCAATGCGTACCACTAACGTCTGCTTATGGTCGCGCAGGTCATTGTATCGGTCGCGGTAATTGTTGACGATGAGCAGCCCGTCAATCACCAGTCCGCAGGCCACTGAGGCAGTAAACACCTGCCATGTGCAGGTGTGTAGCTGGACGTAATAGGTGATGCATACGGGCACAATGCCGAAAAACACCAGCACCAGCAGGTCGCCCATTCCTATATAAGATAGGTGTGTCGTATAAAGGAAACAGAACACGATGCATAACAGTCCCACCAGTATCATCTCCATGCCGCCAAACCACACCAGCGGCAGGCCCACTATGCAGGCCAGACAAGTGGTGGTGGCTATGGCCTGCTTCATGGAATCAATTTTCACCCAGCCTTGTGTACAAGCGCGTAAGGGGCCCAATCGTGTGGCCGTGTCGTCGTTGCCACGGGTGTAGTCGAAGAAGTCGTTCACGAAGTTTGCGTCAATTTGCATGATGAATGCAAAGAGCAGGCATAGTACGGCTGCTGTCCAACTGAACACATTGTCACCATAGGCACGGGCATCGGTATAGGCCAGTGCCAGCCCTATCATGACTGGTACGGCGGCACCGCTCAGTGTCTTGGGGCGTGCAGCGAGCACCCATGCCTGTAGCGAGTTTTGTTTGATGTCTTTTTCTTCCATAGTGACTGCAAAGGTAGTAAAAAACTCCGTCGGTTGGCACGAAAGATGCTGTTTTTTTGCCTTGAAATTGAAATAATTGGCAGAATCCGTGGAATCCGTAAGAAAAAAGCAGTATCTTTGCACCCGATATGATGACAAAAAATCCTTCACTCGATTTGGTTGAGTTCGTAGAGACTCAGATTCTTCCCCAGTATGCGTCGTTCGACAAGGCGCACAACATGGAGCACGCCACACGCGTTATTCGCCGTTCGCTTGACATGGCCAGACGCATGGGGGCTGACCTTAACATGGCCTACGTCATAGCTGCCTATCACGACCTTGGACTCACTGGTCCGCGGGCGGTGCACCACCTGACCAGTGGCAAGATACTCATAGCAGATGCACGTTTGAAGCGATGGTTCACTGCTGAGCAGCTCAAGGTTATGAAGGAGGCGGTGGAGGATCATCGGGCCTCGGCATCACGTGTTCCACGTAGCGTCTATGGCAAGATCGTGGCCGAAGCAGACCGTGACATAGAGCCGGAGACGGTTATCCGCCGCACCATTCAGTATGGCTTAGCCAACTACCCTCAGTTGGACGCAGAGGGACACTGGCGCCGATTTGTGCAGCACATGGACGAGAAGTACAGCGTCAATGGCTACATTCGACTTTGGGTGCAAGGGTCGGAGAATGAGCGCAAACTGAACGAGTTGCGGCAACTCATTGCAGAGCCGAAACGCATGCGCGAGGTCTTCGACCGCATTTGGAAGGAGGAATCAGTTGTAGAAGTTCCAGGAGACGCCTAAGCGCATAACGCGGCTGTTCAGGGGGTAATGAGGCGTCAGGAAGTAGTCCTTGGTGCCTGTTCCTGCGTTCACGTGGCTGAAAGCTATGAAGAAGCGGGCGCGCTTCAAGTGCATGTTGGCGTAGACGTCCACAAACGGGTAGCCACCGAGTTCCACGCGGCTGTCTGAATTTTGCTGTACGGCAAACTGTCCGATCTGTGGCACATAGTCTGGTGCATAATACTTGGTGAAGTAGGTAGCGCAGCCTCCTAACTCGACGGTCAGCACCTTGGCTATCATGAATTTCAGATAGAGGTTGGTGAAGACGTTGAGTGCCGGTACGGGCAGTACCTCCTTGTTGCTGGAGTTCTGGTAAGTGACGATGTTCTCCCAATTCAGCACACCCCAGCGTACGTCTTGGCGTAACTGTGCCGTGAGGACGTTGATGTTCGAAGACTCTTGGAAAATGCCGGCTGTCAGTCCCGTGCGACCGCTTTCCGTGGTTGTGTAGCTGGTGCCGAAGTAAGTATAGTTCTGTATCTCGTCAATAGCCAAGCGCAACTGCGTATTGGTCTTCTCGTAGGTGAAGCGCCCTTCCACGTGGGTGTGCGTCTCACTATTCATGTCATTCTCCCACCAAAGGTGCTTGGAGTGGTACTTCTCTTGGAAAAAAGTGGATGTGGCGCGACGGAAGAAAGCGTTGGCAGCCAGCCGAACGGTGTCGCCGAGCAGTGCAAAGTTCAAATCGGTGTCGAAGTCAACGGCCAGCTCACTGGCATCGTCGCCCGTCACGCCTAATTCGGCAGCTAAGTTGAAGTGTAGCGTCTTGCCCTGAGTCTTTGACATCTGCCCACCTACGTTCATGCAGTGGCCTGACCATCGTTGCAGATGGTAGGCGGTTGCACCTTCCAGCAAGTCGGGCATCTGGTAGCGACGGTACTCAAAGGAGATGAATGCCTTTAGCCCGGCTTTCATATATTTGTTGAAACCTTCCAGCAGGCCCACAGCCAACGTGTTTTTAATGGATAGGTATTTGGTCTTGTCATAGATGGAGTCGCCACTGTACAGATTCTCAAAATTACGAGCGTAGTAAGTGTCGGCATAATAGTCTGTGGGCGAGGCATAGGCTTGGTAGATGCGGTCGTAGTTGTTGATGTCAAGGGTATGGATGAAACTCGTCACGGGCACATACTCCAGTTTCATGGTAGCGTCGATGGAGTCTTGGCGCTCCTGTTCGGCTCGCAGACTGTCCATCTTTTCTTGAGAGTCCACCTTGATACGCGTCGTGTCGGCAGCAATGTCGGGTGTCTCCACGCCAGGTTCGTCACCCATGATTTTGGCGTTGGCAGGGCGGCCTGTGGGGGCGGCTTCTACCGTCTTGCCCCCTTTGCGGCCCAAATCTTTGTTCGGCTTCTCTTTGCCGTCGGCTTCGTCTTCACGGTCTTTCTTTTGCTGGGCAGACTTGTTGGCAAAGATGCGGGCTTTCAGTTCCTCTGGTGTCATCTTCACCTTGTGATAAAAACCGAGGTTGTAGCGGTGGCTGAGGAACAGGTGCTGTGAGTTGGTGCGGTTCCAGTTTTGAGAGAGTACGGTAGGTATTTCTTCTTCGCTGAATTCCTGATCGTATGCCTCTGGGTGGGTGATGTAGTTGTCGTTAGTGATGCCTCCGTTCTCAGCTAACTTGCGGTGGTATGCAGAGGCAAGGAAGTGCATCTGATACTTGTTACCCCGGTAAGAGCCATATAGTGAAGCGCGGAAGTGCGCGGTGTTCTGGTTTTGGAAGTAACCACGGGCATAATAATAGTCGAGGTCGAACCCCATGCCCAAACGCTTGTTGGCATTGACGGCGAATTTGGCGTCGATATGGTCCTCGCCGTGCTGCTTGTCGCCACAGTTGTCGTAACTGATATTGGTATAGGGGGATAGCGTATTAGTAAAGAGAAACTGGTCGGGCTCTTTCGTAGTGTAGTCGTAGGGCTGGGAGAAAAAGAACTCGCTGGTCTCGGAACGGTCGATGAAAATGCGGCTTAGGCGGGGGGTGTAGTTATTACCCGTGGTGTTGTACTCGCCGAATAGCCCCGTGTTGTAGATGGAGTTTTGGTAGAGGTGCGGCATAGTGTCTACCTCGGCAGGAGTGATGTCACCAAAGCGACGGTCCACGGTCCATACCCAGACACCGCGGGGAATTTCCTTGTCGCCTTTGATGGAATCACGATTGTTGGGGTTGAAGTTGCGGTTGCTCCCACTCTCATCGCGCTGGGTGATAATGCCATCCTCGCTCATCTCATTATACACCTGCGCCTGCATAGCTAATGCCATGCAGAGCAGAGTTGTCAGCATGTAAAGGTGTCGCTTCATATCTTCATCATTCTCAGTACAATCTCAATAAACTTGAATACCATGGATGCGAGGATGATGTAAGTACCTGTCTCCTTGTTGCTGAAATAGTAGACGGCCATCCCGCTGGCAGCGCCGACGACAAAGATGAGGTTCAACCAGTTGCGCAATGACTTGATGCTCATTTCAGCAGTGTTTCGAATTTATTAAAAAGAAAATCTTTACGGTCAATGGTCTTGCGACGGAACTTTCCTGATACAGGAAGCAACTTCGTATTCTTTTTGTTTACGGCCTCCTTGTCAGTAATCCATTCTTCTGCTTTCATATGCTGGGGAGCGCGTTCCTCCTCATAGAGGTAGCGTATACGGCTCATCGTTATCTCTGCCTTACCGTCGTAACACAGGGCCTTCAGCACATAGTAAAAGCGGGTCTGGTCCAATGAGAGTGCCGCTTTCTTGAACACCAGCCATTCTTCAAAGGAACCGCCAATCTCATGGTGCTCCTTGTCATTGACAAGAATCTTGCTGTTAATCTGGTTCTTGGTGCGTGTCAGGCGCTCCATGTATTTCAACAGAATGTCGAAAACTTGGTCAGCAGTCTTGCCTGGTACCTCAATCGTTTTGCTGAACTCCACGCGACCATCTATTAGGGGAACTGCTCCCTTCAGGTATTTCTGGTTGGGGTCCACCTTTGCTGCTACCTCAGTATCCTGTTCTTCTTCCTCGGCAATCTCCCAAGAGTTGTCTTGTGCCCACAGGGTGAGGGGCAGGAGGGCGAGGAGGGTCATAAAGAGTTTTCTCATAAGTCTTTGATGCTATTTAATAATAAAGTCGTGCAAAAGTACAAATATTAATCGGGAAAAGAGCAGGCGTCTACCCATAATTCTCAATTTTTAATCTTTGGCAATTAATCTTTAATTTTATTTAAGTTCCAACTCTTTCTGGAGACGAATGATTTCATCGCGGTATTGGGCGGCCTGTAGGAAGTCGAGCTTTTTGGCGGCTTCCTTCATGAGGCGCGTTGTCTCCTTGATGCTTTTCTCCAGTTGCGGACGGGTCATGCGCTCAATGATGGGATCTGCAGCAAAGGCTCCACTGGCTGTGGACGATTTGGCATCAGGCGACGATAAGCTGAGTTCTCTGGCATCGGGCGTGTCTGCATTGACGAGCGAGACAGTCAGGGCTTTCTTGATTTGCGTAGGTGTGATGTCGTGCTCCTCGTTGTATTTGAGTTGCTTCATGCGACGGCGCTGGGTCTCGTCAATCGTGAGTTGCATGGAGGCTGTGATGGTGTCAGCATACATGATGACCTTGCCATTCACATTACGGGCGGCACGACCGGCCGTCTGTGTTAGACTACGGTGGCTGCGGAGAAATCCTTCCTTGTCGGCGTCGAGGATGGCTACCAGTGAGACTTCTGGGAGATCCAATCCCTCACGCAGCAGGTTGACACCTACCAGCACATCGTATGTACCGTTGCGCAGATCCTCTAATATTTTGACGCGTTCCAGCGTCGTCACCTCGCTATGGATGTAAGCAGTCTGGATATCGTGGTTCAGTAAGTATTCGCTCAGTTCCTCGGCCATGCGCTTGGTCAGCGTTGTCACCAGAACGCGTTCTTTGCGTTGTATGCGTTGCTGTATCTCCTCCATCAGGTCATCAATCTGGTTCTCCGTAGGACGAACATCTATTTCTGGGTCGAGTAGTCCCGTGGGACGGATAAGCTGTTCCACCACGATGCCTTCTGCCTCGTTTAACTCGTAATCGGCGGGAGTGGCCGAGACGTATATTACTTGATGCGTCATGGACTTGAACTCGTCAAATGTCAATGGACGGTTGTCAAAGGCAGCAGGCAGACGGAAACCATATTCGACAAGGTTGGTCTTTCTGGCTCGGTCGCCGCCGTACATGGCACCTATTTGTGGTACGGAAACATGGCTTTCGTCAATGACCAGCAGGTAGTCATCGGGGAAGAAGTCGAGCAGGCAGTATGGGCGCTCGCCTGCTTGTCGGCCGTCGAAGTAGCGAGAGTAGTTTTCTATGCCAGAACAGTGGCCAAGTTCTTTGATCATTTCCATGTCGTACTCCACCCGTTCTTTGATTCGTTGTGCCTTGATGCCATCACCCAATTCTTCAAAGTATGCCACTTGCTTCACTAGATCGTCTTGAATGTTGCGAATGGCGATGTTGGTTTGCTCTTGTGTGGTCATAAAAAGGTTGGCAGGGTAGAGCTTGTACTCCTCAAACGATGCCAGACGGGTCATGGTGACTGCATCCAGTTCCTCGATAGTATCTATCTCATCATCCCAAAACGTGATGCGTAGGACAACCTCATTGTAGGCCATGGCTACGTCAATGGTGTCGCCTTTTACACGGAAGTTGCCACGCTTCAGTTCAATGTCGTTGCGGACATACAAGGCAGCAACTAATTTTCTTAACAAAGCATTGCGGTCAAGAATCTGCCCTTGGTGAATTTCAATGATGTTTTCATTGAGTGCTATAGGGCTTCCCATACCATAAATGCAACTAACTGATGATACAACGACAACATCCTTTCGTCCTGACATCAAAGCACTTACGGCGCGCAGCCTTAAACGGTCTATTTCCTCGTTGATGGCCAAGTCTTTCTCAATATACGTGTCGGTGGTAGGCAGGTAGGCTTCAGGCTGATAGTAGTCATAATAGCTGACATAATACTCTACGGCATTTTCGGGGAAGAACCCGCGCATTTCCTCATAGAGCTGGGCAGCTAAAGTCTTGTTGTGCGAAAGAATGAGCGTCGGCTTGTTGACGTTGGCCATGACATTGGCTATGGTAAACGTCTTGCCAGAGCCAGTGACGCCTAACAGGACCTGAGCCTTGTCGCCGTGTTGCAAGCCTTCGGTCAGTTGCCGAATGGCTTCGGGCTGATCGCCCGTCGGTTTGTATTTCGATGTGAGTTTAAAGTCCATAATGATTTGCAAAATTACATATTTTCCTCGTAAAAAACGTGAACATCGGCCACATTTTGCTAAAAATAGTTTGTTTTCCTTTGCTTTTCACGGGAAAATGCGTAATTTTGCACGTCAAAATTGAAACTCAATGAATAAAAACGGTATTATAACGCTTTGCATGGCCGTGCTCTTGACGGGTTGTGCCTCAGAGTTTAACACGGTTTACAAGTCTGCTGACAACTCTTATAAGTACGAGTATGCCAAGCAGTGCTTTGCCATGGGGAAGTTTCAGCATGCTGCTACGCTCCTTAGTGAACTGGTCACCGTACAGAAAGGTCGTGAGTTCGGGCAGGAAAGCCTTTACATGTTAGGCATGGCCCAATATTGTAACCGCGACTATGAGGCATCCAGTGCTACTTTCAAAAAATATTTCAGCAGCTATCCGAAAGGTGAATTTGCAGAGCAGGCCTGTTTCTACATTGGTCAGTCGCTCTATCAAAGTGCTCCGGAGCCCAGACTTGACCAGTCACCGACCATCGGGGCTATCAATGCTTACCAAAATTTTATAGACTATTTCCCCGACTCTCCTTTGCGTGAGGATGCCCAGCAGCGGCTTTTCATTTTACAAGATAACTTGATAAAAAAAGAATATCTGTCGGCCAAACTTTATTATAATCTTGGTGGCTATTTCGGTAACATCAACGCCAACACGGAGAGTAACTACGAGGCTTGCATTATCACGGCTCAGAATGCGCTGAAGACCTATCCGTTCTGTGACTTGCGCGAGGAGTTCTCGTTGCTCATTATGAAAAGCAAGTTTGAATTGGCAGAGAATAGTTCGGAGGAAAGGCGTGTGGAACGCTATCGTGACGCAGAAGATGAGTGCTATGGATTCCTTAACGAATTCCCTGAATCGAAGGAGGCTGCTACAGCCGAGAAACTCATCGCTAAATGTAAGAAAGTGACGAAAGACTAATAAAAACATAATAGAAGACATGGACTACAAGAAATCAAAAGCACCGGTGAATACCGTGACCCGCAACATCATGGACCTTTGCAAAGATACGGGCAATATCTATGAGAGTGTAGCAATCATTTCGAAGCGCGCTAACCAGATTAGCGTTCAGATTAAAGACGACCTGTCGAAAAAACTGGCTGAGTTTGCTTCCTATAATGACTCGCTGGAGGAAGTCTTCGAGAATCGTGAACAGATTGAGATTTCACGCTATTATGAGAAGTTGCCGAAGCCATCACTGTTAGCTACGCAAGAGTTTGTAGAGGATAAAGTCTATTGGCGCGATCCCGCCCGTGAGGCACAGGCTGTGGTTGAAGACCGTATTTAGTTTTGTATGATACAACGCAAGCAAACACTGTTCCTGCTTTTTGCCGTCATCCTTGGTATCGTGACATTGTCGATGCCGATAGCATCCGTAACGGCTGAGGGCTTGAGGACGGCTGAGGTTTACAACTTGTTCTGGCGTGATCAGGTTGGCAATGCCCACTACTCGGTTTGGCCGCTTTTTGTGATATTGCTGATAGCATCGGCTTTCGCACTCTACACCATATTTATATATAAGCGTCGCATGGTACAGGTTGCCTATTGTCTGGTTAGCATTCTGTTGTATGTGGCTTGGTATATTGTGCTGATAGTCTACAGCAAGTCATTGGCTCCGGATGCGCTCAATTTCCACCTTTCATTTGCATCGGCTTTGCCTGCCGTCTCTGCCATTCTTTGTTTGATGGCGCGCAAGGGAATCATGGCTGATGAGCGCTTGGTCAGGGCTGCAGACAGGATCAGATGATAGCAAAAACGACAATTCGTAACTTTTTCGAGTAAAAAAGTTGCGAATTGTTTGTTTATTTTGCTGGAAATGTTTAACTTTGCAGCCGAATTGAAAATAATGGAAAGAACGATGAAGCATCTGAACCTATTTAGCAACCTGATTACCCTTCGACTGCGTGGCGTGGTTGGAAGTGATGAGGCATGTATGTAATTAAAATAGGTAAAGAGTATATACTAATGAGCCTTTCTCACTTCCGGGTGTGAAAGGCTTGTTTCGTTTGAAAGTGAAACGATAAAAAAGTAAATAAGGCAAGAAAAGCAGAGAAGTAAATAAGATAAGAAACAAAATATTAAAAAGTATGAGTGACAGATTGTTTATTTTCGACACGACGCTGCGCGACGGCGAGCAGGTGCCTGGATGTCAGTTGAACACAGTAGAGAAGATTCAGGTGGCCAAGGCATTAGAGCAGTTGGGCGTTGATGTGATTGAGGCAGGATTCCCTATTTCGAGTCCAGGTGACTTTAATTCAGTGATTGAGATTTCTAAGGCCGTGACATGGCCAACGATTTGTGCACTGACGCGTGCGGTGCAGAAAGACATTGACGTGGCCGCCGACGCGCTGAAGTATGCCAAGCACAAGCGCATTCACACGGGTATTGGTACGAGCGATTCACATATTAAGTATAAGTTTAACAGCAATCGCGAAGAAATTATTGAGCGCGGTGTGGCTGCCGTGAAGTATGCCAAGAAGTTCGTGGAAGATGTGGAGTTTTACTGTGAGGACGCCGGCCGCACGGAGAACGAATATCTGGCTCGTGTCGTGGAGGCTGTTATTAAGGCTGGTGCTACGGTGGTGAATATTCCCGACACAACGGGTTATTGTCTGCCACAGGAGTACTTTGAGAAGATCAAGTACCTAAAGGAACATGTGGATGGCATTGACAAGGCTGTCATCTCGACCCACTGCCACAATGACTTGGGCATGGCGACGGCCAACACGTTTAGTGGCGTGATGGGTGGTGCCCGTCAGGTTGAGGTAACCATCAACGGCATTGGCGAACGCGCTGGCAACACATCGTTGGAGGAAATAGCCATGATTTTGAAATGCCATAAAGGTCTTGGCATAGATACGAATATCAATACGACGAAGATATATCCCATTTCGCGCATGGTTAGTTCGCTGATGAACATGCCTGTGCAGCCTAACAAGGCTATTGTGGGTCGCAATGCTTTTGCCCACTCCAGTGGCATCCATCAGGATGGCGTGCTGAAGAATGTGCAGACCTACGAAATCATTGACCCGAAGGACGTGGGCATCGATGACAACTCAATTGTGCTGACTGCTCGTTCGGGCCGTGCCGCCTTAAAGCATCGCCTGCATGTGAATGGCGTGGACGTAGACGATGAGCAGAAATTGGACAAGATTTATGAGAAGTTCCTGCAGTTGGCCGACCAGAAGAAGGAGGTTAACGATGCCGACGTGCTGATGCTGGCAGGTGCCGACACCGCCGAGGCTCATGCCGTGAAACTCGACTTCCTGCAGGTGACTACTGGCAAGGGTGTGAAGTCGGTGGCTTCCATAGGTCTCGACATCTCAGGCCAGAAGTTCGAGGCTGCCGCATCGGGAAACGGTCCTGTGGACGCTGCCATCAAGGCGCTGAAGAAGATTATTATGAAGCAAATGACGCTGAAGGAGTTTACTATCCAGGCCATTTCAAAGGGTTCCGATGACGTGGGCAAGGTGCACATGCAGGTGGAGTACGACGGCTCTCTCTACTATGGCTTCGGTGCCAATACCGATATCGTGACGGCTTCTGTGGAGGCATATATTGATTGTATCAATAAATTCAAAAAATAAGCCCCATCCCCTAATCCTCTCCCCCAAAGGAAGGGGAGAAGATTAGTTTTATTAGGTGGAGAAGTGGGCAGAAAACAAGGAGATAAAAATAAGAGATTAATTAAACGATGAGTCTATGGAAAAAGAAGATAGCAAAGTAAACAATAACCCCTCCCCTCAGAAGGGTCAGGGTTCCACTCTTTTCGAAAAAATTTGGAATAAGCACGTCGTCCAGCAGGTGGAGGACGGACCTACACAGTTGTATATTGACCGCCTCTACTGCCATGAGGTGACATCACCTCAAGCCTTTGACGGCATGCGGGCGCGTGGTCTGAAGTGCTTCCGCCCCGACCATATCTATTGCATGCCCGACCACAACACGCCGACGCATGACCAAGACAAACCCATCGAGGACCCAATTAGTGCTAAGCAGGTAGCGACGCTGGCGCAGAACGCTAAGGACTTCGGGCTGACGCACTATGGTATGATGGACCCCTCGAACGGTATCATCCACGTCGTGGGTCCTGAGAAGGGGTTAAGCCTGCCAGGTATGACTATTGTCTGCGGAGACTCCCATACCTCGACCCATGGTGCCATGGGGGCCGTGGCCTTCGGCATTGGCACTAGCGAGGTAGAGATGGTGCTGGCCTCGCAGTGTATCTTGCAGCAGAAGCCGAAGTCGATGCGCATCAGCATCAATGGTCAGCTTGGCCCGGGCGTGACAGCCAAGGATGTGGCGCTCTACTTGATGTCGCAGCTTACCACAAGTGGCGCTACTGGCTATTTCGTGGAATATGCGGGTGACGTAGTGCGCGCAATGTCTATGGAGGGGCGCCTGACGCTATGCAACCTGTCGATAGAAATGGGTGCCCGTGGTGGCTTCGTGGCCCCCGATGAAACCACTTTTAATTATATAAAAGGTAAGGAATTTGCACCGAAAGGTGAGGCGTGGGACATGGCCGTCAGCTACTGGCAGACGCTGCAGAGCGATGACGATGCTGTGTTCGACAAGGAACTCGTGTTCGATGCCCGTGACATCGAGCCGCGCATTACCTATGGCACCAACCCCGGTATGGGCATCGGTATCACCGAGTGCATTCCCGCGACAGCCACTGAGGCCAAATCGCCTGAACAGGGTTTCCAAAAAGCGCTTAATTATATGGGCTTTCAGGCTGGTGAACGACTGCTGGGCAAGAAGATTGGCTATGTGTTCCTTGGTGCCTGCACTAATGGCCGCATTGAGGACTTCCGTGCCTTTGCTTCCATTGCCAAAGGTCGTCAGAAGGCTGCTAACGTGGTGGCATGGCTGGTGCCTGGCTCCTGGGCCGTTGACCGCCAAATTCGTGAGGAGGGGATCGACAAAGTGTTAGAGGCTGCTGGCTTCGAGATACGCCAGCCGGGTTGCTCAGCCTGCCTGGCCATGAATGACGACAAGGTACCGGCTGGCAAATATGCCGTCTCCACGTCGAACCGCAACTTCGAGGGGCGTCAGGGGCCCGGTTCGCGCACAATCCTCTGCTCCCCGCTCGTCGCTGCTGCCGCAGCCGTCACGGGTGTCATCACCGATCCGAGAGAGCTGATGTAAAATGAGAATTTTCTAAATTTCAAGTTATGAAGCAAAAATTTAATATTATAACATCGACATGCGTTCCCTTGCCATTGGAGAACGTTGATACCGACCAGATTATTCCCGCCCGCTTCCTCAAGGCTACTACGCGTGAGGAGAGTTTTTTTGGCGACAACCTGTTCCGCGATTGGCGCTACAACAGCGATGGGACGCTGAATAAGGACTTCGTGCTGAACAACCCGGTCTACAGCGGCTGTATTTTGGTGGCTGGCAAGAACTTCGGCTCTGGTTCCAGCCGTGAGCATGCAGCTTGGGCCATAGCAGGCTATGGATTCCGTGTGGTCATCTCGTCGTTCTTTGCCGACATCCATAAAAATAACGAACTTAACAACTTCGTGTTGCCTGTCGTAGTCTCAGAACCCTTTCTGGCCGAGCTGTTTGACAGCATCAAGGCTGACCCAAAGACTGAAGTGGAGGTGGACCTGCCTCGCCAAACGGTGACCAACAAGGCCACCGGCCGCAGCGAGCAGTTTGAAATCAACGGCTATAAGAAGCACTGCCTCATCAATGGTCTGGATGACATTGACTTTCTGGTGCAGAATCGGTCAAAGACCGAGGCGTGGGAACGGCAGAACCTCGGTTAGTTGAAATTGATTCGTAATAGAGAAATGGGAACAGCACAGCAAGTGAGCGCTATCCAACGCATACCGCCTTTTGTGGAAATCATGGACTCTACGTTGCGCGACGGTGAACAGACCAACGGTGTCAGCTTCCTGCCGCACGAGAAGCTGGTCATGGCCCGCAAGCTGCTGCATGACGTCAACGTAGACCGAATTGAGGTGGCTTCGGCGCGTGTGTCGGAGGGTGAACGTAACGCGGTGAAGATGATTTGCCGTTATGCCCGCCAGATAGACCGTTTAGACAGGGTTGAGGTATTAGGATTCGTAGACGGCGGCAAGAGTATCGATTGGATAGCCGACTGCGGTGGTGTGGTGGTGAACCTGTTGGCCAAGGGATCGCTGAAGCATTGTACCAACCAGTTGCACAAGACGCCAGAGGAGCACATTAGTGACATTCAGGCCGAGATAGCCTATGCCTCCGAGCATGGCATCGCAGTGAACCTCTACTTAGAGGATTGGTCGAACGGTATGAAGGACTCGCCAGAGTACGTCTATCAGGTGATGGATGCGCTCGTGTCCACATCCTCCCGTACCCCCGCATCTTCGAAAATACGGCGCTTCATGCTCCCTGACACCTTGGGCGTGATGAACCCGCTACAAGTCGTGGAGTACTTCCGTAAGATGAGGAAACGATATCCGCAAGTGCACTTCGACTTTCACGCACACAACGACTACGATTTGGCTGTCTCGAACTCGTTGGCTGCCGTGCTCAGTGGCGCTCGCGGGCTGCATGTCACCGTCAATGGGCTGGGCGAGCGTTGCGGCAATGCGCCGATGGCCTCGGTGCAGGCCATCCTGAAAGATCAGTTCCATGCTAAAACCAACATCGACGAGAGCCAGCTGAACGATATTTCGCGGTTAGTCGAGGGTTACAGCGGCATTGCCATCGCCCCTAACCAGCCCATCGTGGGTGATAATGTATTTACACAGGTGGCCGGCGTGCATGCTGACGGCGATTCAAAGGACAAACTCTACTACAATGATCTGGTGCCCGAACGTTTTGGCCGTAAGCGCGAGTATGCACTGGGCAAGAACTCCGGTAAGGCCAACATCTTGAAGAATCTGGAGGAACTGGGGCTGGAACTGACGCCAGAGCAAACGCGTCGCGTGACCCAACGTATTACCGAGCTGGGCGACAAGAAGGAACTGGTAACACAGGAGGATTTGCCCTATATCGTCAGCGATGTACTGAAGCACGATGCCCCTGAGGACCGCGTGAAGTTGGTCAGCTATGTCGTCTCCACTGCCTACGGTCTGAAGCCCGGTGCCAACATCAAGGTGGAGATCAATGGCCAGCAGTATGAGGGCAGTGCTGTCGGCGACGGTCAGTATGACGCTTTCGTCAAGGCTCTGCGCTACATCTACAAGAAATACTTGAACCGCACGTTCCCCATTCTGGCCAACTACTCCGTCACTATCCCTCCCGGTGGCCGCACGGATGCGTTGGTGCAGACTGTCATCTCCTGGCACTACAACGGCGGCATTCTGCGCACCCGCGGACTGGATGCAGATCAGACAGAAGCCGCTATCAAGGCCACGTTCAAGATGCTGAACATCGTGGAGAGCAATGCCTAAGGCGAGCATTTGCTAAGAAAATGTAAAAGGGTAGGGGAAAACGTGAAAAGTTCATGGCCGATGGCCCTTAGTTCATAATTATTTCCTACCTTTGCATGCAGAAAATGACACACCATTTAAATTGGAAAAGAATATGAAACTGAAGATTGCCGTTCTTCCGGGCGACGGTATAGGACCGGAGATTATGACACAGGGCGTGGCTGTGCTGGATGCCATTGCCCAGAAGTTTGGACATGAATTCACCTACGAGCAGGCACTGGTGGGTGCCACGGCTATTGACGCTGTGGGTGACCCATACCCCGAGACCACGCACGATGTCTGCATGCGTGCCGATGCCGTCTTGTTTGCTGCTGTGGGCGATCTGAAATATGACAACAATCCGACTGCCAAGGTGCGCCCCGAGCAAGGGCTGTTAGCCATGCGCAAGAAGCTGGGCCTGTTTGCGAATGTACGCCCTGTGGCCACGTTCGATTGCCTGCTGCCCAAGTCGCCGTTGAAGGACGAGC
>ERZ842401.4269-NODE-4269-length-16815-cov-5.188126_pt1 | contig 16815 bp, 15 predicted proteins | sample MGYA00521270_ERZ842401 | MGnify/ENA primary metagenome ERZ842401 (study PRJEB31892, sample SAMEA3878208) | bioreactor metagenome | biome: Moose rumen | place: Sweden | collected 2011-10 | study: EMG produced TPA metagenomics assembly of the PRJEB12797 data set...
CTCTTGCTTCTTACCTCTTGCCTCTAATAGCTGGGGGCGCTTTTGTGGCTGCTAGTATTTTGTGACGCTGCGCGAACCTTGTAAACGAGTTATTGTGCGTTTTATCGCATAATCCGGTAAAGCGTTTTCTTACCTCTTACTTCTTACTTCTTACTTCTAAAAGACTTTGTGCGCTGTTGGTGATTTTGATAAGTATTTATTTTCCCCCACTAAAGCTTTAAGGTATCGCCAATTCGGGCGTGGCTTATGAAAAATACTTGAATATTAAAAAGGCTCAATGCAAAACTGCATTGAGCTTTTCCTTTTCACAAACCATGTCAACACACCCTAGATAACCGATTTACAAAATTATGCGGTAAAATAGTGCGACAGGTGGGGGAATTAGATTTGACCGTAGTATGCGTTTTTTCCGTGTTTGCGCAGATAGTGTTTGTCTAGCAGCTCCTGCTGCATGGGCTGTATGTCGGGGGACAGCATGAGGGTGTGGAAGTTCATGAAAGCTGCTTCTTCAAGCACCACCGAGTTGTGTACCGCTTCAAAGGCGTCCCTGCCCCAGGTGAAGGGACCGTGGCTGTGTACCAGCACCGCAGGTATGCTCATGGGGTCAATGCCCTTAAAGGCTTCGATTATCACTGTGCCTGTTTCCTTCTCATACTCCCCTGCTATCTCCCGGGGGGTCATTTTGCGTGTGCAGGGTATCTCGCCGTAAAAATAATCCCCCTGAGTTGTGCCAAGGGCGGCAACTCCCCTGCCTGCCTGGGCAAAGCTGGCTGCCCACTTGCTGTGGGTGTGTACTATGCCCCCTACCTCGCTGAAGGCTTTGTAAAGCTCTAAATGAGTAGGCGTGTCGCTGGAGGGCTTGTACCTGCCCTCGACTACCCTGCCGCTTTCAAGCTCCACCACCACCATGTCATCGGCAGTCATGCCCTTGTAATCCACCCCCGAGGGCTTTATCACCACAAGCCCCTTTTCACGGTCTATCTCAGATACATTGCCCCAGGTGAATTTTACCAGTCCGTACTCGGGCAAAAGCAGATTTGCCTCCAGCACCTTTTGTTTAAGCTCCTCTAACATATTATCCTCCCTGTTTTTATAAGTCTCAGCTAATTGTAAAGCGCTTAAAACCGCATGATCACGGGACACTTTACAATTTTTCCGCCGGGTTTTACGATTGTCTGATAAGAGTTATTTTAAAATCATCAGCTGCGCACCAGATCTTCAAAGTAGTTGTTCATATATGCCTTCCAGCCCTCCACACCGCTTTGCTGCGGTTTAAGGGTGGACTTCTCCATGCCTGCGAACACCTTGCTGTCCAGCCAGTCAGCCAGCGAAAGCGCATTGCCGTCCATGTATGCCGCCAGCAGCGCCATGCCCCATGCACCGCCCTCGCCTGCGGTGGACATAACGCTGACCTCGCTGCCCAGTGCGTCAGCCAGCATTTGCTGCGCCGCACCCTTTACCTTGAAAAGTCCCCCGTGGCCCGTAAAGCTGCCCGGGCTGACGCCCTCTTTCTCAAAAAGGATATCGTTGCCTGCTTTAAGGGCTGCCATAGCGCCGTAAAGCTGGGCTCTTATAAAGTTTGCAAGGCTCATGTCGCTGTCTGGAGTTCTCACATATGCAGGTCTGCCCCTTTCGACCCCCACCACAGGTTCGCCCGATATGAGGTTGTAGGCTACCACTCCGCCGCAGTCGGGGCTGCCGCTCAGGGCGTTGGTGTAAAGCTTCCGGTAGATATCCGAGATATCCGCCCTTGCGCCCATGAGCTCAGAAAACTCCCCGAAAAGCTTCACCCACGCATCAAGCTCGCCGCAGCAGTTGTTGCAGTGTACCATAGCCACATCGGCGCCGTCGGGGGTAGTTACCACATCTATCTCGGGATAGCAGCCTTTAAGCGGCTGCTCCAGCACCAGCATTGAGAAAATTGATGTGCCTGCCGAAACGTTGCCTGTGCCTTTTCTCACTGCGTTGGTGGCGGTCATTCCCGTGCCTGCATCGCCCTCGGGGGGACAAAACGGCACGCCTGCTTCAAGGTCGCCCTCGGGGTCTAAAAGCTCAGCGCCCCTTTTGGTGAGCTCGCCGCATTTTTCCCCTGCCGCCGCTATCTCAGGCAGAACCGAACCGAGCTTGATACCGCTCGGCTTGACCTCGTCAAGCTCCATAAACTGCCCGATCATCTTCTCATTATAGCGCTCGCCATTCTCAACAGGGAACATTCCCGAAGCATCGCCCACGCCCAGCACATTCTCCCCTGTGAGCAGATAATGCACATATCCTGCCAGGGTGGTTATGTGGGCTATCCTGCCCACGTGCTCCTCACCGTTAAGTATCGCCTGATAAAGATGAGCAATGCTCCACCGCTGGGGAATGTTGAAGCCGAAAAGCTCTGTAAGCTTATCCGCCGCCTGAGCGGTCATGGTGTTTCGCCAGGTGCGAAAGGGCACCAGCAGCTCATAATTATCATCAAAGGCGAGATAGCCGTGCATCATGGCAGAGATACCCATGCCCAAAAAGCCCGTAAGGGTAACACCGTACTTCTCTTTGACGTTCCTTTTAAGGTCGGCATAGCACTCCCTCAGCCCCGTTAAAATATCCTCCCCCGAATATGTCCACACGCCCTTTTCCAGCCTGTTCTCCCAGCTGTGGGAGCCGTCGGCAACAGGCGCAAAGCTGTCATCTATCAGGCAAGCCTTTATCCTGGTAGACCCGAACTCGATACCGAGATAGGTTTTCTTAGCAATTATCTTTTCAGCTGTAGTCATGATACTTTTCTCCTTTTGTTTTATGTATTTCTGCGGCACTTATACAGTTGCCCAAAGTGGACGCCTTCGGTCGTGTATCAAAAGCTCTCATAGCTTTCCTACAGCTAATTATACACTATACCGACGATTTTTGCAATACCCACATATAAGAATGCATTAAAGCTCCGCATAACGTGCCGGCTCTCAAAAAAGAGAAACCCCCGAAGGAATATCCCCCGGGGGCTTGTTCTCTATATTGTATAATGGTCAAGAAAAAATCAAACCACGCCCTGTGCCTTCATAGCCTCGGCTACCTTCAGGAAGCCTGCGATGTTAGCGCCTGCGATCAGGTCGTCGCCAAGGTCATAATCCTTAGCAGCCTTTACAGATGCAGCAAAGATGTTCTTCATGATGCCCTTGAGCTTCTCGTCTACCTCTTCTGCTGTCCAGCTGTATCTCATGGAGTTCTGGCTCATCTCAAGACCCGAAACTGCAACGCCGCCTGCGTTAACAGCCTTTGAAGGAGCTACGATAGCGCCGTTCTCCTTAAGATAAGCAACTGCCTCTGCTGTTGTAGGCATATTTGATACCTCAACATAATACTTAACGCCGTTAGCGATGATGTTCTTGGCATCTTCAAGAGCTACCTCGTTCTGAGTTGCGCAAGGCATAACGATGTCGACCTTTACCTCCCAAGGCTTCTTGCCTGCGTAGAAAGGTACACCGAACTTGTCAGCATAATCCTGAACTCTGTTTCTGCATGAAGCTCTCATCTCCAGCAGGTAATTTACCTTCTCCTCGGTGTTGATGCCCTCTTCATCATAGATGTAGCCGTCAGGACCTGAGATAGTTACTACCTTGCCGCCCAGCTCGTTGACCTTCTTGATAGTGCCCCATGCAACGTTGCCGAAGCCTGATACTGCAAAGGTCTTGCCCTTTATGCTGTCACCGAAGTGCTCCAGCATCTCAACTGTGTAGTAAACTGCGCCGTAGCCTGTAGCCTCGGGTCTGATAAGTGAGCCGCCAAACTCCAGGTTCTTACCTGTGAGAACGCCGGTGAACTCGTTTCTCAGTCTCTTGTACTGACCGTAGAGATAGCCGATCTCACGTCCGCCAACGCCGATATCGCCTGCGGGTACGTCTGTATCAGCACCGATGTGCTTGCTCAGCTCTGTCATAAAGCTCTGGCAAAATCTCATGACCTCAGCGTCAGACTTGCCCTGGGGGTCAAAGTCGGAACCGCCCTTGCCGCCGCCCATGGGAAGGCTTGTAAGGCTGTTCTTGAAGATCTGCTCGAAGCCAAGGAACTTAACTACAGAAGCAGTTACTGTGGGGTGAAATCTCAGACCGCCCTTGTAGGGGCCGATAGCTGAGTTGAACTGGATCCTGAAGCCCCTGTTTACCTGTACCTTGCCGTTATCATCTACCCAGGGAACTCTGAACATTACCTGTCTCTCAGGCTCAACGATCCTGTCGAAAACGCCTGCCTCGATAAGATCCTGTCTCTTGTCAGCTACAGGAACAAGGCTCTCAAGGACCTCATAAACTGCCTGGTGGAACTCGCTCTCACCGGGGTTTCTCTTCTCGACCTGCTCGTATACCTTCTGGAGGTACTCATTTTTCAATGCCATTTTAAAAACTCCCATCTAAATTAAATCTACTCGTCGGAACGGTCAGTCACCTACCGCTCCACACTGCGATATCTATTATACCATATAATTCCGACTTTTGCAAGTACAAATCAGACAAATTTCAAAATTTTATTTATTTTACATAAAAACGGCACTCTCAAAGGCAAAAATGCCGTTAAAAAACCGTAAAAATTCAAAAATCGGGGCTTAAAGCGGCGGTGCGGGCACCCTGACCGCCCCTGTGGGGGCTGGGTTTTGGGGCATAAAAAATGCAGGGCAGCCTTCAAAAAATGAATTTTTTCTTGACTAATCCTGCAAAATCGTGTAAAATGTTGTATAGAAAAAACTTAAAAAGGGTGTAACAGCATGACCGTAAAAGAAAAAAAGCAGCTTGCTCTGCAAGTTATCGGGATACTGGAAAAAGTCTACCCCGACGCACTATGCTCGCTCACATACGAAAAGCCCCATGAGCTGATGATAGCAGGGCGGCTCTCGGCGCAGTGTACCGACGCCAGGGTGAATATGGTCACGGGGGAGCTTTTTGCAAAATACAAGACCATTGATGACTTTGCCGATGCGGACATACATGATATCGAGGAGATAATAAAGCCCTGCGGACTTTACAAGACCAAGGCGCTTTCGATAGTGACCATGTGCAGGCAGATACGTGACGACTTCGGCGGCGAGATACCCGATAATTTAGATGACCTCACCAAGCTTTCGGGCATTGGCAGAAAGACTGCAAACCTTATCATGGGCGATGTTTTCCACAAGCCTGCGGTGGTCACCGACACCCACTGCATACGCATAACAGGCAGGCTGGGGCTGGTAAAAAGCAAAGAGCCTGCAAAGGTGGAGCAGGAGCTTTTAAAAATTCTCCCCCCCGAAAAGTCCTCAGACCTCTGCCACCGCTTAGTGCTTTTCGGCAGAGAATACTGCAAGGCAAGGGGCGAAAAATGCACAGAATGCCCGTTGGCAGCGTGTTGCGCTGCCAGAAGTAAGAGGTAAGAGGTAAGATGTGGGGACTTGAAGTTTCCGCATATCTTACCTCTTATTTTTTACTCTAAAAAACGCCGGCTCTCTAACCCCGAAAACAAGTTGATGTTCGGCATACCACACAGTTTGGTAAACCCTGTTCTTACCTCTTACTTCTTACCTCTTATCTCTAAAAAAGAAAACCACCCACTTATAAAAGTGGGTGTAAAAATAAAAAATTATAGGGGAGAAGCTAGTAGAATAATATCTACAAGCTATGTATATGAAGGCTTGGGGTAAAAGCCAACATACCAAAATTATGAAAACAAGAAGCTGTAAATTTCCTTTCAGCTTGCATATATATTACCACCCAATTGTGATGTTATTGTGAAAACTGACTGAGTTGACCGTGAAAATTTTCACGCTGCACCTTTTATCTCATGCCGCGGCGCAGCTGCTTCCAGTCGGGTATATATTTTTCCACCAGCGCCCAGAACTGCGCACTGTGGTCCATATGCACCAGGTGCGCCAGCTCATGCATACAAACATAGTCGATATGCCGCTTTGAGAATGTCACCACCTTATAATTTATGGAGATATTTCCGGTGGAGCTGCACCTGCCCCAGCTGGCATTCATATCCTTCACCGTCACCTTTTTGGGATAAAGCCCCGTCATGGCAGTAAGGCGCTTCATGCTCCCGCTTATCTCACTGCCTGCAAGAGATGTTATAAAGCCCATCACCTGCCTGCTTACATACTCACGGCTGCGGTCGTTATATACCGCCACTTTTAGCTCGCCGTTTTCAAGCCTGGGGGAGAAATAACTGTCGGTATTAACAAGCCTTATCACCGCAGGCTCTCCCAGCAGCCTTATCTGCTCGCCGTCCTCAAAGCTTCGGGGCAGACCGCTTTTCTGGGCTGATAATTCAAGGTTTTTGTGTATCCAGTCAAGGTTTTGCTCAATAAACCGCTTTACCTCTTCGGGGTCAAACCGTGCAGGCACCCTCACCGTCAGCCGCCCCTCGTTGATAGCCAGGGCGAATTTACGGCGGTTAGCCGAGCGGTCGAGTATCATATCCACCCTCTCGCCCTCTTCGGTGATGATATATGTGCTGTATTTAGACACCCTGCCCCCCGATCTTACTGCTGCCACGACGGTATCACCGTCTGCACCTCAGACAGATAATCCTTATAGATATATCCGCTCATAGGACCGTCAACGTTCATAAAGGTTATCTTTACATAGCCGTTGTCCTCATACTCCAGCACAGTCACCTCGATACCGGGGGACATACAGATGATATTCTCCGACTCGTTAGAGGGCTCGGTATGCAGGTAGGCATACTCGGTGATATACATAACGCCTATGCCCTCCTCCTCAGCCTGCGAGCTTTCGTCCTCGCTGCTGTCGTTATATGAGCTGTCAGAGTCTCCGCTGACGCTTGTTACGGCAGGTGCAGCCTGTGACGAGCTTTCATCATAGGAAGGCTCCTCGGCTATATCGGTATTGATGGTGGCAGTATCAAGCCCTGCGGGCACCTTAGCCGAGTTGCTGCTGAAAAGCACTCTCGAAAAAATAAACACCACTCCCAGCAGGAAGATACCTGCAACAATTATAGAAGCCGCAGCCCCGCCCGAGGTCACCGTTATGCGCTCCTCATTTTTATCTATATCCTTATTTTCCATAATTATCTCCTGTTTTCGATATTTATCGTCATTATAAAACATTATAATCCATTTCCCCAATTCTGTCAAGATTTTATTTCCCCACGTCCTCGCCGGACGGGGTGTTTCCCCCACCTATCGCACTATTGTGGAGTGGGCAAAAGGTCGAGTCCTCCCCGGAGGGGAGGGGGAGCTTTTGTGACTGCTAGTATTTTGATGGCTGCGCCAACCTTGAAAAATGTTGACTTTGTGCGCCGTAGGTAATTTTGTTCAGAATTTATTTCTCCCACTAAGACTGTGTGGGGGGGCTTCTCAAATAAACATTGGTCGTTAAAACGAGAAAACATCGTTAGCCCCTACAGACCTTGTTTTCTAAAACAAGGTTCGTCTCGCACTCGGCTGCCGCCCGAATGGGCATAAAATCGCCGATAGGCGATACCTCCAATTATGCATTATGCATTATGAATTATTTTATATCTCCTCAAATTAAAAACACTCCCGACAGCTTTTATCGGAAGTGTTCAGTCAATATTATCCGCTTATCAGAATATCCTTATCTTGCTTGCTATCTCAGCCGAGTGTGAAAGTATCGCCAGGTTAGCGTCTATGTCCGACTCCACCATGTTGGGGGTTATGAACGCCAGCTCGTTATCGGGTCTGTTCTCCCTCTCAATATACATAAGCTTGCCGAACATCTCTGAGATGGCAGGCTTCAGCGCCTGTGCGTCATCAGCCTTTATGCGCACATACATTGAACAGTTGGTGTCCTTGTATCTCACCACGAATTTCTCGTCAAGGCTGGAGTCCTCCCAGCTGATGTTCAGCGCCTTGTGAATGTGCTTCAAGCAGTCGATGATATCACCCACCACTGCCGAAGCTGTAGGCAGCTTGCCTGCGCCTGCGCCGTAAAACAGCACATCGCCCACGCCGTCGCCGGTAACGCTTATGGCGTTGAAAACATCGTCAACGCTTGCCAGCAGGTTAGACTTGGGGACAAGCCTGGGGCAAACGATAGCGCTCAGCGTGCCGTCATCAAGCTTCTTCACCGAGCCTATCAGCTTGATAACATAGCCTGCATTTGCGGCATACTCAACATCGTCCAGCGTAACTCTGGTAATGCCCGATTTATGTATCATCTCGGGATAAATATGCTTGCCGTAGGCTAGTGAGCCCAGTATGCATATCTTGCGGCAGGCGTCGTCGCCCTCCACATCGGCGGTGGGGTCAGCCTCGGCATAGCCCAGCTGCTGCGCCAGCTTCAGTGCGTCCTCAAAGCTCATCTGGTCCTTTATCATCTTGGTGAGTATAAAGTTGGTCGTGCCGTTCAAAATGCCCGATATCTGTAGTATCTGGTTACCTGCAAGGCACTTGTAGATAGGTCTGATGATAGGTATTCCTCCGCCGACGCTTGCCTCAAACAGATAGCTGCAATTATTATCCTGTGCTATCTTCAGAAGCTCGGCACCCTTGGCAGCCACAAGGGCTTTGTTAGATGTTACCACGCTCTTGCCCTTCTGCAAAAGTCTTTTGGTGTAGTCATAGGCAAAGGTGGTACCTCCCACTACCTCGGCAACTACCTCTATCTCGTCATCGTTGAGAATGGTCTCAAAATCATGCACTATCCTGTCAGCAAAGGGCGAGTCGGGGAAATCCCTGATATCAAGGATATACTTGATATCGCACTCTCTGCCTATCTTCTTGTTGATAGACTCCCTGTTCTTCATAAAAAGCTCAACAGTACCCGAGCCCACAACACCGTAACCGATCACTGCAACATTTTTTGACATAAATAATTCCTCTTCCTATTCTATAATTTTATTATTACCATATTATTACCATTTAAAAAGGCGGCAATTCGCTTTAAAGCCAAAGATCGCATTTCTCCAAGTCGGGATCAAAACCTCATTCTCCCGAAATGATCTTGACATCAACGACTCCCCCCACCTTGGCGAGCTCCTCCGTGAGCACCGAGGTATTAAGGCTGCCCCTGTCGAACCTTACCGACACCGTCACCGTAGCCACCGAATCGACGGGGATATTCTGGTTAATGGTCAGTATATTCGCATTGAGCTCATACAGCTTTGAGATGATAGACGACAGCACGCCCTTTTCGTCCCTGAGTATACAGTAGACCGAAACTATGTTATTGGTCAGCCGCTCCTCATAGTTAAAGACCGAGTCCTTATATTTATAGTAGGCGCTTCTGGATATCCCCACTGCCCTGCAAGCCTCCGTCGAGGTCGAGACCTCACCCCTGGCTTTCATACGCTTGGCAGCCAGCACTTTAAGCACGATATCAGGCAGCACCTCCGAGTTCACTACCACCAGTGCCGATCTGTTCTCAGCCACGGAAAGTTCACCTCCTGCAAACAACTGTATTTGCAACACATACAACTATACCATATTTCCCCTGATTTGTCAAGCTTTTTTGTTTCCCCCACCTATCGCACTATTGTGGGGGGCGGCAGGTACTCGAGTCCTCCCCGGAGGGGAGGGGGAGCTTTTGTGGCTGCTAGTATTTTGTGACGCTGCGCGAACCTTGGGAACGAGTGTATTTGTGCGGTTTACCGCATTACTTGGTAAACTTTTTTTCTAGCCACTAGCACTCTAACGACTAGCGACTAGCAGGCTAACCCTGCAAAATGATGACTTGGTGCGCCGTAGGTAATTTTGTTCAGAATTTATTTTCCCCACTAAGACTGTGTGGAGGTTTTCAGGAACTTTACATTTGTACGTTTTATCGCATAATTTTGTAAACCGTTTTCTTACCTCTTACTTCTTACATCTTACCTCTAAAAGCCCCTAGCTCTCTAACGACTAGCGACTAACAGCTTACCTTCAATTATGAATTGGTTCAGGGTCGGGGGATTTGGAATACAAGAATTTGAGGAGTATAGGCGTGACTATGCTTGATACTATTATAAGCAGTATCACCGCAGTGAAGTATGACGGGTCTATTATCTTCATACCCAGACCCTTGTTGGTGATTATCAGCGCCACTTCTCCCCTAGTCATCATGCCTGCGCCTATTTTAAGGCTGTCGATACCGCTGAATTTGCAGCACCTTGCCACCAGACCGCAGCCTATCACCTTGCTCAGCATAGCCGTGAGCACAAATGCCAGCGAGAACACTATCATGCTGCTGTCGATATGGCTCAGGTCGGTTTTAAGACCTATGCCCACGAAAAATATGGGGGCAAAAAACATATAGCCGTTAACGTTCACCTTTCTGTCGATATACTCGGCGTCACGCACGTTGCAGAGTATTATGCCTGCTATGTAAGCGCCCGTGATATCTGCAATGCCGAAGTATTTCTCGGCGACATAAGCCATTATAAAGCATAAGCTCAGTGCGATAATGGGTATTCTTCTGGTATGGGGGTATCTTTCGTCCACCACCTTGAATATCCTGTAGATAAAATAGCCAAGAATAAAGGATATAGCAAGAAACATAAATATCCTGCCCGTTACGGCAGCAGTGTTGCTCTCGGGGTCTTTGAAGCCCAGCACAAAGGTGAGGACTATAATGCCGACGATATCGTCGATTATAGCGGCGCTGAGGATAGTCTGCCCCACGTGACCTTTAAGGCAGCCCATTTCTTTAAGCGTCTCAACGGTTATGCCCACCGAGGTGGCGGTTATTATGCAGCCTATGAACAGCGCCTTGAAAAACTCGTCACTGCCCACCGCCGCAAAGCCGTGGAAGCACATATAAAGCAGCGTACCGCACACCAGCGGCACCGCCACGCCTGCGCAGGCTATCAGCAGCGCCACAAAGCCCGATTTTTTCAGCTCCTGCAGATTAGTCTCCAGTCCTGCCGAGAACATTATAAGTATAACGCCTATCTCAGCCATCTGGCTGATAAAATCGTTGGGCTTAAGCACCCCCAGCAGGCAGGGTCCTATTATCAGTCCTGCTATCATCTCCCCCACCACCATAGGCGCCTTGCATTTTCTGGCAACAAGTCCCATAAGCTTTGCGACTATTATAATTATCGCAAGGTCTTTAAGGATCTCATAGGTCTTCATTGATATACTTCCTTTCAGGTGTTTTCATAGCTTTTATTATATCATGGAGCCGAACGGTCTTGCTTGCAAGGGTTCTGAGGTGAAATGATACAATAAAGCTGTGAGCGGCAACCCACAAGCGGAGCTTTGCTCAGCAGTCGATACGCAGCATGGGCTGCGGCTTTATTATATCACATTATCTCACATAAAATGGTTAATAATTATAGTCTTAAATATTAATTAACAAAATAATAGTCGGTAAACCGATTTGATCTACCGACTGATAATTCATCTGTATCTGCCGCAGCTGCGGCAAAAGCTGGAACTTAATGGGTTTACTTCTCTGCAGCTCATACATACCCATTCGTTATCATATTTCTTTACATACGAATTTACTTCTCTCTGTTTTTCTTTTTTCAATAATTCCTTATTTCTGGCAGAATTCTTTTGATTTTGTTCTTTAATAACTTGTCTTAACTGAGTATCAGCAAAAGCCAAAAAAACTATACATGCTATGATCAATGCATATATCACAGGGCTTAAATTCAAGAAATTTATTCCGATCGGCATAGCCAGTCCGTCATTTAATGACAGATTTACAAGATATACCATAACTGCCATAGCGATGTTATCGCCAAGCATATATCCTAATACGACCTTGGATCTAGTCCAGAAATCTGCATCTCCATATCCTGTATTACTGTAGTGATCCAACACCTTTACAAAATTAAAAGCAGCTATAAGAAAAACACCAAGGTAAATTACAATTGGCACTGTCAGCACTGCAGAAACTTCACCGCCTTCGTCCTTTAGCAATTTTACAAGCTTGAACCACCCCCAAAATGAGAAAGAACTATCTATCGTTGAACCGCTCATGAATATATTTACAGCATATTCTAAAGCCGGTATTGAATAGACCTTATAGAAGGGTGTACACAATATTACTATCAAAACAATCATCATAGGAAATCTAAAATGACTGTTACTGTAAGAATTATCTTTTTTTATCATGTCGTAGGCGCTCGGAACATTACCGTAATAAATATCTCGGGGACGATCGTTAGATTGAGCTATCACTGCAGCCCCACATTCACCGCAAAATGAATCTCCGTTATTCAGTTTTTTACCACATTTGCTGCAAAACATATATGATTCCTCCAAATGGCAGTTAATTAAGCTGTATGGATTACTAATTGTATTAATTATAAATCTTTACGGCTTAAAAGTCAACCGTTTGAGGTGTTAATGTGGTAAAATTGTTATATATCCTAAAAATGCGGAGGTTTTTTTATGTATTTTTATCAGAGATTAAGAGATCTAAGAGAAGATTTTGATAAAACTCAGAAAGAGATCGCTGATTATCTTGGGATAGTTTCAACCCAATACCAAAGATACGAAAGTGGAAAACGTGAGATACCGTATCATATGGTTATCTCCCTGTCTAAATTGTACAATGTTTCTGTTGATTATATCTCAGGTATAACAAATGAAAAAACCGGGCTGTCGAAAAACTCGCTCGATGATGCAGAAATACTCTTAGTGACAAATTTCCGCCAACTTGACAGTATAAGTAAGGGAAGAATATTAGAAAGAATAGATATGATGCTGAAAAAATAATTTATTACTCTATAACAAGAAGTCGTATAATGCAAAAATAAGTGAATTATCACAAAAAATACACAATAATGGGGTACAATAACTTATTATCTATATTTTTTATCGGGAGAATAACGCTATGTTCGGCTATGTGCGACCCTTTAAGCCTTATATGAGGGTGTATGAGTATGATATTTACAAGGCGGTCTACTGCGGTCTTTGCAAGGATATGGGCAGGCGGTACGGCTTTTTCACACGCTTTACCCTCAGCTATGACCTCACCTTTCTGGCTCTTATGGATATGGCAGTTAAGGGAGATAAGCTTTGTGCCCAGCCCCAGCGGTGTATAGCTCACCCTTTGCGGAAGAAGCTGTGCGCCACCTGCAAAAACGACCTGGGCTATTCCTCGGCGGCGGCGATAATACTTATCTATCACAAGCTCAAAGACGATATTTCCGACAAGGGCTTTTCGGGAAAGCTGGCAGCTCTTGCAGCGCTCCCCTTTTTTAAGGGCGCATATAAAAAGGCGGCTGCCGGGTATCCTGAGCTTGCGCCGCAGATAGAAAAAGCCATGCAGCTGCAAAGGGAGCTGGAAAGGGACAAGACCCCAGGCATTGACCGTGCCTGTGAGCCTACGGCGCTTATGATGATGGCGGTGTTCGGCGGTCTGTCAGCGGAGCAGGAAGAGAAGCGGCAGCTTGAACGCTTCGGCTATCTGCTGGGCAGGTTCATATACATCACCGACGCCCTTGATGACCTTAATGATGACTACCGCAGCGGCTCATATAATCCGCTGCTGAGAGCCTACGGGCTTGAAAAGGGCGAGAGGATACCGAGGGAGAAGCTAAGAGCCATAAGGCAGTTTTCAAATGTCAGCGTCAACCTCACCCTCGGGGAGCTTTCCGAGGTATATGTAAGGCTGGAGCTGAAAGGTTTTAAGGATATTCTTGATAATATAATATATCTGGGACTGAAAAACGTGTACACGGCAGTCAGGACAGGTAAATTCCACAACAGATCAAAGAAAGGAGCTCACATTGATGAATGACCCCTACAAGGTGCTGGGAGTATCACCAAATGCCAGCGACGACGAGATAAGAAGAGCATACAAGGAGCTTGTAAAAAGATATCACCCCGACCAGTACCAGGGCAACCCCCTGGCTGACGTGGCTGAGGAAAAAATGCAGCAGATAAACGAAGCCTTTGACTATATAATGACCCAGAGGCGGGGCGGCGGCTACACAAACAGCTACAACGGCGGTGCAAACCCCTACAGCAGCGGCGGCTACAGCTACGGCGGAACCCAAAACAGCTATGATCACACCGGCTACGGCTATGACTCAGCCCAGATAAGGCAGCTTCTGCAAAGCGGCAGTGTTACCAAGGCAGAGCAGATGCTGAACACCGTGCCCCAGAACATGAGGGACGCCGAGTGGTTCTTCCTCATGGGCTCGGTATGCTACAAAAGGGGCTGGCTGAATGACGCCTACAACAACTTTGTAAACGCCAACCGCATGGACCCCACCAACACCGAATACGCCTCGGCAGTGAACCAGATGAACAGGCAGAGGGGCGGCTACATGAACATGGGCGGCTCGCCCATGAGGGGAGCAGGCAGGAGTGCTGACATGAACACCGCCTGCAACTGCTGCAGCGACCTTATCTGCGCCGACTGCTGCTGCGAATGCATGGGCGGCGACCTGATACCCTGCTGCTGACATGGCTAAACGTCAGAAGGACTCAACAGCCTTTAAGGTAGCTCTGGGGGGCATATGCTCGGCGGTATGCCTGCTTATGATGTTCTGCAGCGGTTTTCTGCCCATGCTTGATTACACCATACCCACCTTTGCGGGCTTTCTCATGGTGGTGATGATAGTTGAAGCCGACAAGCGCTGGGCGATAGCCACCTATGCGGCGGTCAGCCTGCTTTGCATCTTCATAACCCCGAATTACGAGGCTTCGCTGCTGTTCATACTTTTCATGGGCTACTACCCCATACTGAAGTTTGACCTGGACAGAAAAAAGAACAAGCTGCTTATAAGGGCAGTTAAATTCATCATCTACAACATAGCCATAGTCATTTACTACAACCTTTTCAAGCATCTTCTCACAAACGTGGATATGCTGGAGGGGCTGGAGATGTTCGGCAAATACGCCATAGCCGTCCTCTGGGCGCTGGCGCAGGTCTGCTTCATACTATACGACTACGCCCTGACAGTCCTCACAGAGGTCTATATAAACTGGTTTAGAAAAAAGATCCTAAGACGCAAATAGGGGGGCGAAGCCCCCTTTTCCTCCCCCACCTATCGCACTATTGTGAAGTGGGCAAGATATCGAGTCCTCCCCTCCGGGGTGCTCACCGCACGGGGTATTTCCCCCACCTGCCGCACTTTTGTGTAGACAGGCGAGATATCGAGTCCTCCCCGGAGGGGAGGGGGCGCTTTTGTGGCAGCTAGCACTTTGTGACGCTGCGCGAACCCTGTAAAATGTTGACTTGGTGCGCTGTAGGGAAATTTGAACAGGTTTTATTTCGCCACACTAAGGCTGTGTGGAGTTTTTCCCTAACATTTGTATTTATGCGCCGTACTGCATTTGATCAAATTTAATTTCACCCCACTGTAACTTTGTGGAGATTTTTTTGAACTTTGCATTTGTGAGTTTTGCCGCATGATTTGGTAAATCGGTTTTCTAGCCACTAGCTCTCTGACGACTAACAACTAGCAGGCTAACCCTGTAAAATGATGTATTTGTGTGCTTTACCACATAATTTTGTAAACCATTTTCTTACCTCTTACATCTAAAAAGGAGCACCAAAATGAACGATATCAACAAACGGCTTCAGGACGAAAAAAATAAAATATCGGAACGCCTTGAAGAAAAAAGAGAGTCGGTCAGGGCTATGCGTGAGCGGATAAAAAAGCGCAACAAGCGCACCGTGCAGATAATAAGCCTTATCGCCGTGCTGCTGGTGCTGGCGGTGGCAACGGTGGCGAGCATACCTCTGGTAAAGGCATTCGGCTCACAGGACGGGCTTGACGCTTTGCAGGAGCAGCTTGCGAGCTACAAGGGCATATGGGGCGCAGTGGTGTTCGTGCTGATACAGGCTTTGCAGGTGGTCATTGCTGTGATACCGCCTATACAGATAGTCGGCGGACTGCTTTTCGGCTGGTTCATCGGGGGTATTTTGTCCTTCGGCGGCACGGTGCTGGGGACGCTTTGCATTTTCATACTGGTAAAAAGGTTCGGCAGACCGCTGGTTGAAGCCTTCGTCAACGAAAAGCATCTGACCAAATACAAGTTTTTGCAGGACGAGCGCAAGCTCACCATAATACTGATGATACTTTATCTTATCCCCGGCATTCCCAAGGACGTTATATCCTACATCGTGCCCCTGACCAAGATAAAGCGCCGTGACTTTTTTATGTACGTCATGCCCTGCCGTCTGCCTTCCATAATGATGTCAACAGTGCTGGGCAGCAACGTGGGCGATGGCAATTTGCGTGTTGCCATAGGCATAGTTATCGCTGCGGCGGTGATAGGCATAGTGGGCTTTATTTTTAAAGAGCCCCTGCTTGCTAAACTCGGCAGGCGCAAAAAAAGCAGCTGATATTACAATAAGACAGAGCGGAATTTGCAGGAGCTGAAAACATGGGAGCAGGCAAAAAGGCAAAAATTTAATAATTTTTATACAAAATGCAAAATGTATAAGAAAAAATAAAAAAGTGCTTGACAAATCAAAACTGCGGTGATATAATAGATATGTTGACAACCGCAATGCGGGTGTAGTTCAGTGGTAGAACTCCAGCCTTCCAAGCTGGCCATGTGGGTTCGATTCCCATCACCCGCTTTTTGTTATGCTTTTGCATAGCATATGCGTCATTAGCTCAGCTGGATAGAGCAACCGCCTTCTAAGCGGTAGGTCACTGGTTCGAATCCAGTATGGCGTGTTGAAAAGGGGGGCTTATATAGCCCCCTTAATATGGTGGGTATAGCGTAGTTGGTTAACGCGTCAGATTGTGGTCCTGAAGACCGAGGGTTCGAATCCCTCTACCCACCCTTAAAGCCCTCGGCAAGTGTTGTGCCGAGGGCTTTTTTGCACTGTTTTTGCATGGCTGTAAATGATGATTTACCGCACCGTCTGCAGGTCCTATTGGGGGAGACCCTTTTGAAAAAGGGTCATCCCCCAAACCCCCTCCCTAAAA
>ERZ842401.4270-NODE-4270-length-16813-cov-16.073040_pt1 | contig 16813 bp, 11 predicted proteins | sample MGYA00521270_ERZ842401 | MGnify/ENA primary metagenome ERZ842401 (study PRJEB31892, sample SAMEA3878208) | bioreactor metagenome | biome: Moose rumen | place: Sweden | collected 2011-10 | study: EMG produced TPA metagenomics assembly of the PRJEB12797 data set...
ATACAGGAGTTTTTCCAATGTATCTTCGTCCACAGTTCTTTTAGTATCGTTCATAAATCACATAATATAAGATTTTAGCGATTTATGGAATACACTCATAAAACGTTTTCTAACTATTTCAAAACAGCGGATTATGAGTGTTTCTCTTACCGTCAAATAAAAAAGCGGCAACCCGCCCTATGAGCCACCGCCTCTTTGTTTTACTCTGTATTGTATAATTTCATTACACCTTGTGGGTGCGTATCTGCCTGTGCCTTTACAAAGCAGGCTGTACCTTTTGAGAATCGCCTGTGTCTTTACAAAGCAGGCTATGCCTGTTATTTTACGGTGATGACGGAGGCGACTTTGCCGTCGGCGGTGTAGCCTCGTTCTGGGTTCGATGTGTCCACCATAGAGATAACGCCGTTATAGAATGCGTAGTAATATGTTCCTGGCGGAAGCGGTAAATCGATGTGATATACACCTGGTTCTGTTTCGGTCAGCTCATAAATCCACGAATCCCAATTCGTAAATGTGCCGCCTAAACGAATATGCTGCCCTGCTTTTCCTTTATAGACGAAATGCACAACTCCGTTATTGCTTGCGCTTGAATCTGCTTTTCTAATCTCTGTTTCTGGCACTTTTACTCTGTTGAGCGACAATTTAGAGAGCGTAAGCCCTGTAGACGGATTGTAAACCGTGTTTTTATTAAGCGGGTCTGTCGTCCACAGTCCGTCAACCACAAGGCGATATGTTATTTCGTCAATATCTTTCGGCAAGTCTAGTATATAGAAAAAAAACGAGTTAGAAACTTCGCCCTCGATGTCATACACTTTTTTGAGACGAAAACTATGTATTTGCTTAAAATCTTCAAAATCGAATGCTATGCCGATATATCTTGCATCGCTTTTTGCAGTAAAGACAACTGACGAGCCTTTTAGAAATGGAGAGCCATAGCCCGTGAGTTCAGAAACAAGTAAATCATATTCATAAGTATCTTCTTGCACTTCTTCAGCGGCTTTTGCAGAAAGAGAGGAGAGCGCAAAGAAAGAGAAAGAAAGTATCAATATTGAAATTAGGCAGTTCTTCATAGATTTCATACCTCTAAATTTCGGTTATTATAGAGAAAATATTTATAAAAAGAAAGCCTCTTAGAGAAAAAAAGAAAAAAAGACTTTAGCAAGGTGTGTCGTTTATTGCCAATAATCGTTTTTGTTTTTCGCGATAATTCTTTTTGTCCATTGTAAACAATTTTTTCTGTCTATCGCAAATACTCTTTTTCGTTTATCGCAAATACTCTTTTTCGTTTATTACAAATAATCACTTTTGTTTACTGTAAGTAACACATACTCTGCTACTGTAAGTAACACATACTCTGCTCTTTACGAGAAATAAAAATGTCGCATTGACGTGTTCACAATTCTTGTTAGCTTATGAGATAAAAAAATCTAGCTAAGGAGAGGAATCTCTCTAGCTAGTGAGATGTATCTTTGTAACTGATGAGAAATCTTTTTTGTAAGTCTTGTTTAAGAAATAGCTTTATTACAGTGATTATACACCAGAAAAACGCTGTTTTCAAGACAAAAAATGCAAAAAACAGTGATAAGCGGAAAAGGGCAAAAAAAGAAAAAATCTTTCTTAACCTTTTCTAATACGGACTGTTGTATTTGCCGAAATACATATATAGGCAAATTTTAGGGGAGTAAAAGCGAATGCCCGGACTTAATCAACTAAAACAGTTCACCAAAAATATGCTGGATTTAGGCAATGAAGAAAAAATTAGAGCTGAACAAGGCGAAAAGCCTGTAAAAGTTCCTCTTCCTACGGGAATTTCAGAAGCTGATGATTCTGATGATTTTATAAATGGAATGCCTATCGAATCTGCCGATGGACAAACTGAAAATAATGCAGGTACTATCGAAGAGAGTGGAGATAGTATTGATGATTTAATGGCAAGTCTTGACGATAGCGATTTGTCAGGCTTTGATTCGCCAGTGCAAACTGACTCAAACGATGATGATAATCCTTTAGAAAATGTAGATAATTCTTCTGCGATGAGTGAAGAAAAAAATGCTTCACAAGAGCCTTCTTCTGATTTTGCAGACATCGGCGGCTTGGGAGATTTTGACGATTTAGGTTCTTCTGTGGAACAGCCTGCATTTGATGATATTTCTGCAACAGATTTTTCTACTGATTTGACGAATAAAACAGAAAGCAGTGAACAGCCTTCTGTAGAAGAACAGGCAGAAGATGAGCCTATAGCCGCTAGTGATGAAAGCGTAAATGATATTCAAAGCTCTGAATTTGAGCCGCTCGATACAGATTTCTTGAGTTCTTCTCCGTCTGGAAGCGAGATAGGCGATTTTGATAATCTGAATACTGAAAATTTGGATACTAATCTAGATAATAATATAGAAGATAATGATGTATCTTCTGACTTCTCAAACGATTTTTCAAGCGACATTTCTTCCTCAAGCGATGATTTTTCCGTTCCGTCTGCAAGCGAGGAAAGTGCTTCTGCTTCTCCTGCGGCAGAGCCTGAAATGGAGGACTTTTCAGACGCACTCGGCGGAATGGAAGATGATATTGACTTTAGCGATGAGTTTCCTCCGACGGGAGCTGTTGGCAGTGGCGGCTTTGAGCTTGATAATGAAGTCGGCGGCGGTTTCGATATTGAGGGATTTACAGACCGTGAATATGCTGATACAAAAAAGAAGAGCGAATCTGAAGAGTCGGTAAAAGAAAAGAACTCATTTACTGACCGCGAATATGAGCAGTTCAAAAAGAACTTTGCACTCTATCCGTTGAATGTTCGTGTTGCAATCGAAGAGATGATTGTAGGCGACCAATTCAATGATGATGTTGTTTTTGAAGTACTCGAAAAGGTATTAAAGAAAGTTCCTGCTCGTCAGCTTGCTGGTCATCTCGAAAAGCTCCTTGACAAAACAATCAGTGTTCCGCGCGATTACGAAAAGAGGTCGGCGGAAGAATACGAGGCGTATAAGCAGTCTACCGAGTATTTGATTAAAAATAAGATTTTGCCAGGTATTTTAGTCGGTGTTGCAGGTCTTATTGTTCTTTTCACGCTATGTTTACTTGGCAATCATTTTATCGTCAAGCCGTCTATTGCTTCTTCTCTATACAAAAAGGGATATGTTATGCTTGAGAATAACGAGTATCCAGAATCAGAGGCGATGTTTAATAGAGCGGTAAAATACAAAGCGAAAAAGGGCTGGTTCTATAAGTATGCTGAAGGCTATCGCAATCACAAGCAGCACCGTAGAGCCGCTGATATGTATGAGCGAACGTTGCGCTATTTCAATCAGGATAAAAAAGCTGGTATGGATTATGCGAGAATGGAGCTTGATGATTATGAAGATTACGAAAAGGCAGAAACTATCCTAAAGAGAGAAGTGCTTGATTATCATATCAATGATAAAGATGGAATGTTGCTTTTAGGCGATATATATTTGGAATGGGGAACGGAAAAAGACCCCTCTAAGCTCGAAGACGCTAAAGAGCAGTATATGGAGCTTATGCAGCTTTACAAAGTGAATAATTTGTATCAATCAAGAATGATGAGATACTATATCCGCAATGATAATCTATATGAAGTCTTGCAGTGCAAAAATCAATTCTATCCTAACAAAAAATCTATCGGAGCAGAGGATTGGATAGAGCTTTCTGGCTATATGCTTGATAAGCTGTATGGCACTATAAAGCCGAAAGAAATGTATTTGCGAGAATCTATTGAAGATGTGCGCGATATGCTTGAGAGAGCTTTGCAGTTTGCGCCAACTTCTGCGATTGCTCATTACAATATGGGGCGATATTTCGTACATACAGACAATAATGCGAATGCGCGCCTTGAGCTTTCTTCTGCGTTATCAGCTTTTGAAGCTCTGCCTATGAGAAAGAAGCGAGATACCTATAAGTATATAGATACTTATCGCTTACTCGGCGAGCAGTATATTGAAACCCGTGAATATATAAAGGCTGAAGAGATATTAGGAAACGGAATCACGTTCTATGAAGCCGAAAAACATAATACGGGCTTTACAGGTGATAAAAATACTGGTATTCTGTATAGTGATAGAGGCGATTTGGATTATTTTATTACGGGCGATTTAGACAGCGCGCATAGAAATTATCAAAACGCTATCGAGCTTGGAAACGATACGGCTTCTATCCGCTATAAGTCGGGCTTCATTGAGTATATGAACCGAGATTATGACAGTGCGATGATTTCATTTATTCATAGTTCTGAAATGCAGCAAAATGATACGCATTTGCTTCTTGCATTAGGAAATACGCTGTCTTTGCGGGGCGATAACTTTGCGGCGCAGGGCTATTATGAAGACTTGATGAAGCGGCTTGATATTGAAAGAAGCAAACACGCAATACTTTTGCCACAGGTGCGAGATGACCAGGGCGATATTGTAGATTTGTATATGAGGGCAAGTAATAACTTGGGAGTTACAGAGTATAGATTAGCACGGCAAACAGGAGATAGCACTCTTAATGCAAGCGCGATTGCAAACCTGTCTATATCTGCGAGAGCGTATGATGCGCTTACGAGAAACCAAGTTACTATGGTTCGATTGGACGGTTCTAATTTAGCAGTGCAGAACTCTAAGTATATGACGCAGTCTTCTGCAATGTATGAACCTGAGATTTATACAGAAATTTCTCGTGTATTGAACGGAGAAAAGGGTTTTGAAGAGTGAGTGCATTTTGCAATGAAGCCTCTATAAAAATCAGAAAATACTCAAACGCGATTGCAAAGGAGTTGTTTAGAAAGACAATTCATATTTGCAGTGCGTTTGTGCCGTTTTTTTTGGCACGGTGGTATACACAAACGATAATCGCTCTTTTTCTTGCTTTGATATGCTATTGCATAAGCGAATATCTAAGATTAAAAGGGCGAACAGTGCCATTTATTTCGGCAATAACAGCGGCGGCGGCTCGAAAACGAGATGAGAATAAGTTTGTTTTAGGACCTGTAACGCTTTGCACGGGGATAATTCTTTGTGCGCTGTTAATACACCCTGTGAGTGCGGCTTCGGTAGGCATTTTTGCACTTGCATTTGGAGATGGAATAGCAAGCCTTATGGGTAGGCTTTTCGGTCGTGTTCATATTCCGCTTACGGCAGGAAAAAGCGTCGCTGGCAGTTTGTCTTGTTTTTCTGCAATATTCTGTGCGACGTATCTATTCACAAAGAACACTTTAGCAGCTCTCGTCATAGCTCTTTGCGGTATGATAATTGAAGTTATACCGCTCAAAGATATGGATAATATAGCAATTCCCGTCATAATAGGCTTTATCTCTACTTTTTTAATTTGAGCTTTACAGGGAAGTGTTACGGAAAGTATGCTTTTCTTTTTGTCATTCTCGAACTTGATACGGCAATCTATAGCAATATAGGCGACTTTGAGAAAGAGGCTGTGCCTCAGATTATCGGGTCGAGCTCGATAATGACAGCATACCTTTTATAACACCTCCCTTTACAGAAAATCAGTAATACAGTTTATGTGTATCAGCTAAAAAGCGATGTGTTGAAATAAAAAGCAAGGTTGAGCCTGTTAGAAAAAATAAAAGATTGTCCGCACTCGCTAAAATCGCATAAGATACGATAATCAGAGAAAGAGAGATGTAGTTTTTTGTTTGCCGCTTTATAAGGGCTGAAATAATCGCTGTAATAAAAATAAGTGTGCGAATGGCAAAAAATGGTTTTGAAAAGCCCCAAATAATTGCGCATGTCGTGGAGATTTGGCTTGTGTTGAGAGGTACTAAAAGCGTAAATGCAATTCCTACGGTGATGACGATGGTGTAATTCTTTTCAAAATCCTGCATTTGATTTTCGCTTGTGAAAAGAGAAGACATAAGAAGAGAGATAGGGGCTAGGAATTTCCCGAATAGAATAATTCTGCCTATCAAAAGCAAGGTGTCGGAATATGTTTGCCAAAGAGCGAAGAGCGGAACAAAGAGCCTAAACGCTTCACAGAGAGTACTGCATAAAAAAAGACAGAAGTAAAAGATTTCTGGTGATTGGGTTTTTTCAAAGCGCACGAAAATCCAAAAGAGAAAGAAAAGTGAATAGAGCATAAAGAGAGCTGCTCCAAGAAGTGAGAAGCAAAAATTATAGCGCAATAAAAAGATGTTCGGCGACGTAAAGAAGCGAGTGGGGGAGAGAGGGGGAACGATTGCGCTTTTGATGAAGGCGTAGATATAGAGAAAAGAGATGACAAGGGAAAAAAGAATTGAAGTAAAAAGTAAAAGCAAAATAATGCGGTTTCGTATTCGTAAAGTCATAGATAATAGAATAATGGCTAGTTGAATTTATGTAAAGGCTTCTAGCGAAAATCCGATATTAGAAGTGATATGGAAATATTTCGGGGGGATATATGAGAAAGCAGATTCTCTGCGGTCTTTTTATATTGGCTGCGCATTTTGCGGTATTTGCAGGAGATGCAGCGGCTTTTGTTGATGTAGGATTTTCTAGTGATGGTAAAACCTATGTTTTCGGCGAGTATGGCAAGACTGATAGATATTTTCAATCGTATGCAGAATTATATGCGGTCAACGTTGAAAAGAATGATTATGTTTCAGGAGAAGTTTTCAAGACAAAGCCATCTGCGGAAACGGTAGGTTTTTCTGGTAAAGAGATTTATGACGCACTTGCTCGCCGTGCAGAATGGAAATTAAGCAAATACTCTTGTAAGCCTGTTGCTCCTGAGAATATTTTGTATGTTCGCGACGAGGACGGAAAAGCATCTACTGATGAGATTTCGTTTAAGGACTTTGAAGGCTCTACTAAAGATAACGAGATTTTCTATCATGTGCGCCTTATTCCTTTTTATGAGGGAAAAGGACAGAGCAGTCATTCTTCTTTCTTTATCTCGCTTGAGAAAAAGGATTCGTCAGGAAAAGTTTTGAGCAAGAATATTGTTGGTTCTCCTGACATAAAGAGAAAGGGTGTTGTTGGCTATAAAATCAATAGAATTGTTTCTGATGTTACGGGGCATAGCCTTGTATTTATCATTGAGAAAACTGTTGCAGATGAAACAGGTACTTCTATTCGATATATGGTAGAAACGATAAAACTCTAATAGAGAATTGTGAACAATATGAAAATCAAGCGATTTCTGTGGAAAACTGGAATAACAATTTCAATTTTGTTCGGATTGATATTTTATATCAGTTGTAATTCACTTGATTTTAAAACAATTCATATTGTTCGTCCTCTTGAGCAGTCTCCGAAATTAAATGATATACAAGTCAGGTCTGCAACAGAAATAGTTTGTGTGTTTTCAAAGTCTGTAAAAGTTCTTTCTCTGTATGCAAAAAGTGTTACAGATGATGATGTTGTGCAATGTGAGGGAGAGTGTGATGAAGAGGGAATTCTTTCAATACACCTTCCGTTTGCAACACAAATCGGCAAAGAATATACAATGTGTGGTGTTGTTGAAAATGAAGGGAAGAGTTCTCTTTCATTTGAATTTGAGTTCATGGGAATGAATGACCACAGAGCAGACCTTGTGTTAAGTGAAATACACGATGGATATTCTGGTAAAACTCAAGAATGTGAGTTTATAGAAGTTTATGCTGTTACAGACGGAAACACTGCTGGCTATGAAATTTATAGTGCGTATGACGGAGAGGCGAAAAACTATGTATTTCCTGCAATGGAAGTAAAAGCAGGAGAATATATTACTGTTCATTTGAGAAAATTGGACGAAAGTTGCACTGACGAAATCGGCGATAACGTAAAGTTAAATGAAAATATAAAGAATACTTGTCGTACTGCTCGCGATTTATTTGCACTTAATTCTGAATCTCATTTAGGCGGCGTATACGATGTCATTTTATTGAGAGATAAAGAAACTCAGAGCGTAAGAGATGCAATCTGTTATGTGCAAAAAAGTAAAAATGATTCTGTTGGGTGGAAAAAACTTCCTTGCTCAATAGCGGCTGAGCAGGCTGTAGAAGCAGGTGTGTGGACAGGGGAAGATATAGAAGATGCTTTAAATGCAGACGGGCTTACTATAACACATACACTTGCAAGACAAAATATTAAGAGCTTAAAAAATTATTCTTTTCCTTATCCAAACGGTGCGAAGTACTGGATTGTTACAGAGAACAGAAAAGCCATTACACCAGGTAAACCAAATAGCTCTTCAGCGAAAAAATAGCTTGTAAGTTTCCATTAAATCGTGCTATAGTTTAAGCAATATGGCAGAGTTATTAGCACCAGCAGGTAATATTGAAGCATTGGAAGCTGCGATTGGCGAGGGAGCTGACGCAGTTTATTTGGGATTGAAGAGCTTTAACGCACGATTGAGGTCGTCTAATTTTGCGTGGAATCAGTTTGAAGCAGCTGTACAGTCTGTTCACAAGCTCGGAAAAAAGATTTATGTAACGGTAAATACGGTAAGCGAAGAAAGTGAAACAGAAAGATTATATCGCTTTCTTGCATATTTGGAAAAAATCGGGCCTGACGGGCTCATTGTACAAGATTTCGGTGTGGTTCGTATGGTTCAGGAGTTTTTCCCGAAACTAGAGTTGCACGCTTCAACACAGATGAATGTGGAAAGTGCTGCGGCTGCAAATCTGTTAGCTCGTGAAGGACTTACTAGAGTTGTTGTAGCTCGTGAGCTGGGATTAGAAGAAATCAGACACATAAAGGCAAATACAAAAGCAGAAATCGAGATGTTTGTTCACGGAGCATTGTGCGTGAGCGAAAGCGGTCTTTGCTTGTTCTCTAGCTTTCTTGGCGGAAAAAGTGCTAACCGTGGTATGTGCACACAGGCGTGTCGTCGTTTCTATACGGCAGAAAGTGGGGGAGGTGAGATTCCTGGATATTATTTTTCTCCTGCAGATTTGCAACTTATTGAGCATATTCCAGATTTAATGGAAATCGGTATTGATTCTTTTAAGATAGAAGGAAGAATGAAGAGTGCTGAATATGTAGGCTCTGTTGTTTCGGCTTATCGCTATCTTATGGACCATTACAAAGAAGATAAAAAAGGGGCAATCGCGGCTGCAAAGCGTATGCTTGCTACCGATTTTGCAAGAAAGAAGACGACTTATTGGTACAATTTCAAAAACACTGTAGAGGGAATAGATAAAGCAGGAGATGCAATCTTAGACCCACAGCAAGCAGGCGGAACGGGAATATATCTCGGAAAAATCATAGAAATGAAAGGTGTGTCTGACGAGCTAAAGGCACAAATGAGCGAAAAAGCAGATGCCGAAGGAACGGAAGTAAAGAAGTTGCGTATGGCTTTAATCAGAGGTGGTTCTTATGACCCAGACCCTGGCGATTCGATTCGCTTACATCGACACGATGATACTGGGCGCGAAAGTCATAAAGTCCGCACTCTTGAAATTGGGGAAAATGGAGAGCGATGGATTGATATTCCTGCTGGATTCAGTAAGGGCGATGATGTTTATCTATTGCAAACAAAATCGATGTCAAAACGGTATTCTCGTATTTTGCCTTCTGATATAGGACGGTTTAGGCAGCAGCCAGGCTCTGAAGTTTTGCCCGTTATTGACCTCACTCCTGTAGAAAAGAAAGAGCTTTCGTATTTCCCAGAGGGAATTTATATCCAGCTTTCGACAATTCAAGATTTGTTTTTAGCGCAGAGTGAACATCCTGTGCGTTTTATCCTTGAAGTGAACAGCGAGACAAAAGATGCTCTTTGCAATGATGTTATAGGAGGCAAACCTGTACTTCCTGTGTCGAAAAAGATGGTAATTCTCTCGCTCGACCCGTATTGTCCTGCAGGAATGGAAGAAGAAACGCAACAGATGCTTGATAGACTTGTCGAAAACGGCTATATGACGTTTGTTGCAAACAATTTAGCGCATATCGAAATGTTGAGAGGCAAGGGAGTGAACATTATTGCAGGACATTACCTGTATACATTCAATAAATGGGCTGTTTCTTTCCTTGAGAATCAGAATATTGGCGCATTTATTACTCCGCTTGAGAACTCTGAGCGAAATCTTGAGGAAACATTCTCTGCTAAATTAAGACAGCGCGTCATGGTGTCGCTCTTTGCATATCCTGCGTTATTCCGCGTGCGTTTCCGTTTGCCAAAGAGCTATGACTTCAATTATTTCCACGATAAAGAGGGAGAAGTCTTTAAGTTTGCTTCTAGCGCAGATGGAACAGTGGTAATGCCCGAAAAACCGTTTTCGATTGTTGATAAAATGCCTGCTTTATCGAAAAAAGGCTTTTCTCGTTTCCTTATCGATTATTCGCATACAAAAGTTCGCAAAGGCGATTTGCGTATAATCATTGGCTCAATGTTAAAAGGGCAATTATTGCCAGAAACATCGCGATTTAATTGGAAAGATGGCTTTTATAACCCCGAAAAACTCGAAGCGTATCGCTTGAGCAACGAAAGAGCCGCCGAAGCGAAGGCTGCTGAAATGGCTTTGCGAAAAGGCAAGGGAGAGCGCAAAGGAAAACGGGGAAATAACGCGAAGAACAAGCGTAGATAGCAGAGAACATATATGAAAGAGTTGGTGGATACAGAAAATACTGCAGAAAAAGGAAAAAGTTTCGGCTTTTTTGGCGTAATAAAGTCGATTTTTGTGATACTTGCGCTTTTTATTGCGATTGGTGCGGTGTGGGTGATATTTTCGTGTGCAGATAGACGCGATGTCTTAAAATTCATACCGAAAGGATATGCTGCGTATGTTCACACACCGTCGCTATGGAGCTTTGCGAGCCCTTTAATCGACTTGAAGGCGAGCGATGAGATACTTGCAATGGACGAGTTCAAGGCTTTTCGCGAACCGTTTATGTTATTGAGGGAAAACGAAATACGAGAGAACAAAGGTGTTCAGCAGTTGCTCTCTCGCAGAGTTGATGTGGCTGTATACGACGTAAAATCGAACGGAAATGCCACTGGAGAAAGCGCATTTATCGCACTTGTTGACATGGGCGTGCTATCTTGTGCCACACGGCTTGCGCCTCTTGCAGATTTCAAGCTCAAAGATTCAAAAATAGGCATAGAGAAGAGCGAAGACGGCTCGTGTTATGTGTGGGAAAACAAAGGCACGCGGCTTTATCTTAAGATGTATCATAATTTGGTCATTGCGAGCAATAATAAATCGCTTTTTGATAAGGCAATGGAGCAATCGAGTGAATATTCGAGCGACGAAAGAGAGATTATGACAAAATCGGGCGATAAAGTGCGCCTTGTTTGTGATGTTCACGCTCTTGCAAGTGAATTTTGCGCAGGAAACGATGTTTTATCTACTGCATTAAACTCAATTTTGCGTGAAAACACGCTAAGTACTGTTGCTTTTGACATAACAGAGGATAAATTAAGCCTAAAAGCTGCACTTCCTTACAAAGTAAGCGACGAAAACCCCGATTTGCAGCGACTTTTGAGCCAAAAATCTACGTTACCACGCTTACTCACCAGTATGGGCAATGCGGTTCAGTATTATACGCTGTTAAATCTCGGTACTTTGCGCGAAATGAAGCAATCATTCTTCCCTTTTTTTCCGAAAACGCAAAATATTGACGCATTATGGGCAAAAGCTGACTCTGCGTGCAAAGTTGCGTTTTCGATGGGGCTTGATGAGTTAATTTTTTCGTGGACTGGCAAAGAAATTGCAGTGCTTGGGGTGGAAGGACAGAACGACCCTGCTTTTGTGCTGGAAATTAGCGACGAAACAAAGCGAAAAGAGGTCTTTGACAAAGTAATTTCGTCGATTCTTGTCAAAAATGGTGCGAATTTCATACTGGGCGGGGCAAGAATGGAGCAATTAAAGCTGCCGAGCTTCTTGAGCAGCGTGATTTCTCTTTTCGGCGTGAAACTTCCGAGCCCGTATTATATGATTTTTGACAATTTCATCTATTTTTCACAGTCCGCAGAAACACTTTCGAGCATTTATGCGTCAATGAAGGACTCCGAAACGCGTCTTGCGGCTGAAGAGGGGTGGAAAACGGTCAGCAACGGCATTTCTAACGAATGTTCGCTAAGTCTTTTCTATAATTTGGAAAAATCGGTGCCGTTCTTTCTGCGAGGAAACACTGCGCTATCAAAAATCTTATCGTTGTACAACAGTGGACGATGCGACATCGACCTTGACGGCAAAAACGTGTTGCTGCACATTCAATCTTCGGCAAAAACGCCGTCTGACACATCGTATATCGCGGGATTTCCGATTGCGCTAGAGAATACGCCGACGAGTTTCCTCGAAAAAGAGGCAGGAACGAAAGCAACGACGGTGTTTTGGAGCGAAAAAAACAAAATTGTGAAAGCTCTTGACGTAAAAAGCCTCCAAATTGAGAAAAAAGAGTTTCCAGAGGCGATATATATCGTTGCAACTGCACAAGAAGTGCTGTCAAATGGCGCATTATGGGCGGTTAGTGAGAATGGAGCAGTGTATTTGCTCGATAAAAAGCTCAATGTCGCGCCAAATTTCCCGATTCTGCTTGCACAAAAGCCATCTGCACCGATTTCTGCGCAAGAAAATGCGTGTGTTGTGCCGCTTGAGAGCGGTTCGCTGTGTTTTGTGGACGATACGGGCAAAACTGAGATACTTCCGCTCGATTTACACGGAAATATAAAGAGTTCGCCTGCGATTTTGGGAAATATTACCGCAGTTTATGATAAAAGTTTCCGCGGACAAGTGATAATCCTTAAAAATAAGCAGTTTTTGAGCATTTCTGAGCTTCCTGGCATCGCGTACGGCTCTCCTGCGCTTCTTTTGGACAAAAATACGCTGTATAGCGCGATGATTACGCAATCTGGGAACTTTTATTTGTGGTGCAACGGCGAAATTATGGCAGGTTTCCCGATAAAACTCGATGGAATCTTCAAAACTGGCGTTGTAGCTGGCGAAAATTGCTTCTATGCGCTCTCAACAACAGGCTCTTTGTACAAAATTGCACTCAATGGGGCGTATATTCGCGTAGATTTGGCAGGACGCACGGCGGAAAATGGCGGAATTGTGGCACTTGACGGCAATGTTTTTGCGTATATTGACGCAAATGTGATTTATGGCTTTAATTCTTCGCTTGAATTGCTCGCAAAATTCCCGCTTTCTGGCTTCGGCAAGTGCAATTTTATCGATGTGAACGGCGATAAAAAGAAAGATTGCGTCGTTTTGGGGCTTGATAAGAAACTTTATGCGTGGAATGCCCGTTAAATCGGAGGAAAAATATGAAATTTTGCTTGCTTTTTCTGCTTTGTGTGTCGTTTTTCGTCGGTTGCTCGTCGTTGCAAGAAAATATCGTGTCGATAGAGCAAACTTCGGAGGCTGATGAGATATTTTCAATCGAAACTCGCCTTGCTTTCATCGATTCCGCCTATCTTTTGGGCTCAGATGTGTCTGAAGCGAAGGTTTTGAGCGCGCAAATCGACGAAATCTTGAAAAAAAAGACGCTTGAGGCCGCAAGTGTCGCCCGATTATATGCGCTAAAGGGAAGATTGCTCGCGATTTTGGGCGAAAACGCAAAGGCAAGCCAATGTTTAGAGAAATCTCAAGCCGCATACAAAGGCGACGTGCAAAGTTATGTGCTTTCAATGCGATTGGGGCTTTCGTCTTCTGATTTTGTAGCGGCGACGGCGGAAGATGAGAGCCTTTTAGCCCTTGAAGACGCGATAAAAGCGTATCTTTCTCATTTATATCTTGATTCTGCGGCGAAATTTGACTCGGCTTTTCTGAATTTGCCCGATTTTTACGGCGAAGCGTATAAAAATGTGCGTGATACGGCGTGGTCTTTGCGCGAAGTGGCGGAAAGTGCGGACGATACAGAGCTGAAACTGCTGCTAAAGGAAAAATTGAGCGTGAGTGAGCTTGTTTTGCTGTCGAAATTGTCGGTAAATACGGAATTTATGAATAATCTCGACAAAAAAATGAGCGAAAAAGAGCTTTTTAAGCTCATCACGGCGAAAGGTCTGCTTTCTCCTGCGTCTGCGCTGCCAAATACGGAAGCAAAGCCTATCGAAAGCGACGAAATCGCGACGAGAATTATCTTAGCGCGCTATTTATGGAATATATTTTGCGAAATCAAGGCAAAAGACGGTATGAAAACGCAATATTCTTCCCTGTATCGCGCGGCGAATGAAGAAAGTCCTGTTGCTGATGTGCCAATCGACAGCGCAGACTTCGACGCAGTGCTTGGAGTGGTGGAAAATGAGCTGTTGTCGCTCACGGACGGCGAGAATTTTGCAGGAAATGAGGCGGTAGAACCGACAGAAGCGGCGAGTTCGTTCAAAAAACTCAAATAATTCACTGAAATTTCTTTTTGAATCGAAAAAATACCGCACGGATAGCAAAAATACTGTTAATTTTGCTCGTCCGTGCGGCTTTTTTTTACCTTGCTTTGATGATTATGGCTTCACATTCACCCGAAAGTGCGGCTTTTTCGCCTTTTTCCAGCGCGATGAGCTCTTCTTTGTGCGCATAAAGCCTCGTTTCGCCAGAAATCAGCTCGCAGTTCCCGCATTTCAAGAAGAAAATGAGCTGTATGCCCTCCGACACGGCGATTTCTGCACGATTTTTCACCGTTACGCGCTCCAAACTGAAATAATCGCACGAAAATGACTCGCCAAACGGCTCAATTTTGCGTATCGGAAAGGTTTTCATCGCTTCCAAGCCCTTTCTAACGTGCAATTCACGCCCCCGATTGTAATCATAGAGCCGATACGTCGTGTCGCTCGACTGTTGCACCTCCAAAAGCCGCAATCCGCCGCCAATCGCGTGCACTTTTCCCGCAGGAATAAACACGAAATCGCCTTTTTTCACCTCGACTGCGTGTAATTTCGCCTTAAGCGTGCCGTTTTCTATCGATTTTGCGACTTCGTCCCGCGTAACCTGCGGAAAAATGCCGTCTACCAGCTTCGCGCCCTCTTCTGCGTCCAACACGAGCCAACATTCCGTCTTTCCGCGCTCATTTTCGCCCTCCAGCCTCCGCGCCGCCTCGTCATCGGGGTGAACTTGCACCGAAAGAGCCTCTTTTGCGTCGATTATCTTCACGATAAGCGGAAAATCGGGAGCAATCTGCGCAAAATCTGCCTGTTTCGCCACTTTATGCGTGCTTGCCAGCCAATATTCTGCGCCCCACACCTTTTTCATCTCTATCGGAGCAAGTTTTTTCATCGATTTTGCTCCATATCGTGCTTGTCGATGAACGAAATCACCTCGTCAACCGTCGTAAAACACAAAGCCGTGTTCGTATCCGCCGCGCCGTAGTAAATTGCGCCCCGATTTGTTGCAGAATCGACCAATGCCGCGCACGGAAAACACACGCTCGGCACAAAACCGCGCTCTTCATACTCCGTTTCGGGCGTGAGCAGGTACGAATCGGCTCGCTTCAGCACCTTCCACGGCTCGTTTCTGTCGAGTAACGCCGCGCCCATCGAATAAATATAGCCCGAACACGTCCCTGTTACGCCGTGATAGAACAAAAGCCAGCCGCGTTCGGTTTCAATCGGCGCGCACCCAGCCCCCACCTTCAGACTTTGCCACCATTCGCTTGATTTTCCGAACACAAAGCGATGATTTCCCCAATGCAAAAGGTCGTTGCTCTCAGAAAGGAAGATGTCGCCGAACGGCGTGTGTCCGCTGTCGCTCGGTCGCGTCAAAATATAGTAATTTTCGCCGAACTTTCGCGGAAAAAGCACACCGTTTCGGTTGAACGGCAAAAATCCATTGCCGCGGCTCGTGAAAGTTTTGAAATCCGTCGTCGTCGCAATGCCGATTGACGCGCCGTGAAAGTTCGTGCACCAAATAATGTGATACACGTCGCCGATTCGCACAAGTCGCGGGTCATACGCATAGCTTGGCGTTACATCTGCGCCGTTTTCGTCCGTAATTCTGATGCCGCCGTCTGAAAATCGCCAATTCAGCGCGTCATCGCTGAAACCATAGTACAAATACGGGATTCCGTTCGTCTTTTCTGCGCGAAAAACACCCACAAATCCGCCGTTTTTCCATGTACACACCGCAGAATTGAAGATTCTCGCCACATCTGGCAGCGGATTTCGTGCAATAACGGGGTTTTTTGAGTATCTCCACACGCTCGCCGTGCAGTTTTCGCCCTTTTCTTCCCATGGCATATTAGGAATTGCCTCACCAAATACCTTAATCATCGTTTTCCTCCGTAATTTTTGCAAAAACAAAGGTTTTTTCCCTTGATTTTGCAGTATTTTTTACAAAACACGCTGTGCGCGGTTCTTTTCAATCAAAGAAATGCGCTGTTTTACGCAATCTGCACTTCGCAATGGGTCGCGAGGCGTGGAAAAAACGTAATCTTCCAGCCTTGCAAGCGTCGTTTTCGCCACATGCAGCCGCGTATCGCTCGAAGCGTAGTAAATAAACACCTCGCCTGCCTCGTTTACCGCCGCGCCGTTCGTGAAAATCACATTCGACACATCTCCCGTCCGCTCCTCGCCCAACGGAACAAGAAAAACACCGCTCGGCTCGGCAATCACGCGGCTTGGGTCGTCCAAAGCGGTCGCAAAACAGTACAAAACGTAGCGCAAGCCCGCCGCAGTGTTGCGAACGCCGTGCGCGATGTGAATATAGCCGCGGGAAGTCTTTATCGGGGTCGCGCCCTCGCCGTTTTTCGCCTCGGTTATCGTGTGATAGCGTCGTCTGCTCGTGATTTTCTCTTCGTCAATCACGGCTTTTGTGATGTCGTCCGCCAAGCCGAAGCCGATTCCGCCTCCTGAGCCTGTGTCGATGAACGAATCCATCGGTCGCGTGTAAAATGCGTACTTTCCGCCGACAAAATCTGGTAAAAGACACACATTTCTTTGCTGCGGGCTGTGCAATGTGCGCAAATTCGGCAATCGT
>ERZ842401.4271-NODE-4271-length-16812-cov-3.770186_pt1 | contig 16812 bp, 15 predicted proteins | sample MGYA00521270_ERZ842401 | MGnify/ENA primary metagenome ERZ842401 (study PRJEB31892, sample SAMEA3878208) | bioreactor metagenome | biome: Moose rumen | place: Sweden | collected 2011-10 | study: EMG produced TPA metagenomics assembly of the PRJEB12797 data set...
TCCTACAAAGTATGAGTTGGATTTTGATAAGCTTGCTATTATGGACAAGTGGATTCTTTCACGTCTCAACTCTGCAATCAAAGCTGTGGATGACAATCTGGGAGCATACAAGATTCCTGAGGCAGCCAGAGCTCTTGATGAGTTTGTTGACGACATGTCAAACTGGTATGTTCGTCGTTGCCGTGACAGATTCTGGGCTAAGGGCATGGAACAGGACAAGATTAACGCATATATGACGCTTTACACATGTCTAAAGGATATATCTCTTGCGGCAGCACCAATGATTCCATTTATGACAGAGGAAATCTATCAGAATATGGTTCGTTCTGTAGATAAGACTGCACCAGAGTCTATCCACCTTTGCGATTTCCCAGTGGTCAATGAAAAGTTTATTGACAAGAAACTCGAAGAGGATATGGATGAATTGCTCAAGATTGTAGTTCATGGTCGTGCGTGCAGAAATGCTGCCAACATTAAAAATCGTCAGCCAATTGGTCAGATGTATATCAAGGCTGAGCATGAGCTGGAAGATGTATACGTAAGCATCATCAAGGATGAGTTGAATGTGAAAAATGCTTCATTTACAGATGATGTATCTGCATTCACATCATATAGCTTTAAGCCACAGCTTCGTACAGTGGGACCTAAGTATGGCAAATTCCTAGGTGGCATCCAGAAGGCTCTTGCATCGCTTGATGGCAATGCAGCTTACGCTGAACTTAAGGCAAATGGGGTATTAAAATTGCCTGAGGTTGACGCATCTATCGAGCTTGCCGAGGAAGATTTGCTTATTTCTATGGCACAGACAGAAGGCTTTATAGCAGACGGTGATAACTATGTCACAGTAGTTCTAGATACAAATCTATCCGAAGAACTCTTAGAGGAAGGTTTTGTTAGAGAAATAGTTTCAAAGATTCAGACTATGCGTAAGGAAGCAGATTTCGAGGTTATGGACCGCATAAAGGTTGCATACGCTGGTTCCGACAAAGCAGCCACAATCTTTGAAGCAAACAAGGACGTTATTGCAGGTGAGGTTCTAGCTGATGAAATCGTAGCCGGAAGCCAAGGCACACACGTCAAAGAATGGAACATCAACGGCGAAAAGGTAACACTAGCTGTCACACGTAAGTAAAAACGAGGGGGTTGAGAGATGAAGAGGCAAATGCCAAGTACTAAGGAGATTAAGAGCGAGATAAAGTCTAGAGTAAAGACTATGTTTCGTAAGGACTTTGAGGAGGCTACACAGTACGAGCTCTACCAAGCTTGTGCGGAAGTTGTTAATGATATAGTCATTGATAACTGGTTGAACACTCAAAAGGAGTTTGCAAAACAGGATCCAAAATGCGTGTATTACATGTCGATGGAGTTTTTGATTGGTAGACTCTTAGGTAATAACATGATTAATATGCGTGGCTATACAGAGGTCATGGATGCCTTGAACGAACTGGGTGTTGATATAAATGCTATAGAGGACCAGGAGCCAGATCCAGCCTTGGGTAATGGTGGTCTTGGAAGGCTTGCAGCATGCTTCCTCGATTCCTTGGCTAATTTGCAGTATCCAGCTTATGGCTGCGGTATTCGTTATCACTATGGTATGTTCAAACAAAAAATTCAGGATGGATATCAGTATGAGGTGCCAGATGACTGGTTGCAGTCTCATTATCCATTTGAACTAAAGAGAACTGAGTATGAGTTCGAGGTCAAGTTTGGCGGCTGGGTACGATACGAGGGTCAGCCGGATGGTACTACCAAATATATTCACGAGGGATATAATTCAGTAATTGCCACACCATACGATATGCCTATTACAGGTTTCGATAATGGCATGGTTAATACTCTTATGATTTGGGATGCTAAGCCAAAGGAAGTGTTCAAGCTTCAGTCCTTTGAGCGCGGTGACTACAATAAAGCAGTAGAGGATAGAAACCTTGCTCGTAATCTTACTGAGGTTCTGTATCCAAATGATAATCATATCCAAGGTAAGGAGCTTAGACTAAAACAGCAGTATTTCTTTGTATCAGCCTCTTTACAGAGAGCTATTCAGAAATATTTGCGTTACCATAGCGATATCCATAAGCTGCCAGAGAAGGTTGTATTCCAGATGAATGACACACATCCTACTCTTACGGTTGCAGAGCTTATGAGACTGCTCATGGATGAACAAGGCCTAGGCTGGGATGAAGCATGGGAAATCACAACCCACTGTGTTGCTTATACTAACCACACGATTATGTCAGAGGCTCTTGAAAAATGGCCACAGGATATATTTAAGGGACTTCTTCCTAGAGTGTATATGATTGTGGAGGAGATTAACCGCAGATTCTGTGATGAAATCAGAGCTAAGTTCCCTGGTGATGAGGACAGAGTTGGCCGTATGGCAATACTTGCTGACAATCAGGTCAAGATGGCCCACATGGCTATTGCTGCCAGCTTTTCAGTAAATGGTGTTGCAGCTCTTCACACAGAGATTTTGAAGAATGTTTCTCTTCATGATTTCTACGAGATGTACCCAGATAAGTTTAATAATAAGACAAATGGTATTACTCAAAGACGTTTCCTTATGCACGGTAACTACAAGCTCTCTGACTGGGTTATCAAGAATATCGGACGTCACTGGATTACAAATCTTTCAGAGATGGAAAAGCTTGAAAGATTTGCAGATGATAAAAAGTCACTGGATGAATTCATGGCCATCAAGCTGGATAACAAAAAACGTTTGGCGAAATATATCTGGGAGCACAATGGAATTAATGTAGATCCAGAGTCTATATTTGATGTGCAGGTCAAGAGACTGCATGAGTACAAGCGCCAGCTTCTTAATATCTTGCATGTAATGTACCTTTACAACAAGATTAAGGAAAATCCAGAAATGGACTTTTATCCTACTACATTTATATTTGGCGCAAAGGCTTCTGCGGGATACGAAAATGCCAAGCTCATTATCAAGCTGATTAATAATGTGGCTGCAGTAATCAATAATGACCGCTCAATTGATAACAAAATCAAGGTTGTATTCATTGAGGATTATCGCGTATCTAATGCTGAATGGATTTTTGCGGCAGCGGATGTTTCTGAGCAGATTTCTACTGCATCAAAGGAGGCATCTGGTACAGGTAACATGAAGTTTATGCTGAATGGTGCAGTCACCATTGGTACTATGGATGGTGCAAATGTGGAAATGTACCAGGAATTAGGTGGAGAGAATATTTTCATCTTCGGTATGAGCTCGGATGAAGTAATTGCTCATGAAAAGAACAACGATTACAATCCAGTGGATGTGATGAACAGTAATCCTGATATTCAAAGAGTATTGCAGCAGCTTGTAAATGGCAATTACAGTATTGAGAATCCAGAATTATTCAGACCAATTTATAATTCATTACTCAATACAGAAAATACATCCAAGGCAGATATGTACTTCGTACTTAAGGATTTTGCTTCATACTGCGAGGCACATGAGAGAATCCAAGAGGCTTACAAGGATAAATACAAATGGGCTAAAATGGCACTTTTGAATGTTGCTCACGTGGGCAAATTCTCATCAGATAGAACTATCCAAGAGTATGTAGATGATATTTGGCATTTGGATAAGCTTGAACTTTAATTTTTACTAGAAGGAATTGAAATGAAACAAACTAAGGCAAATAAAAGTAAATACGTCGCATGGATTTTTTTGCCATGTATCATAGCATTTGTTTTGCAGACAATGTTTAGTATCATGGCCATTGAAGGGGCCGCTGTCATAACGATGGGCTCCTTTACAGGCGGCGGTTTTGTGGAGTTGACTAATTCAGTTTTAGAACTGCTTCAGTCAGATTTTATAAATCTTGTTTATGTAGGCTATACCATCTTTACAATTTTGATTCTGGGATTTGTATACAAATCCATGTTTAAAGAGGATGCAAATTTAAGTTTACGAAACAAATCTACCAACATCCCGCTTACGATAGTTGGTATAGTGTTGTTTTGCATCAGCATGCAATATGTGAGTGTATATTTAATGAATGCACTTGCCTCTGCTTTTCCTTCTTGGTTGGAGGAATACGAACAAATTATGGAGACGGCTGGATTAGACGAAGCTCTATCACCTATTATGGCTATATATGCCTTGGTTTTAGGACCTATCTGTGAGGAATTTATTTTCCGTGGAGTCACTTTCTCGGCTGCCAAAAGGGTTATGCCTTATTACATGGCAATCATAGTGCAGGCCATTTTATTTGGTGCATTTCATATGAATGCCATTCAGGGATGCTATGCATTCGTACTTGGATTGGGAATGGGATACATAATGTATCTATATGATAATTTGATAATCACAATCATAATTCATATGGCATACAATATCCTCGGCACCGTTGCTAGTGAATATTTGCCTATGGGTGGCGATACTTTAGTGTCATTCTTTGTATGTTGTTTGGGCGCTTTAATAATAACCTATATTTCCTTAATTATTTTAAAAAGAACTGCAGTTTCGGTTAAGCAGGATAATTCATCTGCCGATATATAAATTGCACGGATGATAATCACAGGACCAGGAGGGGTTTTATCTCTCCTGGTTTTTTTCTTTCTCTATAAGATTTGAATTGGGCTAAATTTGCCTTAAATCTAGATAAGAAATCTGTGATAGGAAAAGGGACTTTCCTTTATAAATAATCAACATCATTTATAGGAGGAAAGAACATGGTAATTAACAAATCGGAGGTTCAAATGGCCTCTCAGGTCAGCTTCACTACAACTACTAGGGTGGAATATCAGACTGACCAGACTCCTGCATTTCGCTTAGGAGACATCACTTTTGCAAAGACAAATGAAAATGAGGAATTGGCGGGGACTAATCCACTTGAATCGATATCTGCCAATAGAATGGTGAGGATGCAGACGCTGAACTATTTGCTTAGGTCTTTACTTCTTAGCAGATTGTTTGGTGAGGATTCGGATTTTAATTCTATGCTAAATGAACTGATTCAGTCTAATTCTGGATATATGCAGACCACTCAGATAAGCTATGTACATACAGAGAGCCAGGAGTTAAATTTCTCATCCACAGGTACTGCAATAACAGCTGACGGTAGGCGTTTGGAATTTAACTACGGATTTGCCCTATCAGATTCATTTACAGAGGAATTTAGCGCAGTAGAATCAAAATTTATCAATTACATTGATCCTTTGGTTATAAATCTAGATGATTCCCCTACACGATTGTCTGATCAGGTATTTTATTTTGATTTGGATGGTGATGGACAGGAGGAAGAAATAAGTAGGCTTGCAAAGGGTTCGGGATTTCTCGCCCTAGATAGAAATGGTGATGGACAAATAAATGATGGCACAGAGTTATTTGGAACTAAATCTGGTGACGGATTTAAAGACCTGCAGATATTTGACGAAGACAACAATGGCTGGATAGACGAAAATGACCCTATCTTTGAAAAGCTGAGAGTATGGACTATGAATGAAGACGGAGAGATGGAGTTGTTTAGCCTGAAGGAATCTGATGTTGGGGCCATATATTTAGGGCGCGTAAACACTGAATTCATAGATAGAAACGATGACAACAAAGTGAGAGCTGCCATGCGGCAAACTGGAATTTTCCTACACGAGTCGGATGGACATGCTGGAGGAGTTCAACACGTTGATTTTGCCACCTGATTTTCATATAATTACATTATTAATGCAGCGTACGTAATCTTGGAAGGCGCGAGGAGGAGGGCCCCGTGCCGGGGAAGGAGGGTGCCCCTTTAGGGGAGTTCCCTTGCCCGAGTACGGGAGGTGGCCTCCGGGAGCTTTGAAAAAATAAATTTCGCTGCACTTAAGGGTGAATGATTATGAAACTACATGGGGGCAAAAGGAAGATAAAGAGCAACAGCGGGCTTGCAATCGTAGCAAGCCTAGCTGTTGTTTTTATGTTTGTAGCCACTATATTCAGCATTATACTGTATAAAAAGCGTATGGATGAAGCATCAGCCCTTATGGTCAAAGCTCAGTATTCTAGCTACGATTCTTATGTTGTGATGATTGCCTCAGATGGCAATTCGGATTTTTGGGAGCAGATGTATGACGCTGCATCAGAATATGGAAAAGATTACGGTGTCTATGTGGATATGTTTTCTGAGAGCATAGATGAGTCATATTCTAAGCTAGAGTATTTTGAAATGGCCATCGAAGCTGATTGCGATGCCATATTTATAGAGGGTGAAAATAGCGAAGAGTTTTCAAATCTGTTAAATAAAGCCAATAAAAAATCTATTGCAGTATTCACAATACAGACAGATGTAGATGTGGAGAATAGAGTGAGCTATATAGGCACCAATAGCTATACAATTGCTGGCTTGTATAGAAATTCAATCATAGAAAATATTACTAATCAAAAAAGAGCTATGGTGGTGGGAAATGATAGTGATGCCACAAGCACTTTTACAAATAATCTGCAAAATGCTCTATCAGAGCTAGAATTGCCAAATGGCCCACTGGAAATAGAGAGCAGGGTTGTGGCAGGAGACGAGGCATTTGCAACGGAACAATACGTCCAAAATCTTTTCAAGGAAAATGACCTAGCTCCTATAGTCATTTGCCTAGATGAGGAAATCACCGAATCCTTCTATCAGGCAATGATTGATTACAACAAGGTAGGGCAGGTTTTGCTATTTGCCAACAATAGCTCTAGTACAATACTTACGGGTATCAAGCAGGGCGTAATAGTAAGTACAGTATTTGTGGACCCAGCTAACATAGGTGAGGCGGTTGCGGCTGCCTTTGTTGAATATCGCGATAGCGGCTATGTTTCTGACTACATTAATGTGGAAGCAAAGCTTATAGATGCAAATAACATCCAAGAAGAATTCCAGGAGGTGGACGATGAGTAAAGAAAGTCGAAAATCCATTTCCCTGCGAAAGAAGATGATTCTTTATTTTTGCTTGCCTACGGTCTTATTATTTTTGGTAAATCTGATGTTATATTCTGGTACAAGCAAAATGCTTATCAGCTTGGATGAAATATACGCCAGCAATAATAGCCTAAATACTCTTAGTATGAATTTGGATAAGCTACAGAATGCCACCGAAGGCTACCTAAATACCAAGACTAGCGACGCCCTTGAACAGTATTATATTTGCTATCAGGATTATAGTGATTTGGTTGACGAGCTAGAGGACAATAAAGACGATAATGCAAATCGTGTAATGGAGCGAAATATCAAGCATTTGTCGGCGAACTATTTGGAGCTAACCAGCCAGGCTGTGGAGAGCAAGCGAGGCGGAAATGTAGATAAATACAAGAGTCTCTATGAGGATGCCACCAGAACCTTCGATTATATTGATTTAACTATTACTAAGTTAAATAATCAGCAGTTTATCAATAACTCGAAGTCCTATGCAGCTATGATGGGAGCTCTGCAGACCTTAGAGCAGTTGAACATATTCACCTTGGTCATAATTGGCTTTGCCAACCTTCTATTTGTAGTTTTGATTGCTTCCACCATAACAAATCCTTTGATTAAATTGGCATCCACAGCAGATAAGGTGTCAAAGGGTGATTTTGATGTACCGCTACCTACTGTAAAATCAAACGACGAAGTAGGCGTCGTTACAGGGGCATTTAATAAAATGGTCGTCTCAATCAGAGACTATATTAGCAAGCTGACCGAATCCATGGAGGTGGAACGCAAGCTCAGGGAAAATGAGCTGATAATGGAAAACCACATCAAGGATGCGGAGCTTAAATATTTGCAGGCTCAAATTAATCCCCATTTTTTGTTTAATACATTAAATGCTGGTGCTCAGCTTGCCATGATGGAAAATGCCGATAGAACTTCAAATTATATTCAAAAGGTTGCAGATTTTTTTAGATATAATATCAAGAAGAATAAGGATATAGTCTCACTAGCGGAGGAAATCGAGTTAGTTGATATTTACATCTACATTTTAAATGTACGATTTGCAGGGGAGATTTCCTTTGAAAAAGATATCGACGAGAGCCTTTTAAATGTAAAAATACCTAGTATGATACTTCAACCGATAGTTGAAAATAGTATCAACTACGGCTTGAGGAATATAGAATGGGCTAAAAAAATCCGACTGTCAGTTTACAAGCTGGGGGATTATACTTGTGTTAGTATTAAAGATAATGGGATTGGAATGAGCAAGGAAAAAATCGATGAGGTTTTGAACGGGAGGTACATCAGCGATCCGAGCAAATCCGATTCCAATGGAGTTGGTCTAAATAATTGCATAGAAAGGTTAAATATTTTCTATGAAAGAGATGACGTTCTTGATATCATTTCAGAAGGAAAGGATATGGGCACGGAGACCTTGCTTTATTTAAGCGAAAATATGTCAGATAAGGAAGAAGCTAATGTATAAGCTAATGTTGGCAGACGACGAGGGAATAGTTATTGACTCCCTCAAATTTATAATTGAAAAGGAATTTGGAAGCACTTGTGAGATTCGCACCGCTAAAACCGGCAGGCAGGTAATAGAGCTGGCAGAGGAATTTCAGCCAGATATTGCCTTTATGGATATTCAAATGCCTGGCATAAATGGCATTGAGGCTATGCGAGAAATCAGAAAGACTAATAACCATATAGTTTTCATCGTGATGACCGCATATGACAAATTCGATTACGCCAAGGAGGCGATTTCCCTTGGAGTATTGGATTATTTGCACAAGCCAGTCAGCAGGGATGCCATTGTGAAGGTGCTGAAGGCCGCCATGGGGCGTATTGACGGAGAACGCATAAAGCGAAGCGATGATTTACGAGTCCGTGAGAAACTAGAGACTGTTGTTCCCATTATCGAAAACGGCTTGATTCAAGACCTGCTATTTAAGGAATATTTTAAAGAAGACATAGACAATTACAAAACACTTCTAGGGATTGATTCCGAATATGGCTACATGGCCTGTATGGTATTTGGTCGCGAGCTGGTGGGAAACTATATGACTAGCGCGGTCGCAGTTTCCATCCAAGCCCAGAAGGCATATCGTGAGATTCATACCATTACTGAGGATTATATCAAGGGAATTATGGGCGCTGTTATGTCTAACAAAATCCCTATATTGATTCCTATAGATAAGGAAGAATTGCCCTACAATGAGCGAAATGAAATAGTAGAAAACGCAAGGGCTCTTTGCCGAAAGCTATCAGATAGATTTGATATGGATTTTAGAATTGGCTTTGGTTCAGTCAAGCCTTTAGACAGAATGGCAGAATCCTACGAGGAGGCAAATGCAATCCTTGTATCCACCACAAGCCATGTGGCTCACGTGGATGACATGCCAATCGCTGCCAGATACGAAGAAAACTATCCGATGGATTTGGAACGTAGGTTGTTTGGCGAAGTAGAGCTTGGCAATGTTAATGAGTCCGTGATTTTAGCTCAGGCATTTTTTGATTGGATGGAGGAAAACTATTCAAATGATAAGGATAGTATTGTGCTGAAATGTCTCGAATTCGTGCTTTGGGCCGAGCACATTGCCTACGAAAAGACGGGCAGGATGTACGAGTTTAAAAGCAGGGCCAACTATCTATCAGTATTGATGGGACTAAATAGCCATGCCGAGGTCAAGCGATGGTTCGTTGACAAGATTAACGAGGCCGCCATGTGGGTTTCCAACAAGCAGGAAGACCAGTCCATGAGCGCTGTGAATAAGGCAAAGAAATATATTGACGACAATTATATGAATGAGCTCACCTTGGACGATGTATCCAGGGTCGTAAATATCAGCTCATACTATTTTTCAAAAGTATTCAAGGAAGAAACTGGGGAAAACTTCATTGACTATTTAACTAAGCTTCGTATAGAAGCTGCCAAAAAACTGCTAAAGACCACTGACAAATCCATGAAGGAGATTTCTGCAGAGGTAGGCTACACAGATCCGAATTATTTCTCGAGAAACTTTAAGAAATATACAGGCAAGACGCCTACGGATTATGCCAAGGGTTAGCATAAAGAAAGGGATGTAATGAGAGGTTTTACAAAGAGGACATTAGCTTTAGCTTGTTCCGCTTTATTAATGTTGACAGGCTGTAGCGCTGACTACGATAGCGGTCAGGAAGAAAATGATGCATTAGATGATAACATTGAAATAGGTCTTTGCTTTGATTCCTTTGTCATTGAAAGATGGGAAAGGGATAGGGATGTATTTGTGGATACTGCCTCTGGCCTAGGTGCTACTGTCAATGTGCAAAATGCCAATGGGGATGTCACTAAGCAAAAGGAGCAGATTCAGTATCTGATTGATAAGGGCGTTGACTGTTTGGTCATTATTCCTGTTGACGGAAAGGAGCTTTCTGATGAGATTACTAGGGCCAAGGAAAAGGGAATCGCCGTGGTTTCCTATGACAGGTTGGTTTCAGGTGTCAATTCGGACCTATACATATCTTTTGATAACAAAGAGGTTGGCCAGATGCTAGGAGAATCAATAGCATCAACAGGTGCCGAGGACGTAGTTATGATTTGCGGTCCACTAACTGATGGAAACGTGCCTATGGTAAATGAAGGCTTTTATCAGGTGATGGAGGAAAATGATATCACAATCCTGGATGAATATAACTGCGAGGGCTGGAAGGCTGAATTAGGCGGAGCTTACGTATACGACAATATGGATACCATCCGTGAAGCAGATGCAATCATGTGTGGAAATGATGATGTGGCAGCATCTGTCATACGCGCACTTGCCGTAAGCAGGCTTGCCGGCGAAAAGCCAGTCGTAGGTCAGGATGCTGACCTGCCAGCATGTCAGCACATAGTAGAAGGCACCCAATTAATGACAGTCTACAAGCCCGTAGCCAAGCTAGCTGAGCAGGCCGCCAACCTATCAGTCAAGCTAGCCAAGGGCGAACCCATAGACGTTACAGAGACAATAAATGATGGCAAATGGGACATCCCCTATCTTGCCGTAGAGCCCATAGCAGTCACCATTGATAACATCGACGAAGTAATCATCGAAAGCGGCTACCACAGCCGAGAGGATGTGTATATGAATATATCCCAATAAAAAACGCCCCGATGGGGCGCTTTTTTATTGGGATTCTCTTATTCTGAAGAATCTATATATGCATTTAAAATAGCTAGAGCTGTTTTTCTTTGCTTATCATCGCAAGACTCTAGTTTAGCAATAATCTCCGAAAAATCTATATTTTCTGTATCTGAATCATCCAACAATATATCATTGGGAAGAATATCTAATACATTGCAAATATTAATAATTGAATCAAGTCTAGCGTTAGATTTGCCCCTCTCAATATCTGCGTATGCTCTTTCTGTGAAGAAGGCAGCTTCTGCAACTTGAAGTTGAGTGTATCCTTTTTTCTTACGATACGCACGTATTCTGCTTCCAATTTTTTCAAAATTAGCCTCAATCATTGTGTATCTCCTTCACCTGCATATAGGAATTTTACTTCCTTTTATGTTGACTAAAAAGGAAGAATAATTCATAATAACAGGAAGAAAAGTTCCTGTTATGGAGTTTTTCATATAAAACTAAAGATTTATTCAAATCCAACTGAAGAAGAGATAACGGTGGGGATGATTATGTGTACAAATCCGCTGGTTAGCATAATTATGGGCTCATACAATGCGGAGCAAACTATCAATGAATGTTTTAAATCAATAGAAGAACAGACATATAAAAATTGGGAATTTATTATATGCGATGATTGCTCAACTGATAATACTTATTCGATTTTAGAGAGCTTAGCCGAAAAAGAATCACGGATTAAGCTTATTCGTAATGATAAAAATATTAAATTAGCTGCAACGTTAAATCGCTGTCTACAGATAGCTCAAGGAAAGTACATAGCAAGAATGGATGCAGATGATAAATGTGATGCTAGACGTTTATCTAAGCAAGTTGAATATTTGGAAAATCATCCAGACATAGATTGTGTAGGTACTAATAGAATTGTTTTTGATGATGAAGGCAATCGTACGATTAGAAAAAGTGATGAGTTTCCTATAGCAGAGCATTTATTAAAGGGGCCACCGTTTGCACATCCAACTATTATGACGAACTGAATGGATATAGCACTGCTAAAGAAACAATGCGAGCCGAGGATTCAGAGTTGTGGTTTAGATTTTTTGAGAAAGGATATAAGGGCTATAACATCCAGGAGGAATTATATTTCTATAGAGAAAATTTAGAGGATTTTAAAAAGAGAAATTTAAAATCTGGGATTATGACATCTATTGTATTTTTCAAGGGATACAAAAGGATTAATGTTCCAGTATGGAAAAGAATTTATGCCGTTAAACCAATAATCTCCACACTTATACCTAACATAATAATGAAAAATTACCATAGAAAAAAGGATGGAGATTTTGATGGATGAAAAATACAATCTTGACAGACAGACAGACAGACAGACAGACAGACAGACAGACAGACAGACAGTTGGGAAAATCTAATTTGGAGTCAGCATTGTGAGCCGGATGAATTAATTTCAGTAATTGTCCCAGTGTACAACGAAAAGAGATATTTGGAATCATGTATAGAATCTATATTGAATCAGACATATAGAAATCTTGAAATTATTATTATCGATGATGGTTCTGAAAAATCTGTGTCTGATAAATGTGATAGTTTTTCTAAAACAGATAAGCGTGTAACTGTCATTCATAAAAAAAATGAGGGATTATCTGCAGCTCGAGTCACTGGAATCGAAAATGCTACTGGTGATTATATTTTTTTTGTAGACGATGATGATGTTATTACATCAAATTGCATTGAGGTTTTAATTAAGGCAGATCGTAGCAGCGACATTATCACGGGTAGAAGTATAGATTTAGATTTACCCGAATCATTTTCAGAAATACATCGATATGAACAATTATCTTACAAGATAATGGATGGAAAAAATATTTGTGAATGGATGGCTACTGATAAAGAAAAACAGATTATTACGCCTTTGTGGGGAAAGCTATACCGGAAGAGCTATATAGAAAGTATAGATCTTAAAAAGTATATAGAATTATGCCCAACTATTTACTTTGAAGATGTATTGATGACACCGATTTTATATAGATTAGCCAATAAAGTTACAGTGGTTGATTGCATTATATACATACATCGTGAAGTTGCCTCAAGTATATCTCATGCGATTAAATTAGGACCTTATTATTATGAGCAAATTGAATCTGGCAACATTTTACTTGAGTTTTGCAAGACGATGGATATTCCTAAGATGTTTCAGTTTGAGTTGGAAATTTATTACAGAGTTATACTAAGAATTTTTTGCTTAATAGATATGGAGCAAATTGATGATATTAAAAAAGCAGATTTAAAAAATAGGATTGTTGGTTATTTCAAAAAATATTATTTAGATTTGTTAAAAAGCAATCAATCTATTTTTAGAAAATTATTTTACAGTTGCTTTTTGATAAATAAAAAGATTTGGGCCAAGTTAGTACGATGCTATTACTTTAAGGATAGGAGTAAGTGTTAAAAGAATGAATTTAGAAGATAAAATAACAATATTTGTTTGCAGTTGCGATTCGTATGAGGACTTGTGGTATCCATTTTTTTTCTTCTTAGACAAGTATTGGCCTAATAATAAATTGCAAATAGTGCTGAATACCGAAACTAAATCCTATGTGTATAAAGATTTGAAGATAATTAGCTATCCTCAAAGCAAATCAGAAAAATATGGCGAACGTATGATAAGAAATTTGAAAAATATTTCTACGGATTATACCTTGCTCCTATTGGATGATTTTTTCCTTCGAAGCGAAGTTGATATTAATTGTATAAAAAAACACGTTGAAATAATGGATAACGATTCATATGTGAATGTTATATATTACACTAAACAAATTTTAAATCAAGTTGAGGCATACACTAAAGGACTAGCTAAGTTAAAAGATCATGCAATGTATAAATTAAATATGCAAGCAGGTCTGTGGAGAACTGATAGACTACTGGAACTGTGGGAACCTATTGACAATCCTTGGAAATGGGAAATATTTGCTAATTATTCAACGTTTAAATCCAATTATATATATCTTGAGATAGAAGACGCAAAAGCCTCTCCTTTTGAGTATGGATACAACAAGGACGGGATGGGCGTTTTCAGGGGCAAATGGGTTTACGACGATGTGAATCCGTTATTTGAAGAAAATGGTATCCATATTGATTATAGTGTACGAGGAATTTATAAAAAAGAAAATGAAGTTCAGCGTTTTGGAAATGGCCTAGAGTTGTTCGTATATATGTTTAGAAGGATGCCAATAAGATATATTATCAGTTTTGTAGTATTTTATGGTTATAAAAAAATTTCATTAGCGCTTGGTAAGAAAATACGCTATGAAACACATAGCGAATATCTACTTAGGAACAGATAATGGAAGGAAAATCAAGAGTTGCAAATAGCCTAAAGAATTTAAAGGTTGTTTGGGTTTGGCAAATTGTATATATTTTTATAAAGTTCCCGTCACGTCGTGTTTATACATCAGCAATGCCAGTAGAGTATCTAGGCGCGGAGAACGTTTTTACCAATATAGTCGGATTATTGGACATGGCTGAAATTGGGATAACTGTCGCAGTAACATCGGAATTATATGAACCCTTAGTTAAAAATAATAAAGAAAAAATCAAACAGATAATGTCTACATTCGGGAAACTTTATAGGGTAATTGCTGTGATAATATTAATAATTGGAATGGTTATTTTGCCTTTTATCACAAAAATTTCAAATGATTTATGCCAAGTTAACTATGTTCATATTATTTTTTTATGTTATCTGTTAAGCACGGTTTTTAGTTATTTGTTTGGATATAAATCAGTATTACTGGCTGCGGACCAAAAAAATTATATTTTTGTTAGAAATCACTATATTTATATGATAGTACAGAATATATTGCAAATTGTGTCATTGCTAACAGCTCAAAGTTTTTTGGTATATGCTTTGATAATGGTTGGTACAAAATGTTTGGAATATTATTCATTAGATAGGATAGCTAATAATCTATATCCGTATTTAGATACAGTAAGAATAAAAGATAAGCAAGTATCTCATAAAATAATAGCTAATGTGAAGAAGAATGTTGCTGGAAAGATTTCTAATTCAATTATACAGACTACTGATAGTTTACTGATTACAGGTGTTATTGGATTATCTGTGGCAGGGTTGTACAGTAACTATTCTTTGATTATATCATCTGCTTTGGCAATCGTTATTCAATTTCCTTCATCAATAACTGCGTCTGTAGGAAATATGGTGAATAGTAGCGATGAGAAGAAAATAAGTCAGATGTTTTGGATAATATTTATGGCAAACTCAAGTGTGTTTGGTTTGTTTAGTATTTTAATAGGAGTTTTCATTCAGCCATTTATTTCTTTTTGGATAGGACCAGATTATAAATTGCCTTATGAATATGTAATTATTATAATTTTAGTAATAAGTTCGTAAATAAAAAGTCCGGTTATATAACTAATATGGGGAAAAATACTTCAGAATATTTTTTTAATCCATACTTTATTACATTTGGTCAAAGCAAAAAGACACTAGCCGGTGAATCAATTAGAGTACAAGATATTCCTAATTTACATGGTGCATTAGGGAAAGGACTTCGTGGAGAAAGTCTTTCAAGTAGAAAGAACAGACATTTTATACCTGCGGTTAAAAAGTTAGGAATAACTCAAATAATTGACTTACGAACGGCAGATCATTCAGAAAAATTTAAAAATACAGTAGAGAAAGACGGACTTGGATATAGTCATTTTCCAATAGATGCAAATGCGACTTCTACAAGAGAAATTATTAATTACCTTCCTTCTTTAATTAAACAAATAGACGAAGGAAATTTTTATATTGCCTGTGCTCAAGGATTGCACAGAACTGATATTGCACTTTCCATGTATTATTTATTTAATCCCCGAGCTGAGAAACCTCCTGTATTATATGGTTATAAAAGAAGTGATGGACTGCATATTGATGCAATTATGCAAAGAGCAAACAGTATTTTTCGTGAATTAACAGAAGATGACAGAAAAAAACTCGGGCTTGAAAATTTTGATGAAAAAGCATTTAAGAAAAAGAAACAAACATTAATTCAGTCCAACAATTAATCAGTCCGAACAAAAATTCACGGGTTCGCCATAGGTATGAGTTAATTTTTACAAAGCGAAACGACGAAGCATTGTGAGGAGATTGAGCCTTTATGCGGATTTTTCATAGGGTGGAATGAACGAAGTGAATGAACCCGAGTATATGAGGGTAATGTGAATTACAGGCTTTAGCCGAAGTGAACCACATGCCCGAGAGGAAGAAAAATCCAAGACAGCGGATTTTCCGTAGCTAAGCAATGTGCGGCACGGTTGAAGAAGCGATAGGTTGTGATACCGGATTATATATTATTTTAATTATCTCAAATTATTTTAATTCTTTGGGTTTTGTTATTGACGGTTGCTGTATATAAAGAGGTTTTACTTTTGCCCAGTTATAATCATCAGAAACGTCTTTAAGTTTATCATAACATATTTCTGATAGATAAATTCCAAAATCTTTATCATTTTCTTCATATATAACGGTATTAATTCCTTTTGATTTTAAATAATCTCCTATTGCTTTATCTGTTATTATTTTTGAATTACTTTTTATATACTGTTCTATATTTTCTTTATCTTCAAGTTTTGGTGCTATAATGCACTTACCTGTCATATCATATTCCGCAAGGTATACTTTATTCTTTCTTGCATCCAATATTATAATCGATTTGTCTTTATCTTTATTTATTTTTGACAAAATTTTTAATGATTCAATTCCTATAAGTTTTAAGTTTGCTTGTTTACATAAAACTCTGGCAATAGTAATTCCTGCTCTT
>ERZ842401.4272-NODE-4272-length-16806-cov-6.498239_pt1 | contig 16806 bp, 20 predicted proteins | sample MGYA00521270_ERZ842401 | MGnify/ENA primary metagenome ERZ842401 (study PRJEB31892, sample SAMEA3878208) | bioreactor metagenome | biome: Moose rumen | place: Sweden | collected 2011-10 | study: EMG produced TPA metagenomics assembly of the PRJEB12797 data set...
ATATGACGATGAAAGGCGTGGCGCAGATTTGCGGCAGAGGTTTTTAGAGGTCACCTTTATTCATTTGGCAGGCGCCCTCAGCTTCGCACCGTAACGCCCTCGTCAGAGCCGAAAACGTGTATCATCCGATAAAAATGGTCCATATCCCCGATGTATATCCGTGTGGCGACCTCCTGTCCCGACTCCACCGCCGCATAAAGCCGCCTGCCGTATTCCTCCATGTTATCCATAATGACCTCGGCAGCCGCCTCATCGGGAGCTATGATGTTTATGCTCACTACCTTGTCTGCAAAGCCCTCTTTCTTCACCGTATCAAAGGGGTATGCCGACACCTGTACGTCAAAGCTCTCCCTGTCCGTAATGCCCAGGTCGGCTATCTGCTCATAAAGATAGTCGTTTATGTCCTCTTTTAAAAGCTCAGAGTAATACTGGCAGTTCACTATGTGCGATGGGGTGGGGTCCTTGTGGTCAAAATCAAAACCGAACACCACATCGGGGTCATTCACAGGGCAGGCTGTGAACCTCACCATCAGCGAAAATTCATCATAATAAGGGTACTGGTACGCCGTGAACTCCTCGCCGTACATCTCCTTTAACAGATTTTCTGCTGCGTCGGTAAGCTCGGTGCCTGTTTTGGGGTCGCTGTAGTCCACCTCGTCAGCGGTTATGGTAACGCCGCAGATAGTCACCGAGTCGGAGAACATATCCTCAAAGCCGTAATCATCAATAATGCCCGTATCCGCCACGGGGTCTGAGCTTTCAACAGGCTCGGTATCGTCCTCGCTCTCCTCAGTATCAGAGCTATCCTCGCTGTCCTCACTGACCTGTGCCGCCGCAGTGCTGCCCTTTTCCGCCCTGCTGCCCGAGCTGCTTTCATCAGCCACATCACCGCAGGCGCTCAGCCCTGTTGCCATAAGCACTGCCGCCAGTATCGCCGTTATTTTTTTCATGGTATGCTCCCCCTTGCATTAAATATCTCAAAAATCCGCGTATCAGTTTAGTGTCAACACACCCTAATTGATATACGTCCGGGCACGCCCATTTTTATGGCGTAAAGCTGCACAAAGCTAAGGCTGCTTTTTTGTGAGTTATCACAGCTATCCGTTAAGTATCTTGGTGCCCTCGTTGTCTATCTTAAACTCATGCACCTGCCAGCCGCCAAGCCCTGCGTTATCCAGCGAGAACTTCATCTTGCCTGCAAAATAGGTGTTCTGCTCGTCAACTATCGCCATAACGGTAGGACCTGCGCCGCTTATGTAGCTGGCATAAGCCCCGTGGGTGTAGGCTATGTCAAACACCTCACGGCAGTTGGGGATAAGCTCCATACGGTAGGGCTGGTGCAGCTTGTCATGCACCGCAGTCCTCAGGTTCTCAAACTTCCCCGTCAGCAGCGAAGCCGAAAACAGCGCCGCCCTTGATAGGTTGAAAACAGCGTCCTTGTGCGATATCTCAGTGGGCAGGCAGGCTCTTGCCTTGTCGGTCTTTAACTCAAAATCGGGGATAATGGCGACAAATTTCAGCTTTGTGAATACCTCCTGCTTTACCCAGTGTACCTTCCTGCCGTCAAACACTGCGGTTACTATGCCCCCCAGCAATGCAGGGGCAGTGTTGTCGGGGTGCCCCTCTATCTGCGCCGAAAGGTCCACCAGATCGTCCTTTGTCAGCGGGTCCCCCAGCAGCCTGTTAGCCCCCACCAAGCCTGCTATTATGCAAGCCGATGACGACCCCAGCCCCCTTGCCATAGGTATGTTGTTGGTCTGCCTGAGCCTTAGCCCCGAAAGCTTTCTGCCGCACACCGCAAAAAGGTCCTTTGCCGAAACATAGATAAGGTTATTTTCATCACAGGGTATATCCGCACCGTCAGCCGATACTATATCAACCCTGTCCGACTCCTCCATCTCAACATAATTATAATAGTTGAGCGCCAGCCCCAGCGCATCAAACCCTGCCCCCAGGTTCGCCGAGGTAGCAGGTATCTGTATTTTATACATAGCTTGTCCTTCCTCTTTTCCAAAAGCAAGAAGTATGTGTCCGCAAGGCAGACAAAATATAAAATGCGCCGCAGGCACATCTTGGTCTTGCCTCTTGCTTCTTGCCTCTTTCTTCTGCCTGCGCCGAGCGGTCTTATGTCTCCATCGGGCGCACCCTGAGGGTCACGCCTATGCTGTCTGCAACAGCCTGAGACTTAGCTATCTCCTCCTCGCCGATAATATCAACCACCGTGAGCACCACGTTCGGCACATAAGCCTTTATTTTTGCGGCAAAGGAGAGCATTGCCGCAAAGCAGTCAACGTCCTTCCACTTAGGGCGTGTTATAGCCGTATAAGCCGCACTGTCAGAAGCGTTAAGGCTTATTGAAACGGTGTCTATCAGCCCCTTGAACTCACTCTCGGTCTCACGCCCATGTATAAGGTCTGCAAGCCCGTTGGTGTTGAGCCTTATGGGGGTCTTGCTCACCGAGCGTATATATCTTGCGGTATCAAGCAGTATACCCAGCTCACTGGTGGGCTCGCCGTAGCCGCAGAAGATTATCTCCTTGTAGCTGTCAAGGTCTCTGCCCTTTAAGTTCTCTATCACTTCATCAAGGGTGGGCTGGTGCTCCAGCCACAACGGGTCTGAGCCGTAAGCGCCGTCGCCGTTCTGCCTTAAACAGAAGGTGCAGGCACAGGGGCATTTGTTTGTTATGTTAAGATAGAGCTTGTCCCAGAGCTCATACGATATAGTCATTGCTTTTTCCATTTTTCTCTGCTCCTTTTTCAGCGGTAATATATAAAATGCCGAGCTGCTTATTCCCACTCCTGTATCACCTTGCAGGCTGGCAGCTCGATATCGCACCAACAGCGCTTTGCCCTTTTGCCGTGCAGTGCAAAATGCATGGTGTATTCTCTGAATGACTGACTTGAATACAGCATTTCAAGCTCCGTCTCGCCGCTGTTCACCAGCGCCGCCAGGGTGGCAAGCTTTATTTCCTCGCCGTTTATCCTGCCCATTTTGCGGTCGGTAAGCAGGCAGTATATATCATCTGCCTCAGCCCATTTCAACTCAGCCGTTACGGTGCAGCTTGTGTGAGCCTTGTGCTTTTCGTAATATTCTTCGCTCACTTCGTCCTTATAAAAATATATATCGTCAAAAACAAAGCTCACGCTTTTTCCGTCCTCCGCTGTCTCTATGCGGCTCACGTAAAAGTCGTGCAGCGGGTCGGGGAATTTTGTTTTTTCAAGGTCAAATATTTCCGTCATAGCTTGTCTCCCTGATACGTCCCACGCCTTGCCATCTCCATATCTATCATGTTGAGCACCATACGCTTGTCTCTGCTCCAAAGGGGAGCTATAAGCTCGTTTCTGTCGCCGTCACCTGTCAGCCGCTGTATTATTATCTTACTTGGTAAAAGCTCCAGCTGGTCGCATACTATGCCCACATATTCCTCACGCTCCAGCGTCCTGAACTCGCCGCGCTCATACATCTCAGCCAGCGCAGTGCCTTTTAGTACGTGCAAAAGGTGTATCTTCACCGCGTGTATATCCAGCCTGCCCACCTCTGCGGCGGTCTCCTTCATCATATCAGGGGTCTCCCCCGGCAGACCGTTTATTATGTGCACGCACACGTTCACCCCGTGCTTTCTTAACAGCTCATAGCCTTTTAGAAAATCCTCATAGCTGTGGCAGCGGTTCATTGCCGCCGCAGTTTTGTCGTGTATGGTCTGCAAGCCCAGCTCCACGGTAAGGTAGGTGCGCCCTGCCAGCTCTCCCAGCAGCTCGCATTTTTCCTCGTCCAGGCAGTCCGCTCTGGTGGCTATGCTGAGCCCCACTGCGTTTTCAAGGCTCAAAGCTGCTTCATACAGCCTTCTCAAAGTCCCCGCATCGCTGTAGGTGTTTGAGCCTGCCTGAAAATAGGGTATGCAAAGCCCGCCCGACCACTTGGCGTCCATCACCGCCCTCACCTGCTCATATTGGGTGAGTATATCCTTTTCGGGGTCTCCGCCGAAGTCTCCGCTGAGCTTTGCCGAGCAGAAGGCGCAGCCCCCCACCCCCTTGCTGCCGTCCCTGTTGGGGCAGCCCAGGTCAAGGTTCAGGGGCACCTTAAACACCTTTTTGCCGAACCGCTTTTTTAAGCTGTAGCTGTAGCTGTGATAGCGCTTGTTGTCGTCAGAGAAGCTAAACCCCTCATTCATCTTCAACAGGGGGCTCCTCAGGCTCCTCGGGCTCTTCAGTGGTGGTCTCGGTAGGCTCCTCGGTGGTTGTCTCGGTAGGCGCCTCGGTGGTTGTCTCGGTAGGCTCCTCGGTGGTGGTCACCTCAGGCTCGGTGGTGGTAGCCTCGGTGGTAGTTGTGGTAGTCGTCTCAGGCTCCTCATAAGGCACCGTTGTGGTGGTGGTCACATCGGGGGGATCGTTATTGGTGGTGGTCACTGACGATACCAGCGTTGTGGTCACAGTGGTGGTATAGGTCTCATAGGGTCGGTCGATAGCCGTTGTGCCCTTGCCGTGGTTCTCACCGCTCTTTTCAGATGTGGTGACTGTGTTGCCGTTCTTGTCCGTCTGCACCACCGATGTGGTCAGCACGTTCTCGTCAATATCGGGCTGGTCGGTATTATCCTCAGGCAATTCCTCAAAAAGATTTCTGCCCTGCTCAGCTTCCTCAGCCACCGTCTTTCTCACAGGGTCTGACAGCTTGTTGCCGATGCCGTAAAGCAGCGCCACGTGCTCCTCAGCGGTTTTCATAAGCTCAGGTATTGGCAGCTGTCTGTTATACTGCTTTTCCAGCTGCGCCGTGAACTCCCCCGAAAGAAAGGTGGTCTTAGTCAGGTTCACCTTGTTGTCGTCATTAATATCTCCCCCGTTTATGGCGAGAAACACCACCGATACGAATATCAGCAGCGCCGCCATCACCAGCAGGTTTACATTGTCATAATGCCCCACGCCCGTTTCCTTTGCGAGAAAAAGCACCGCACGGTCATTCTCGGCACATTCTTCGGGAATGGTTATCTTTTCGGCTTCTCTTATAGCCTTGTCAACATTTCTTTCCATTTTATTCTCCTTAACGTCACCGTGTATATTCAACAACAAGCGTCATTATACTCAGTGCGAACACCAGAGCTGTACACAAGGTCTTTACTATCCTCACAGCGCCGTAGCTGCGCCTGCTTTTTGCCGCGATATTGTCGCATAGCCTGAACACTCCCCGTCTGGCAGGGGCGCACACCACAAAAAAGGCTATCACTATCAGCGTCATGTTATGGAGCAGCATATCCCTCATAGCCACGCTGAGGGTGTACTTTGTGTTTACTCCCACCAGTCCCAGCAGCCATTTTCTGTATGAGTAGAACCAGTTCTCAAGTCCCCTTGAGCTTGAAAAATACACACCGCCGAAGATAACAAGGCTTGCGATAACAAGATAGATATACTGCACTATGGCAGGCAGCTTTGAAAGGGGCTTTTTAAGCGCCGTAAGCTCCAGCGCCGCCAGCAGACCTGCCGCCGCGCCCACTATCACCGCATTCATAGAAGCGCTGTACCAGAAGCCCAGCGCTGCGCCGCAAGCCACCGCACCGATAGCCGCAAACGCAGGCTTTGCCTTGCCGCTCACTCCGAACAGCTCCGCAAAAAAGCCCACCACCGTGGTGTTATAGCTCTTTATGAGCCCCGTGAAAAGCTCACCAGGCTCAATATCCCTGTAGTTCACGGGCAGCACAAAGCCGTATACTAAGCTAAGCCCCGTGCTCATATCGCAAAGCCCCGTGAACAGGTAGTAGTTTTTGGCAAAAAACGCCAGCATACCCAGCCAGCAGCCCATTGTGGTTATCTCACTGCCGCTGAGTCCCACATACTCGATCTGCTTGAACACCGTCGTCAGCAGCACCGCCTTGGCAAGCCCCCAGAATATCCTGTTGAGCCCCTGGTTGAGCTTTTCGGTGGTCACCTCACGGTTTCTTATCTGCGACTCCATATCGCCGTAGCGCACCGCAGGACCCGCACACATAAGTGTGAAGGACATCATGTAAGTAAACAGACAGAACACGTTCTTTTCCGCACGTATCTTGCCCTTGAAAACATCATAAACGTAGGAAAAGCCCCTTATGGTGTAGTACGCCATGCCCACGGGTATTATAGCCTTATCAAGAGTCAGCCTGTCGTGACCCTCAAAGAGAGAGTTATGCTCAAACACTAAAAACAGCCCTGAATTGACAGCGCCGCTCACTATCACCGCCGGCAGTGCGCTGAGCTTTCTGCCCGTTTTATCCTGCAGCTTTGCAGCGCCAAGCCCCAGCCCCCAGTCGATAAGCACCGATAAAAATATCAGGCACACCGCAAAGGGTCTGCCCCAGCTGAAAAATATCAGCGAGGTGAGTATTATTATCATATTTTTATATTCTGCGCTCCTGTCCAGCAGCGATATCATCGCCGACAGCGGAAAGAGCCCCAGCAGAAAGATCAGGGTAGTGTAATCCAATATAATGATCTCCTTGTGTATATAGTATCAGAACATGGGTCATGCGGCAGCGCATATAGACCCCTCTGACTTGCATTTTCAGTTTCATATTTAATTTTAGCACATATCACAAAATTAAGCAAGTAAAATTATAAAGAAAATCTAAATTTTTTGCATTTTGCAGAAAACTCCTTGCAAAAATACGAAAATATGATATAATATAAAGTAAAGAAATATGCACTCAGGGAAGGAGTGGCAAGATTTGGCATCAATTTTAATAACAGGAGCAAGCGGAATGATCGGTCAGTACCTGACCTCAAACCTGCTCCACAAAAAGCACCGTGTTTATGGCGTTGATTCAAAACCGAACGACTACATCGGTTCCGACCCCAATTATACCTTTGTGCAGTGCGATATCACCGATAAAAATTCTATCAACTCGATAATCGAGAGCAATAAGATAGATGTTATAGTTCACCTGGCAAACTCAGTCGATAACGATATCGACCCCCTGGTGACCGATGCTGAGATGAAGAGGAGCAAGATCACAGACAAATTTATATACAGCGCTGCCGATGAAGCAGGCGTTACCAGCTTTATACTTTTAAGCACCACCGACGTTTACGGTCCCCAGAAGGGCAGAGAGCCGATACGTGAGACCACGGCAGAAAAGGGCACATCAAACTACGCCGTTATGAAGCAGACCAGCGAAAAGCTGATGCTGAAGGCTTTCAAAAAGTCTGATACCATACCCGTCATCGCAAGGGTAGCTCCCATCTACGATGCTGAGCATACCGAAAATCTCCACGCACACGTATTTGATGCAAAGGATAACGTAGGCTATATCTTTAACGAGGGTGAATACGGTTATACCTTCTGCTGCGTTTTCAATCTTATTGATTTCATAAACGGCATAATAAACGTGCCCACAGGCAGATATGACGGCGTTTACAACGTCTGCGACTCAAAGCAGACCATAGCCAAGGACATTATAGATTATGAGAAAGAGCGCCACCGTATCGGTGCGGTGATACAGAAAAACCCCAGCGCTTTCAGTCTCAACAAGGGCAAGATGAAGACCGACTACAGGTTCTTCGACCCATCGCTGTCCTTCAATAACTGGACCTTTGACAACACCAGGGCTAAGAGGATAGCCCCCATGAGGTGGACACTGGCAAACACAAAATAGGGCGTGTTGACACTAAGCCTAACACACGTCTTTTTGGATATTTTTGTCCCGTTCGTCGTTAAAAATCCTTGCAGGGCGACAGCCCAACTGCGGATTTTTGCCTAGAACGGAACAAAAATATCTCAAAAATCTGCGTATCAGTTTAGTGTCAACACACCCTAATAAACACGGCAAAAACGGAACGCCTGAGCGCTCCGTTTTTTTCTGCCATAAGCTTTTTTCTGTCAGCCGGTGATGCTCACTTGAGATCGGGCAGTATCACAGCCGCTGCGAAGTAGAGAAGCACTCCCCACCCTGTGCAGCAGCATACCGCTACCGTCGCTAAGCGCACAAGGCTCACATCTGCGTTGATGTAGTCTGCAAGTCCGCTGCAAACGCCGCATACCATGCTGTCTGAACTTTTCCTGTATAATCTTCTTTTCTCCATAGTTATCCTCCTTTAGCTCTTATAGTAAACGACATTAGAAATTGCACTTTGTGAACGAGTAAAAGTTCGATTTATGCTTTTGCGAAGTTCACAAAGCAGCAATTTCAATGGCGTTTACTATAAAGCCTCTGCCGCTGTCGGGGGCAGACTGCTGGTCTGTTGTTTCCTTTGTTTTCTGCTCCGGCTCATCATTGCCGTAGGTTATTTTTATCCTGCCTACGCCTGAGTCAGTTTTAATGCTGTATTTTCCGCCGCTGCCGAAGTCGCTCCTGGGGTTTGCAAGGCTCACATTGCAGCTGCCCACGCCGCAGTCTATATCTATATCTCCCTCAACTCTGCCTGCAAAGTCGACCTCGCCCACGCCGCAGTCAAAGTCAAGTCCGCCTGTGTAAGCGTCGGTAATGTTTATATCTCCCACGCCGCCGTCCAGGGTCAGCTCATTTTTAACGTTAATGCCCTTTATATTGAGCTCCCCTGCGCCGAAGTCGATGTCTGCGTCCTTGCAGCTAAGGTCCTCTACCACTACCTCGCCTGCGCCGCCCTCCAGCTTGAAGGTCTCATAGGTCTTATCGGGCAGCAGCACCGTCAGGTCACAGCTGCCGAAGCCGCTCTTGTCCCAGCTCACAAGCCCCAGGTCAAAGCCGAAGTCGCTGTCCACCTTTATATCCAGCTTGCCGTCGGTGCTTATCACCAGCTCCTCGGGGGCGCTGCCGCTTATGTGTATCTGCGAGTCACTGCTCCTGCCGATGGTGAGCTTGCCTGCGGGGCAGCTTATCTTAACATCGTTTATGCTGCCTGCGTCTACATTGCGGTCAACATCTGTCAGCTTGTAGTATTTGCTCATATCCGTGTTATTATAGTATATTATGCCGATCACCAGCAGCACAACGCCGAACACCAGCACCGCCAGTGAAGCTATCGAAAGTCCCCTGCCTACGGGGCTTTTTTTATTCTCAAAACCGTTCATCTCACATACCTCCTGCAAGTAACCTGCGAATGCCTTCCACCGCTCTTCTTATAAGGTCGATACCCGTTCCGAACAAAAAGCCCAGCACAGGTCTGGCTGCCAGCCCGAAAAGTCCCAGCGCTATGCAGCCGCCGCCCAGCAGACAAATAGCTATCGGCGGTACTGCAAACAGTGTGGCGAAGCCTGCTATGAGAAATCCCACACCTGCTGCCACAAGGGCGATGGTGACCCCCAGCATTCCTGCGAAAAGTCCTATCAGCAGACCGATAGCTCCCACCAGCAGACCTCCCCAGATGGGCGCTGTAAGCACAAGAATTATCACCTTCAGAATAAAATTGTTCCTGTTTCTCTGCGCCTGATCTCTGTTCACATCGCTGTAGCCGTTGTAGCTGTTGCTGAAAGCTGCGTTTGAAGAGTAGGTATATCCGCCGCCGTTATTCTGTCTCTGCCTTTCCTCATCGGGGACATTCACCTCGTCTATCATGAACTCAGCCTTGCCGTCGGCGTGTATGCCGTTTTCTATGAGTATCTCTCTTGCCAGCTCCTCGGGGTCCCCCAGCTGTGCGGCTGTAGCCTCCTCATTGGTCATGCCTGCGTCAAGAAAAAGCTCCTCATAATAGCTCATTGCGTCGTCTATCTCATCAGCGGCAAGACCGCCCTGCTCTAGCTTATGTCTCATTTTAGTAAGAAATTCAAGCCGTTTCATCAGCGCTTCCCCCATTCATCAAAATACTGTCTACCTTCCTTTTATGCTGCGTCCACTGGTCACGGTAGTCATCCAGCGCCAGCGTGCCGCTTTCGGTAATGTGGTAATACCTTCTGTTCCTGCCCATATACTCACGGTCGTAAGTATCCAGCATATTGTTTTTTTGCAGTCTCCTCAGCACCGGGTAAAGGGTGGACTCGGAAACATCTACTGCTTTTCTCAGATACTGGGTTATCTCATATCCGTAGGTATCTCCCTTTTCCACTACGGATAGCACCATCGAGTCAAGCAGACCTGCGCTTATGGGAAAGCTCATACATTTATCCTCCTTTGTTTTAGGCAATACCGCACAACTATTGTGCGTCAGAAACGCAGTCAGAAATTTCGTCAGATTGCCTAAATTTGACGCAGGCTTGCTGGCGCAAGTCAAGGAGAATTTGGGCAATATGACGGAATTTATGCAAGTTTATGACGTGCAAAGCCGTCAGGCGGTAGTTGTGCTGTGTTGCCTTTATTCAGCTGTAAGCTTCGGGAGCTCCCGGGCGGCTTTGTAAGCTTTCAGCTCCTGCCGTTTCTGCTCCCTCCGGCATACCTTGTTTTTGTCTAATATTGTTTTGTTGAGTATATTATACGCCGTATAATATTATTTATCAATACATTATCCCCATCTTTGTAGACCTGCACAACTTTCAACGCTAATTATAGTGCAATTAACACAATTTTTGCTTATTTTGCTGTAAAATACTGTAAATGTATAATCCCCAAAAGCATGGAAATCATAATTTTGCAAGAAAAAAATCTCACCGAAAGGAGAATTTCATCATGGAAACAACAGCCAGCCGCAGCGGCTATAACCAACGCATAGGCATAAGCAAGGCGCAGTACAGCGAAATGTGCAAAAAAGCCTCCGACGGCACAAAATGGTGGCTCACCATACCCAAAGCATTCATCATCGGCGGAGCTATCTGCGCCTTCGGGCAGGTGATATTTGATATCTACAGCAGCTTCGGGCTGAGTGACGACATCACAGCCTCCTGCGTATCACTCACCCTTATTTTCATATCGGTGCTGCTGACAGGTCCGGGGCTTTACGAGAAGATAGCAAAGCACGCAGGCGCAGGCACGCTGGTCCCCATAACAGGCTTCGCAAACTCCGTGGCTGCCCCCGCCCTTGAGTTCAAAACAGAGGGCATGGTGACAGGCATCGGCGCCAAAATTTTCGTCATCTGCGGCCCTGTTATCCTCTACGGCACTCTGGCAAGCATCATCTACGGTGCGATATACTATGCCCTGAACTGATCTTGGCAGACCGCCTTCCCCAAAGCACAGGCGTAATATAGATATTTTTTAAGGCACTTCTGTTAAGAAAATAACAAAAGTGCCTTTGATTTTACTTGGTGCAGCGCCTGCTGAAAGAAATAAAAGTCTTTGGAAAGGTTTTCCCCAGAAAAAACCACAAAAAAGGCACTTCCGAAGCTCAGAAGTGCCTTAAAAATTTCATTCTTTTCGCATTAGTTACCGTACTTAGCAGTGCTTACCTTTATTCCGGGGCCCATTGTTGAAGCAACGGTTATGCTCTTGAGATACTGACCCTTTGCAGCTGCAGGCTTAGCCTTAACTACAGCGTCAACCAGAGTGTTGAAGTTCTGCTCCAGCTTCTCAACGCCGAATGAAGCCTTGCCGATAGGGCAGTGAATGATGTTTGTCTTGTCAAGACGGTACTCGATCTTACCTGCCTTAGCGTCTGTAACAGCCTTGGCAACGTCAGGTGTGACTGTGCCTGCCTTGGGGTTAGGCATAAGACCTCTGGGTCCCAGGACCTTACCGAGTCTGCCCACAACGCCCATCATATCGGGTGAAGCGATAACAACGTCAAAGTCCATCCAGCCTTCCTTCTGGATCTTGTCAACATAGTCGAGTCCGCCGACATACTCAGCGCCTGCTGCCTGTGCAGCCTCAAACTTATCCTCCTTGCAGAATACAAGAACTCTTACCTTCTTGCCTGTGCCGTTAGGAAGAACAACTGCGCCCCTGACCTGCTGGTCAGCGTGTCTTGAGTCAACGCCAAGACGAATGTGCAGCTCGATAGTCTCATCGAACTTAGCCTTAGCATTGGTTGCCGCAAGCTCAAGAGCTTCGGCTGCGTCATATTGCTTAGCCTTGTCAACAGTCTTTACGCTGTCAACATACTTCTTGCCATGTTTCATTAAAATTTCCTCCTCATTAAGTGGTATAGCGGAATAATCCTCCCACCATTACACGTATCAACCCTCGACTACAACGCCCATCGAACGGCAGGTGCCCTCGATCATGCTCATAGCGCTCTCAATGTTAGCAGCGTTAAGGTCGGGCATTTTCTGCTCGGCAATAGCCTGGACCTGTGCCTTTGTGATCTTAGCTACCTTTGTCTTGTTAGGCTCGCCCGAGCCTGACTCGATCTTGCAGACCTTCTTGATAAGAACAGCTGCAGGGGGAGTCTTTGTGATAAATGTAAAGGATCTGTCGGCATAAACTGTGATAACAACAGGGATTATAAGACCGATGTCGTTCTTTGTCCTCTCGTTGAAATCCTTTGTGAATGCCATAATGTTAACACCGTGCTGACCGAGTGCCGGACCAACCGGGGGTGCAGGAGTTGCCTTTCCTGCAGGGATCTGAAGCTTGATATAGCCTACTACCTTCTGTGCCATTATATTGCACCTCCATAATTAAGTGGTAAGGCGAACCGCTTTGCGGCTCTCCCACGTTTTGGAAGCTTAACTTCCATTTTACGTATGCGGACGTTTACGCCCATTGCTTTTCCTTAAGCCTTTGTCAGCTCTCACGCTGCACCTGTGTTATAGGCAGCGTTACCGAGGTCTCACGTCCGAACATGGAGACTGTCACATCAACAGTCCTGGCGTCAAGGTCGATACTGCCCACAACGCCTGTAAATCCGTCGAAGCTTCCTCCGATGACCTGAACGTTATCCCCTTCCTTGAGGTCTACCTCAACTGCAGCTGCGCCTGTATCAACGCCCAGCGCCTCAACTTCCTTATCAGAAAGGGGCACAGGCTTGGACCCGGGGCCAACAAAGCCCGTAACACCTCTGGTATTTCTCACGATATACCATGAGTCGTCTGTGAGCACCATTTTTACAAGCACATAGCTGGGGAAAAGCTTTTTTTCTACCTCACTGGTCTTATCGCCCTTTATCTCGGTAACAGTTTCCATCGGGATCCTTACCTCGGGGATAAGCTCGTGAAGCTTACGGTTTTCAACAACCTTTTCAATATTTTGCGCCACCTTATTCTCATAACCCGAATAGGTGTGAACTACATACCATTTTGCTTCTTCTGCCATGCTTTACCTCCATATTGACGCTGTCAAAACCGATCAGGCAATTTACTTGCCTATGCTGAGAAGCGCTTCAAACGCCTTGCCCAGTCCTGCGTCTACCGCAAAAAGGAACACAGCCATAACAGCCATTACGGAAAGAACTACTCCCGTATTGTTGACTACCTGCTGTCTTGTGGGCCAGACTACCTTTTTGAGCTCGCTTTTTAGCTCCTTGAAATACTGCTTTATGCCGCCCTTTTTCCCGGACTTCTCAGCGTCCTTTTTTGATGACTTAGCAACCTGCTTGTCCTTAGCCATAAACTAGCTCCTTTCAGATCACTTAGTCTCTTTGTGAAGAGTGTGCTTCTTGCAGAACTTGCAATACTTGTTCATTTCAAGTCTGTCAGGGTCATTCTTCTTGTTCTTCTTTGTGTTGTAGTTCCTCTGCTTGCATTCTGTACAAGCCAAGGTGATCTTTACTCTCATTTCGGCACCTCCTGACGAAATTTATACTCCGCAAAGAACTCTCGGAGTACGTCTTGCCTCCCTCATGCGCACTGCGCTGACCCCGTTTTTTTGCGGGATCATGAGGTAACTTATGATCTTTTCGCACCGTAAAAATCGGCGCAAAAAAATAGACCTCACAAAGAGGTACACATATTATATCACACCCAGCCGCCTTTGTCAAGCATTTTTATGAATTTTTTGTAAAATTTGCGTTTAGCGCCAACAGGCGGCAGGGAAGTTTCGGCAGCAGGGGCTTGACACAGACCATATAAAGTGATACAATTACTAATTGATAATTCATGATGCATGATTAAAGATGTTCGCTGCGCTGACGGTCATGCACGTTTCGGCGCAAGATGCTAAACAGCTGACAATACCGGGTAAAGGGGTCATAACCTCTTAACATCTAACATTATAATAAAGAAGGTAAGTAAAAATGAGAACATTTGCAAAATCCACAAAGCTTGATAATGTCTGTTACGATATCAGAGGACCTGTAATGGACGAGGCGGACAGAATGATAGCCAACGGCGAGAAGATACTAAAGCTCAACATCGGCAACCCTGCGCCCTTTAACTTCAATGCGCCCGATAACATCTTAAAGGCGATGACCGATAATCTCAGGAACGCCCAGGGCTATTCGGCTTCAAAGGGCGTTGCCGAGGCGAGGGAGGCTATACTTAAATACCATCTGGGCAAGGGGCTCAAAGTTGCGGGTATCGAGGATATCTACACGGGCAACGGCGTGTCTGAGCTTATCGTGATGGTTATGCAGGGGCTGCTTGATAACGGTGACGAGGTGCTGCTGCCTGCCCCCGACTACCCCCTGTGGACAGCGGCGGTATCCCTCTCAGGCGGCACTGCGGTGCACTATGCCTGTGACGAGCAGTCCGACTGGTATCCCGATATCGCGGATATGGAGAAGAAGATAACCGACAAAACCAAGGCTATCGTGGTGATAAACCCCAACAACCCCACAGGCTCGGTCTACCCCAGGGAGATACTGGAGCAGATAGTGAAGCTCGCCCGAAAGCATGAGCTGATCATATTCTCCGACGAGATCTACGACAGGCTGCTTATGGACGGGGTGGAGCACACCTCTATCGCCTCCATAGACCCCGACCTTTTCTGCGTGACCTTCAACGGCATATCAAAGTCGCATATGTCCGCAGGCTTCAGGGCAGGCTGGATGGTGCTCAGCGGCGACAAGAGCAATGTGGGGGGCTATATCGAGGGACTGAATATGCTCTCGTCCATGAGGCTATGCTCAAACGTTCAGGCGCAGTATCTTATCCCCGAGGCTTTAAAGGGCACAGGCGCACCCGATAAGGAGCTGCTGCCCGGGGGCAGGATATACGAGCAGAGGGAGTGCATTTACACCCTGTTAAACGATATCGACGGCATAAGCGCCGTTAAGCCAAAGGCTGCCTTTTACATATTCCCGAAGATAGACGCTAAGCGCTTCAACATCACCAGCGACGAGCAGTTCGTGCTGGATTTTCTCAGGGAGAAAAAGGTGCTGCTGGTAAGCGGCACAGGCTTCAACGTCTCCACCCCCGACCATTTCAGGATAGTATATCTCCCCGAGATAGACCAGCTCAAATACTCAATGGGCGAGCTGAAAGACTTCCTGAGAACCTACAAACAAGCCCCTTGATCTGTGAGATATAAGAACGGACGAAGCATATTCGTCCGTTTTTTGTTTTGCTCATTACAGGCTTTCGATTATTTCTCCTGCCAGCTCTCCCGCTTCATCGAGGGTACACAAAGTGCCGCTTTTTGCCCTCAGCTTTGCAGAGCCGGGCAGCCCTTTTACGTACCACGCCACGTTTTTTCTGGCTTCCTTCATGCCCTGCTGCTCACCCTTGTAGCGGCAGAGATACTCGCAGTGCCTGAGCATTATGCGCATTCTTTCCTCAATATCGGGCTCGGCAGGCTCCTTACCCGTTTCGAGGTAGGACTTTATGTTGCGAAACACCCAGGGTCTGCCGTAGGAGCCCCTTGCCAGCATGACCAGGTCGCAGCCTGTGTAGTCGTACATTTTTTTGCAGCTCTCCCCGTCGGTGACGTCGCCGTTGCCGAACACGGGAATGCTCACTGCCAGCTTTACCTGCTTAATTATATCCCAGTCGGCAGCGCCCGAGTAAAACTGATCTCTGGTCCTGCCGTGGACGGCGATCGCCGCAACACCTGCCTGCTCCAGCCGCTTTGCCAGCTCGGGGGCGTTCACGCTGTTTTTATCCCAGCCTGCACGTATCTTCACCGTAACGGGGCAGGGGGAGTTTTTCACCGTTTCGGCGGCTATCAGGGCGGCTAAGTCGGGGTCTCTCATCAGCGCTGAGCCGGAGCCGCTGCCCACTATCTTAGGCACGGGGCAGCCCATGTTTATGTCGATTATATCGGGGGAGAACTCCCCCAGCTTATAGGCAGCCTTGCCCATAAAATAGGGGTCCTCGCCGAAAAGCTGCAGGGCATAGGGGCGCTCCTGAGGTTCTATCTCGCAGAGCCTTGCGGTCTTTTTATCGTTATAGCAAAGCCCCTTTGATGATATCATCTCGCTGACCAGATAGGCAGCCCCGAACTCCTTGCACATCAGCCGATAAGACTTATCCGCCACCGAAGCCATAGGCGCCAGCGCCGCTGTTTTTTCGATTTTTATGTTTTTGATCTTCACGTAATCCAAAATCATCACCGTTGTTTATTATAGCACAGTTTGTGTTAATTTGCAATGATGATTTTGTGCGCCGCACTGCATTTTGATCAAGTTTTTTTCACCACTGAAACGGTGCGGAGTTTTCAAGGCGCAAAGCCTATTTATGCATTATTTTTCTATCTGCAAAGGCGGAAATTCATAGCAAACTTCTCAAATTCGTCCATATCGTAAGAGGGTGCGTCTCTTGGTGAAGGTGAGTAATACTGCGGTTTTTCGGACTTTCTTGCCTTGTCTTCGGCTATCCAGCCGCTTATCACGTCATAGCAGCTAGAGCAGTGCTTTTTATGCTTATTCAGCCACTTCGACAGCCTGAAAATATAATTATCAACTTGTTGTGTTGACGACATCGACGACAGACGACAATACTCCTCTTCGGTGAGAGCAACTAGGTTATTCTGGTCATAATGCATTTGGGGAGAGCTGTGCACAGACTCAGTATCAGTGTCCGTCTCCGTCTCAGTGTCCATAACAGTCTCAGTTACAGTTTCAGTGTCAGTGTCCGTCTCCATAACAGTATCCGTATCAGTATCCTTGTCAGTGTCAGTATCCTTAT
>ERZ842401.4273-NODE-4273-length-16799-cov-8.363294_pt1 | contig 16799 bp, 12 predicted proteins | sample MGYA00521270_ERZ842401 | MGnify/ENA primary metagenome ERZ842401 (study PRJEB31892, sample SAMEA3878208) | bioreactor metagenome | biome: Moose rumen | place: Sweden | collected 2011-10 | study: EMG produced TPA metagenomics assembly of the PRJEB12797 data set...
GATGTGGGAGCATCCTACGGAGTATTGCGAAGGGTGGAACTTTGGACCGGAGCAGGAGAGTGTGCTTACTGTATGGGAGGTGGCAACCGCCATGATAGACAACTTCGGTTATGGAGAATTGAAAGACGTGTCGGACCCCAATGCCTTGCACGAAGCCAATCTTCTTATGCTGGATATTACCAAAGCCAAAACCCGTTTGGGTTGGAAGCCGAGGCTGGATGCGAAGAACTGTGCCATCTTGACATCTGATTGGTATAAGAAATACAAAACACAGGATGTGTACCGTCTTTGTGTAGAAGAAATCGAAAAATTCATTGGTTAGAAATATATGGAAAAAGTTATCATTACCGGAGCAGACGGCTTCGTGGGTAGTTATACCGTCAAGCACTTCCTGAGTAACGGGAAGAAGGTGATGGCATTGGATATGGGCGAGACCGCCCGTCGTTTGGAAGCACACCCTAACCTGACCTATATGCAGTGCGACATCACTGACATCAAGGGAATGTTGGAAAAGATTTCCGCAGGGGAGTACGACACGTTCATTCACTTTGCCTGGGCTGGCTCTGCCGGTCCTGCGCGGGTGGACTACAACCTCCAGATGCAGAACGCGCTGAATACCGTTGAGGTATTGAAAGCAGCAAAGGAATTAGGTTGTACACGTTTTGTCTGTGCGGGTAGCATCATGGAGTATGAGGTGGAAGCAGCCATCCATACTCAGGGGAGCCACCCAGGGATGGCATACATTTACGGCATGGGCAAGCACATTGCTCACTGCCTTTGCAAGAGTGTTGCTGCCAACATAGGTATCGACCTGCTGTGGCCGATGATTACCAATGCCTACGGTGTTGGAGAGTTCTCGCCCCGTTTTGTGAATACAACACTTCGCAAGATTATCAATGGCGAACCCCTCCAGTTTACCGCAGCAACACAAAACTATGACTTTGTGTATGTGAGCGATGTTGCCAAAGCGTTCTATTTGGTCGCAGAAAAGGGAAAGCCTTTCTGTGAATATATGATTGGCAGTGGCAATGCCCGTCCGTTGAAGGAATTTATTTTGGAGATGGTTGCCGCCTGCGGGCCAGATTCCAAACCTCTTTTTGGTGACGTTCCTTTCACCGGCACTAACATGCCTTTGAGCACGTTTGGGATTGAAGCTATTAAGAATGACTGTGGCTTTGAAATAGAGGTGCCGTTTGGTGAGGGTACGAAGATGACAATGGATTGGTTGAAAACGACAGAACAATGATAACAAAATTCGGTTTTGAGGAGTTAGACCTCAAAGGAGCATATAAGATTCAGCCGTTCTATGCCACCGATGAACGTGGCGGTTTCGTGAAGGACTACAACGTTGAAATGTTCAAAGCCAATGGGATTGAACATGAGTTGAAAGAAGTCTTTTATACCATATCAAAACGTGGAGTGATACGCGCCACTCATTTCCAACTGGTGAAGCAACAAGCGAAGCTGGTGCGCTGCATCAGTGGTCACGTGTATGATGTGATTGCCGACCTTCGTCCTGATTCTCCTACGTTTGGACAATGGAGAGGATTCCATTTGACAGGTGATAATCAGGTGGAGCTTTATATCCCGCAGTATTTTGGACACGGCTATTTGGTGATTGAGGATTCTGTGGTTAGCTACAAATGCGGTGAGGTGTTCTACGGTGATGGAGATAGTGGCATTATGTACAATGACCCGGACCTTGCTATTGAGTGGCCTATGGATTTGATTGGAGGGGAAGAGAATCTGATTATCTCGGAGAAGGATAGAAAATTGATGTCTTTCGCAGAGTATAGTAGGATGGTATAAATTTCCTTAACCTTATCTTGATTCACAGTACTTCCATATTTTATAACAGATGACCCAGCAAGAAGTAAAGGCATACGTTGACCGGATAGTGGTGGAGAGCGACGCGCAGAAGCAGTTCGTCGCGCTCGAAGCACTGATGGTATCTCTCGTTCCTTATATGCTGAAAGGCTATAAGGAGTGCAGGGAGATTACGCAGGTGTCCATCGGACAGCTGGAACGTATTACTACGGCTTGCGTACCTTTCTTCTTTGTGAAGATTCGGGACTTGTTGGGGTATGTGCGGTCGGAACGGAAAAGACCGGCATATCTGGATTATATTCATGCCGAATGGGAGGATAAGACCAAGGGCTTGCTCGACAAGGTGGCTCCTTATCTGGCTGGTGAACACAGGATATTTGACCTGCACATGGAAATCGCTGATGCTTTGACATTCGACGAGCGTAGTATCTTGGCATCAAGCATTACGGATGTCATCCAGGGCTATGGCGTGAAAGCGCAATGGAATGAGGATGAATTCCAGAACGCAGTGTTCTTTTGTAATATCCTCTATCCCATCTGTAAGAAGGACAACATGATGGAACTGCTGTTCCATGCCTACGGAAATGTTTTGGATAGACTGAACACTTCGGGTTATAGCCAGCATGCAAGGGATATGGCCGAGGGGTTGCTTATCGTTGGCTATAATGAGGGGATGCTGGCAGAGGCGTATTTTTCCGCTTGCAGGGCTTATACCGGAGCCAACAATCTGGTGGCAGGTTTGCTGTTTTACTATATCATCCTGCTCGAAATTCGTCGCAATGGAAAGACGGTGGGTTCCAGATTCGCTTTCGACCTGTATTGGCAATATCCAAAGCTGTGTAGAACATTAGGCATCTATCCACAAAAAGACATAGGTATGGTGACGGCAAAGTTTGAACAGACGAATCCGAACCAGCATGACAGGTTGTCCTTCTATCATACGATGTTCTCCGCCCGTCTGATGGCAGAGAATGAGTTGGCAACTTTGGCTGACGATGTTACGGAGTTTCTGAACCTGAACAGGGAGCCTTTTTTCCGCAATCTGGAACACGGCTCAATGCCTTGGATAACGCTAATACTTTCGATGCAGGAATTAAGGTCGGAAAGCGACTATTCCGGTTTGATGCCATACGTGACAGCGGCAAGGGCAGCAGTGCAGAAAGAGGGAAATGAACTTTATTTTGACCTGCTGGAAGAGAAGAATCTGAGAAAGCACCTGAAAGAAGAGCAGTTTAAGCTTCAGGATACCAGAAACCGAAGCGACTACTCGATGGACAATCGCAATGCGATGATTATTGCCAAGAAACTGCTGCAACAAGGATATGAGAATGGTGACGTGACTGACTTCCTAATGGCGATGTCATCGAAAACTGATTTCTCTATGGTTTTGCCTGTCAAGGACGTGAACGGCCTCTATAAGCGTTTCGACATACAGGATGTTGACGGTGATAAGTTGAGCAGTATCTATCATAGTCCTGAATTTGTCGCGAATTTGCTGTGTGCGGATGATAATGATGCCATTTGTTGGATAGGCAGGGGAAAACAATCATTCCTGCTGATGACACTGTTGGGCAATGACTACACAATGGCCGGGAAGATGAGCATTACACGTGAAGATACGAGCCAGACCGTACAGAACCATATTGCTGTGCTGAAGTATGAACGTGAAACAAAGGAGCCTGGCAAGACGGTATATGTGAAGTCGGATGCTGAACTTGAAGAAGAGGACGTGCAACTGAAAAGGGCACTTGCAGCTTTTGCTGTTACAGTGCCGATAGAAACCAAGCGACTTCTGTTTGTCAAAGATTTGGAGATTGCTTCATTCCCACATAACCTGTTCGTCAATGCCGCCACAAGCAATTTTGCAAGTGCTGCACAGCCCTGTTGTAATGTGCTTTCAACGGAAGTGCTCTTCAAGACCAATACCTTAGAGCCGTTGCCCGAAAATTTCAGCAAGTCGTTCTGGATACCCTACGGCAGCGGAGAGTTTACATTTGATATGATATACGGTAAGCTGGAGGATGTGATACAGCAGCATGGAATAGCCGTACAACAAACCGTCACGGAGGATAATCCCTTAGTGGGCGATTTGACGATGCTTTGTGCCCACGGAGCGACGGACATCAGCAAGACGGAGGTGTTCTATGTGGACGAAAAACCGATACTTGACACCTTGCGGTGTGTCGGTAGAGGAAAAGTAGCTGTGATGTTCATCTGCCATTCAGGAAGCATCACGCGCTCCGTTTATGACAATGCCATGCATACGCTGGTAAAACAGCTGATATTGAAAGGCTACAGTTCTATAGTGGCTCCGATGTGGAGTTTGCCGACAGACATCATTATGCCTTGGTTGTCGGTGTTCCTGGAGTCCTTGGAAACTGGAGAGTATATCATAGATGCGGTCTTTAAGGCGAATATGAAAATAAAACAAGAGTTTATTGCACCATCTGCCTGGGCTTGCCTGCACTTGTTCGGCAATCCATATACACGAGTGGCCAAAAAACCGAGACTGCAAATAGAAATAGTAGAAAAGTAATAGAATAACAATGTATAAATATTTTTTTAAACGATAACTTTAACCTTAACCTTGACCTTAACGATAACGTTAACCTTAACCTTAACCTTAACGAAGGTGGGAAGTGTTAAAAATGGCGAATTGCCCGGTTGTGCGGAGAAAAAGTTGTAATTTTGCAAATAAATTGGGGTAATAGGCCCTGATAGTAAAGCCATATGATTGATGATAAAGACATAATGAAACAGATTATACAGTTGCTCTCCAGTGGATGTAACTGTGAATCAGTGGTGAACTATAACTGTTCTAAGTTGTGGTTCGACTTTCGTTATGGCAGCATGATGATGGAAGTAGCATGCGATGAGGGGGGTGAGGAGAAATATAGTTATAAACATATTGGCGATTTTGATATAAATGAATTCATTAATGATGTCAAAATAGGCAGATTATATGTTACCGACCCCATATCTTGCATAGAAGAACCCCATACGGATTATGAAATGGGATGGAAGATGTTTCAGATGGTGAAATTTATCAATTCCAAATATCCCGAAGCAATAAAAGATTACTATGTAAACGATTTCTTGATGGACCCTTATATCATGGAGGGTGAAAACCTCTGGTATTCATACTTCATTGAGATTGAGGATGGCTTTAAGTCAGATAAACATTTTATCTCCGCAGTTGTTGAGCATTTAGAAAACCACAAACCGGACGTTTCCGTAAATAAGTTGTTGTTTCAAGGCTTGGATATAACTCCGAGATATGACATAAGACACTTGACCACTAATACAAAAGTACGCAGACTTGGCTATTTCAAACTGATATTGGCACTATTCAAAGAAACCCCGCTTATGTTGGATAAGCCTTTCTTGAAAAAGATTGGCGATGTTGCCACTTCCCATGAAGAAGAACTGCTGAATTATAAGAATTCTAAGGGAATCATTAAGCAGACCAAGACAGGTGGAGGGGCAAAACCATACGTTGATGTGGCATTAGGGCTAAACTTAATAACAAAAGTGGGTAATGGTTATGAGTTGGGGAAGGTTAGCAGGGCATATAACGCAATACAACTGGCAAGCACCTCTCCGTTTGAACTGGATCTCATGGATAAGGCTTTCTTTCTCGAGTCTATCCTCCGGTACGATTACTTGTATGTCTATACCCTTTTGGAGTATGCTTATACAGCTCAGGAACCGTCATACAAGGATGCAAAAGGAGTCTATCAGCAGATGCTGCTGGGCAACCTGCGGAAGATAAAAGAAGGAGCTAACAGAGTTGATAGCATCAAGAAATTCAGCTTTCAGACGGTCGAAAGACGAATTAGGGAATGGAAAAAACCTAATGTATATCTTGAGCACGTGCTTATGCCCCGATTAAACTGGCTTTATGATTTGGAGTTGTTGGATTTACGAGATGATCTTTCTTTCGAATTAACGAAGAAAGGAGAAAGGTTGTTTTCAGCTATCTGTGGATGGAGAGACATTAGCGGCGTTGAGGTGACAGATTCCTCTCCCTATCTGGATGCTTTTTTTATGAAGGTGTTTGAAGATGTGTACGGGAGCCGAGAAACTGTCAGGGCGAGAGAAGATATAGACAGTTATTTGACAATGTATTTGGAAGAAAGTTTCCGTATGTTCAAAACTTTCGCCCCTAATCGTGTAACTTTTTCCGTTTTTTCAAACTATGCCAAATGGAGACTTTATCAGGAAATAGCTTGCGCCATAGACATAGATGATATTGTGAGGGGTTTCCTTAAAAGTAACCAGGACAAATACATTTTCAAATTCCAAAAATTCTACAATGACGGATATATTCAAAAAATAAAATAACATTATGGGTACGTTTGACAGATATAAATTGAAGGACAATCCATTCAGGATGGTACCGGCCAATGAGACTGAAAAACTTATTTGGGCAGGTTTCAAAGATGTGAGAGAAGAATTTGAGAAGCGTATTAAACGCTCAATAGGTGTGGCGAGTTCCAGTCTTGTGCTGAACATGGGCGAGTACGGAAGCGGCAAGACCCATGCTGCTCTATATTTTTCGAAACCTGATGTGCTGGCAACTCTTACGCCTGAGGGGAAGAAAAAGCCGTTGTCGATAAAGATAGATTTCCCCAGTTCCAAGAATGTGGTCTATGACCTGTATATGCAAGTAATAGACAAGTTGGACTTCATCAGCATTCAGGCACAATTGCCATCAGAAGAGATGTGCAGACAAGCCATAGGGCAGCAGGCAAAAAGCGGTTTTATCAAGAAAATGTTAGAGAACCTGTTCTGCAGGCCTATAGATACGGATATTGTCAGTTTTCTGTATGGAAATGCCACTGCAACCCAGATGAAGGCGTTGGACGTGCCAAGAAAGATTAATTTCAGTGTGGACACGGAGCAGATATTAGGAGCCATCTTCACCTTCTTGACATCGGAGGCGGGACCATATTCGTGTGTCATTCTCTGGTTGGACGAGTTTGAGGATATCAATACGTTGAATTCGGTGGAGGTGAAAAATGCCAATAGCTTTATCCGTTCGTTGCTGGACAATACCCCAGATTACCTGTTGATGTTCATCAACTTTACGATGTCGGCTGTATCGACTAAAGAAGACCTCTTTATGTACTTGCAGGAAGCAGTAAAGTCGCGGGTAAAGCAACGTATCGAATTTGATATTCCGACACTGGGCGATTTGAAAGAATATCTGACCGACCTGATGAATAATGCGGTGTATAGGGATGAGAATTTAGACAACAAATTATTCCCCTTCAAAGAAGATGTGATAGATGAGCTATACGGCAAGTTGAAGAACGTGTCGCTGCGTCGTTTCAACGAAGCACTTTCCCTTCTTTTGGAATCGGCAAGCTACGATGAAGTGGCAGAGATAGACAAAGCATATTTTGAGAGTATCAGCGGAGAAATAGAAGGGTGGAAGGATGAATAACGTAGTGGTATTGGATGCCTGCACCATCGTGAACCTTGCCCGTATAGACGAAGGGAACTTCATAGAGGATAAGGTAAGAGTGCTGAAGCCATACGCGGTCGAGAAAGTTATCGATGAGGTAAAAGAACGATATGTGCCTACCAGTAGAGCCACGACGCGGAAACTCCATTTGGTACCTTATTGGGGAGGCCTTACACGGCTGGAGGATAAGGAAGTAGAAGAAATGGCGATGGCCATCAGGGCCTTTTTAAATTATCAGAAGAAGCCCAACGGCGAACTGTATTCCGCTGCATTGAGTCTGCTTCTGAGCAGGTTGGCAGGGGAGAAAGTACTTTTCTATACCGACGACAACCCTGCCAAGCGGGAATTTACAAGCTACTTCGACTTTCAGCAGACCGGATATATCGGGGATACCGTTGACCTGCTGGTATTCCTTTACTGGTTGTCACCCCAAGGAACGTTCAGCAAAGACGAGTTAGAGAAATTCCTCACAGCGCTGCGAGGCGAGTATGTTTCGAAGTTGAAGGAACTTCAGAAGAAGATATCCCATTATGCCTCGACACAAGTTACATCGAAGAAATCAATTGCACGGAAGTTCGACATGGAAGGTCTTGTGGCAGAGCTTGCAGGCGGACAGTCCCTGAATGTTACCATCAGCAAGTGCAAGAAGTTCTTTGACGGAGACAAAACGGCACAAGGGAAGGACATTAACAAGATGCTTGATGACTTTGGGAACAGTCCTGCCATAGTAGAAAAGATAGGAGAGACGCTTCAAGGCATCAATAAATATGGCATATATAAATAGGCTGCATCATGAGCATTAAATATACATTTTCCGGGCATGAGACCTTTCCCTGCCGGAACCTATGGTTGAAGAAGGGCTATGACTTCGTGAAGCAAGGCGGCGACTTCAATGCGCCTGATGCGGTAGTCAGTCTTGGTGTGGGCAAGAATATGGTAGGTTCCATCAGGTTCTGGCTTAGAGCGTTTGGAATAACCGAAGATGACCGGCTGACGGATATTGCCCAAAAGCTGTTGGGAGATGACGGCTGGGACCCCTATTGTGAAGACGAACTGACATTGTGGCTATTGCATTATCAGTTGGTCACTTTAGGCGAAGCCAGCCTATATAAGATACTATTCCTGGACTATCAACGGCGGAACAGGGAGTTTGATAAACAACAGCTGCAATGTTATGTTGAGACCTTGTGTAAAAAGAACGGATATGAGGTGAACGAGGGAACCCTTGCTAAAGATATCAACGTCTTGTTGCAGAATTATGTCTATCCTGAGTATGTAACAGACACTGAAAAGAGTTCAAACTTATTAATGGGGCTGCGGCTGTTACGATATATTGGAAAAGAGGAGCACATCAACGAAAAGACGACCGAGACATACGGATTCACGGAGGCACACCCGGAAGAAGTGCCGGAAGAAATAGTACTTTATGCCCTGATGAACTGGAGAAAACAAGAGAGGACTCTTTCCAACGATGTGTTGTCGGGTATTGCACTCGCATTGTGTATGTCGATGAGCAGCCTGGCCAAAACAATAAGCCGTCTTGCCGTAAAGTATCCGGACGTACTCACTTATACGGACAATAGCGGCATACGCAATGTGCATTTCAATGGGAATATGGATCCATGCGCTGTGCTGGAGTCATATTATAGGAGATAAGCGATGTATATACCATCAGTCAATATAGAATATCAAAAGGCAGAAGACCTTCATTACCTGATAACGCCCAATGCCAGGGCGGTATTGGGTACTATGGTTGAACGCTTTCAGGCCGGTGTCCACTCCTTTCAGATAATAGGCAGCTATGGCACCGGGAAGTCCAGTTTTCTGCTTGAGCTACAGCGCGAACTGCAAAGAGACCAGTCGGACTTCGTGCTGAATAAGAGCGTATTCAACAACTTTGAGAGGTTTGAGTTTTGCAATATAGTAGGCGACTATAATTCTTTGTCAAACGTGTTGGGCCAGAAACTCTCTCTCGCCATACGAGGTACCGACAATATCATTGCCGCACTTGACGCCTATTATAAGAAATCGCAGGAAGAAGGAAAATTTTTGTTCTTGTTCATCGATGAGTTCGGAAAGATCCTCGAACATGCGGCTGTCAATCCTGAGGAAGAGTTATACTTTATCCAGAAACTGACCGAATATGTAAATGCCCCCCAGCGGAATATGTTGATGGTCACGGTACTCCATCAGAGTTTCAATGCATACGCCCAGAAACTGACCGAACTGCAACGGAACGAGTGGAACAAGGTTAAGGGCCGATTTCATGATATTGTGTTCTATGAACCCGTTGAGCAGCTGTTGTATTTGGCGTCGGTACAGTTAGGGACAAAGAAAAAGAATGTATCCAAAACCCTGAAGGAGATATGTCGAATTGCAGCAGATACCCGTTTTGTTTCATCAGAACTCAGTGCCGAAGTTGTAGGTTCATTAAGTCCGCTTGACCCTTTCTCTGCAACGGTACTCACGCTGGCATTTCAGCGTTACGGTCAGAACGAAAGGTCACTCTTCTCGTTTCTGTCATCAAAGGGAAAGGGCTCAATTGAAGATTTCAAAGACGGAGGCAACAAGTATTATTCGCTGGCAGAGGTACACGACTACATTGTCTATACGTTTTATTCAACTTTGACCGGAGTAAATGTGGATTCGTCCGGGTGGAGAATGCTGAAGGTGGCTTTAGAGAGAGTTGAAAGCGGCATAAATGGCATTAAAGACATTGAAGCGAGTGAGAAAGTAGTCAAAGTTATCGGACTGATAAATATATTTGCAAGCGGAGAAGTCAATCTACGTAAAGAAAGTCTTGAAGGCTATTGTAAGTTTGCGCTTGGCATAGACAATCCCAGCGAGACCATCAGCAAACTGGAGAGTGCCAAGATCATCCGTTTTGCCGGTTACAAGCAACGTTACATCCTGTTTGAGGGAACGGATGTGGATATAGAATATGAACTGAACAAAGCCGCTACCGTTGTTCCGATAGTGGAAGTGACGGCAGACAATCTCAGACCCTATTTCAGAAGTAGGGTGATGCTGGCAAACTCTACTTATCACAGAACAGGCTGCCCACGTTATTTTGAATTTATATTGGCATACGGGAAAGTGCCTCAAGAACAGACGCCGGATGGAGACATTGATGGTTTAGTGGCCCTGACTTTTCCTAAAAACGACGTGGACATGGGTACAGTCAGAAAGGCATCCGAAGAAGATGACAGAGCCATTGTCTATGTGATGTATAATGATGCCGCCCCATTGCAGAATCACCTGACCGAAATTGCCAAGCTGAACTATCTGAAACAAGTGGTCGGAGTTGAGGACCGGGTGGCACTTGGCGAAATAGAGCACCAACTGCAATACGAAATCATCTCACTGGACTCACAATTGAACCAAGCCTTGTACGATGCTTCTGGCAGGGTGACGTGGATTTACAGAGGAGAAGAGGTGGAAGTCTCAGATATGCGCCAATTCTATGCGCTGCTTGGAAGGGTTTGCGAAGATGTTTATTATGGAACCCCCATTGTGAGGTGTGAGATGCTGAATAAGGAGAGAGTGGGAGCCACTATATCCAAAGCCCGTTTAACATTGTTGAAAGCAATGCTTGACAATGCTGACAAGGAGTATCTTGGTCTTGGAGAAAAATTTCCGCCTGAAAAGACCATCTACAATATTGTGCTGTGCCAAAATGGAATCCATAGACAGGATGAGACGGATGGAATATACGGGCTATATCCGCCAAACAACGAGCATGTGCTGCCTTTATGGAACGCTTGTGAGAAATTTCTGGAAGAGACGAAAGAAAAAAAACGGCCGTTGACAGACTTGGCCAAATTGCTAAAGGAAAGACCCTTTAAGCTGAAACAAGGCCTTGTTGACTTGTGGATACCGATGTTTCTGATTGTAGAGCAGTCAAAATACGCCTTGTTCAATAAAGGGAAATATGTGCCCTATCTTACGGGGGAACTGCTTGAATTGTTGCCTAAGAATATGAAAGATTATTCGGTGAAGGCATTTTCGCAGGATAATATCAGCAAAGAGATATTCAACAAGTATCGAGATTTCTTACGTAAGCCAGAATGCGAGTTTATAGAGAGCCAAACGTTCAACAACACTTATAACCAGTTTTTCATATTTTACAAGAATCTGAACGACTACGCCAAACAGACGAAGAAGTTTACGAGTCCGTACACTGCCAAATTCCGGGACATTCTCGCCACCGCTACTGACCCGGAGAAGGCGGTATTCGTGGATTTGCCTGAAAGTTTAGGGCTAAACAGTACGATGGCTACTAATACCGAGGCTTACGACCTTTTCTTGGAGCAGTTAAGGATATCTGTCCATGAGTTGGTGGTCTGCTATGATGCCTTTGTTGACCGTATTGAGGCCAGTGTGGTGAATGCCCTTGGACTGCCGGCTGATTATCAGGATTATAAGGTCGTTATTGAGAGGCGTTACAAGCATGTGAAAAGGAGTCTGTTACCAATGAAGTCACTCTCCTTCCTTCAGAGGGTGGTATCTCCTTCAGCGACCAAGAAAGTGTTTTATGAAAAGATTGGCAGTCTAATATTTGACAAGGCACTTGTGAAGGTTACGGATGGTGAAGAGGATTATCTGACAGATAATATCCTATATCTGTTCAGAGAATTGGACAGCTATGTGGAAATGTCGGATTATGATGAGACAGAAAATGAGGTGTTTCATTTTGAAGTGGCTTCGAATAGCGGTAAAAACGTGAAACGCAGTACTGTAGTTTTGTCAAAGAGCCAAAATGACAAAACGGTTTCGCTAGAGAAACAACTTGAAAAGATGCTCACCGGGAACCAGGAAGTGGATGCGGCAGCATTGTTGAGGTTGTTGAGCAGAAAAATAAAGGATGAAGCTTATGAGAGTTAGGCACATATTAGGTATTTCCGGAGGGAAGGACAGTGCTGCCTTGGCCATCTATCTGAAAGATCGCTATCCGCAAATACCATTTGAGTTTTACAACTCAGACACTAAGTGTGAATTGTCAGAAACAGAGACCCTGATAAACAGACTTGACAGTTATTTAGGAGGTATTACGCGGCTTGTGGCTGTGGAGAACAGTCCGGAACCTACGCCCTTCGATCACTTTTATAAAGTGTATGGTGGTTACCTGCCGTCGCCGCAGGCCAGATGGTGTACACAGAAGATGAAGCTGGAAAAGATGGAGGAGTTCGTGGGTGATACTCCCACCATTTCATACGTGGGTATCAGGGGGGATGAAGACCGGGAGGGATATGTTTCCACAAAACCCAATATCCAAAGTGTTTTTCCATTTCGCAGGAATATATGGAGCTTGGATGTCATCAACAGATTCTTCCAAAACAAAAACGGTTTATTGTTGGAAGACCTATGTAAACGGTTCTGCCCTGCACAGTATCTTGACGATTTCCTGAAAGTCGTAGGAACCCCCACGAGCAAGACATTCTATTTTGCCAAGAAGACAAACACGCTGCTTGACATCAGTGTGAAAACATTCAATCGGATTGTGTTCGAGTTCCTGAAAACCACAGAACTCCCTGTCGGGCAATTAGAAGAGTTTCCGCTTATTGATAATGAGGATGTTATGGTGAAGGATGATGTATTCAGGATTTTGAGAGAGAGCAACGTTGGAGTTCCTGCCTACTATGACCCTATTCCGTTTGAGGTGGATGGGCAGGTTGGCTACTACAACCGGAGCCGCTCCGGCTGCTACTTCTGTTTCTTCCAGCAGAAGATAGAGTGGATATGGCTCTACGAACAGCACCCAGAACTATACAAGAAAGCAATGGAATATGAGAAGGACGGCTATACCTGGAATCAGGGCGAGAGTCTTGCCGACCTTATTAAGCCAGAGCGAATGCGGGAAATCAAACTTGACGCATTACGAAAACAAGAAGCCCGTAAGGCACAAGGATGCCGACTGGCAGACAATGTGGACGTTGATGCTTTTTGTGCGAATTGTTTTATATAGAACTGACAGATTTAAAGAATGAGATATGGAATATAGAGTAGAAACAATAGACATCCGTGAGTTGTTGCGTTTAATAAAGGATGGGGAATTGAACCTTCATCCTGACTATCAGCGGAATTTCATCTGGTCTCCCAAAGAGCAGAAAATGCTTATCAAGACTATTGATGACGGCTATCCTCTACCGAATTTCTTCTTTGAGGAGAAAGAAGATGGCTCCTATGACATGGTGGATGGGCAACAACGAGCAATGACTATCCTGAAGTATTTCAACAACGAATTCAAAGACTTGAATAACAGGTACTTTAAAGATAAGGAAAAGGAAAAATTCTTATCCTACATACTTGCTATCATTGTATTATCTAAGGTTAATCAAGCCCAGGAGAAGTCGATAGAGAACTTTTACTTCCTTGTCAATAAGCAAGGGGAACATCTGAATCCTGCTGAAATCAACAAAGCAAGATACTATAATTCTGATTTTCTAAGTCTGGTAAATTCCATTATGGAGGAACAGATGTTGATAGACTTGGATATCTTTACATCTGCGGCAGTAAGGCGAATGAACGACCGTAGCCTTATTGAGGAAATTATGTCCTATTTGTTCAAAGGTATTACGGACAAGAGGGATGCCGTGGAAGAATTATTCAATAAGGAGATAGCGTTAGAGGAAATGGAGGCGAAAAAGGCCTTGTTCATGTCGCGTCTTGAACGGATACACAAACTTAATGGCATTCATCCATTAAAGAACAGCCGTTTTAAACAGCGTAACGATTTCTATACACTATTCACGTTCATAGACAAACATTTTGACGAGTCTGATGATATTCTGTCGTATCAATACCGCATTATGATTATGCTTGACCAGAACCAGTACATCAGGCCTTCAAATGATGACTGCGTACTTTTCAAATCTTATGCGGTGAATTGTGTCACTCAGTCGAACTCTAAAGATGCAAGGCAGAAACGATTGGAGATTTTAGAGGAGATACTCTGTAATACTGAACCAAAACCAGTAGAAAACAATTATTCGCTGTCATGCGAGTACATTGCAGATGAGTATGGCCTTGATGAGTTGGATTTAGTCCATGTAGGGAATTATTATCTGTATGATTTATCTCAATTGGAAGAGTAATGGCAGATGTATTGTATGTTTATAAGGTGACACAGGATAGCGAAAAATACCCTTTGCTGAGTAGTGTGGAACCTTCAAAGAACCTCATCACCATAGACGGCGTTGATTATTATATGGGTCCCATCAATCCTGAAATAGATGGCAATAAGGGCGGTAATTCGTATGTATATAAGTTGTATCCTGCGATTGATTATGAGAATGGAATTGAAGAACCTACGAGTATTATTAAAATCTCAAGGAACAAGGAATCATATAATTTAAAGGAACATAAGCCTCGAACTGAAGTGAATAAGAATCAAAGGTTCAGACGTGAGGTCGCTGCATTACAACGTTGCAAAGAGAAACATATTCTTGGTATAATAGAGATTTTCAATTCGGGAAATATTTATATTGAGAAAGGAACAAAAAAAGGACGGAAAAGTTATCTGTCTTATCCCTTTTACACGATGGAAGTTGCAGAAGGTGATTTGAAGTCTTTTATGGAGGCTAAATTCCCAGAGATAGGACTTGAAGGAAAGATAAGTATCTGCTTAGATATCGCCAAGGCAATATCGGGTTTGTTGTCTTTGGAATACTATCACAGAGACCTGAAGCCTGACAACATATTTGTTGTGCATGACCAAATTAAAGTCGGTGATTTAGGCTTAATCAGCAAACGGAACGAAGACTATGAATATGAGAAGGGGAAATATATTGGCCCACGGGGCTGGACAACGCCCGAGACGATGAATAAGTATCTGACCGAGGATAAAAAATTTGATGGTTTTGATGTAACAATAGATCATCAATCCGATATTTTCCAGCTTGGTATGATATTCTGGTATGTTATGCAGGGCAATGCTCCTATAGGGGAATTTCGTCAAGAGGATTTCAGGATAAAACGAGATGATATATACGGTTTGATTCACCATATGCTCAATCATTCAAAGAGTAGGCGCGTTAAGGATGTTAGTTCGGTTATCAAGGAATTGGAAAGGATACAACAGAAGTTAGTCTCGGAAAAACTTAGAGGTACTGACATTTAAAATCCAATTAACGTAAAGTAAAAGTATGTACAAACACTTCTTTAAGAGACTATTTGATTTCTGCATCGCATTGGTGGCACTGATTATCATCAGCCCGCTGTTGCTGGTGATAACGGTGTGGCTGCACTTTGCCAACAAAAAGGGAAGCCTCACCCCCAACCCCTCTCCAAAGGGCGAGGGGAGTAATTGGTTACAGCAGTGGTTGGAGCCTGCAATATTCTTGCAGGAGCGGCCGGGGAAGGGTGCGAGGATTTTCAAGGTAATCAAGTTCAAGACGATGACGGACGAGCGGGGACCAGACGGTGAGCTGCTGTCGAATGCGGAGCGGCTGACCAAGGTGGGACGCTTTGTGCGTGCAGCCTCGCTTGACGAGCTGCCACAGTTGATAAACGTGGTGAAGGGCGATATGGCCCTAATTGGTCCTCGTCCGCTGCTGACGTGGTTCCTGCCCCTATACGACGAGACGCAGATGCGTCGCCACGAAGTGCGTCCCGGCATCACGGGATGGGCACAGGTGAACGGACGGAACACGGTGACATACGGCGAGAAGTTCAAGTACGATGTGTGGTATGTGGACCACCTGACGATGTGGCTCGACATCAAGATTCTGTGGATGACCGTGATGAACGTGCTGAAACGAAGCGATGTGGGCGAAGGCGCAAGCGATATGAAAGATATTGACGATTTACATTTTAGTGAACGTCTTGCGGAGCTAAGAAAAAAGAATTCAATGTCTTAGGTTTGCAAGCATTTTCCCCCTAACAAAAAGTCCAATAGTAATTAATAGAAATAAAGATATGAATTCATTATCTGGTATGACGAGGAAGATGACGAAGAAGAGCAGGAAGAAGATGGACAGGTAAGGAGTGGGATCGAATTCATCATAGTCCGGACGGCCGTACATGTCAGTCAGGACGGTGAACATCCTGGTGAAGCGGTTGCCCTTCAGCTTGATGGGAGGATTGTCCTCCTTCACTGCATCATCCTTGAGGTAGAGGACGCCGTCCATCGAATCGAAGGCCTTGCAGAGCCTCTCCTCATCCTTTGAAGGAGCGAATCCTTCGAAGGTGGTTATGAGGTTCTCGGCGGCTTTGCCTGAACCTACGTCTGCCAGATAGCGCTGGAGTGATGCCTCAGCCCTGCCCTGCCTTTTCTTGAGGACAGGAATATAATCTTTCAGGGTGTAGAGAAGACCCTTGCATGCTATGTGCTCTCCTTCCTTGTCTGAGAGAAGTGCCTCCGCTTCCTTGAAGTCGTTTTCAGGGGCAGGCAGTTCTTCGACGGGGAATGAATAGTCGGGGTCGTCGGAAACGGTGACGAACCAGACGTGCCGCCCGTCATCGAAGATCTCCTCAAGGGCATATTCAGAGGCCCAGGAAGGAT
>ERZ842401.4274-NODE-4274-length-16799-cov-4.377031_pt1 | contig 16799 bp, 18 predicted proteins | sample MGYA00521270_ERZ842401 | MGnify/ENA primary metagenome ERZ842401 (study PRJEB31892, sample SAMEA3878208) | bioreactor metagenome | biome: Moose rumen | place: Sweden | collected 2011-10 | study: EMG produced TPA metagenomics assembly of the PRJEB12797 data set...
TATGGGGGCTACTCCTAACCCCACACTGCAAAAATCGGGGATTTTCTTGTATGGGGTTATTAAAATCAAGCCTCTCCGAGGCTGGGGGTACCGGGGGAGATCCCGCATCAAGTGCGGGAAGAGGGCTGGTAATCAATAATCAAATTGCTTACTGTATTTGCACAACAGCGTTGCACTTGGTAAGTCTACACGACGTCCACGGGTGCAATATTTCTTTAAGTTTTGGCGTTATTTTTCTAAAATTGGCTCCCTATGACACAACTGTTTGTCATTTTCTTGGTCTCTCTTGCAGTTTCGGCTGTGGGGTGGAAGTATTTCATTTATTTCTTCAGTCTTGGCTATGGCTACGGGGTGGCTGCGCTTGCAGTGGCTATGCTCGTAATGTTCCATGCAACACTTACGTGGCCTGCCGTGGTGCTGTGCATATTGCTTATCGTCTTTGGCTGTCGACTGGGAACCTACCTCCTGCTGCGCGAGCGCAGGGCTGCGGCCTACCGCAAGATACTCTACGACCCGTCATTGCAAAAGAAGAAACCCCTTGGTGTGATTCTCACCGTGTGGCTTTTCTGCGCCATACTATACGTGTTGCAGGTGAGTCCGGTGTTGTTCCGCATAAGCAACGCCGCAAGCGGTGTCGAGGTCTGCAACCTTTGGGCGTGGATCGGTGCTGCGGTGATGATATGCGGCATAATGCTCGAAGCCGTCGGCGATGCGCAGAAGAGTGCCGCCAAGAAACAAAACCCCAAGCGATTTGTCGATACCGGCCTCTATCGCGTCGTCCGCTGCCCCAATTATCTGGGCGAGGTGGTCATTTGGACCGGTGTGATGCTTAGCGGCATTGGTGCCGGTCTTTGCTGGTGGCAGTGGCTCATGGCCGCCCTCGGTTACATAGGTATAGTCTATGTGATGTTCAGCGGCGCCCGCCGTCTCGAACTGCGCCAGAACGAAGTCTATGGCTCCGACCCCGACTATCAGGCCTACGTCAAGCGTACTCCCATTCTCTTACCATTGCTGCCAATCTACAGCCTGGAAAAATACAAGTGGCTGCAGGCGTAAGATTGCGGCCTCAATCCAAATATCCAAATATCCAGATTATCCAAATATCCAAATATCCAATCACTAATCACATTTGCCTTTCATAAACAACATACTACGCGGACGAAGCCTCTCCATCGTGGGGCTTGAGAAGAACACCGGTAAAACGGTGTGCCTCAACTATGTGTTGCGGCGACTGCATGAGATGGGCGTTTCGACAGCCGTTACCTCCATAGGTGTGGACGGCGAGCAGACCGACAGTGTCTATGCCACCGCCAAGCCCGAGGTGACGATGTATGACGGCATGTATCTCGTGACCTCCGAGCGTCACTATCTGCAGCGACGCTGCATTTCCGAGATACTCGACCTCTCCAACCAGCGCACCGCCCTGGGTCGGCTGCTCACCGCAAGGGTGCTTTTGTCGGGCAAGGCTTTGATATCGGGTGCCGCCGCAACCGCTATACTTGCGGAACAGATAGAGCGGTTCAAACAACAGGGGGTGCAACTCACCGTTATCGACGGTGCCCTCTCGCGGCTGTCGCTTGCTTCTCCCACTGTCACCGATGCCATGATTCTCGCCACCGGAGCCGCTGTGTCGCCCAATCTGCAACAGCTTGTTTCCAAGACGCGTTTTGTGTGCCGTCTGATCGACCTGCCCGAAGTGGACTCATCTGTACGTGCGTCGCTTGCCTCGGCCGATAGCGGCCTCTGGGCCCTCGACTCGGACGGCCTTGCCCACGACCTCCACATCCCGTCGGTGTTCATGCTGTCGGCGGCAGACTCTGGTATCTTCCGTTACAGCACCACCCTTTTTGCATCAGGTGCCGTCACCGACCGCCTGCTGAAGATGCTTGCCGCCAAAGACGAAATCAAAGGCACTACACTTATTGTGCGCGACTTCACCAAGCTTTTTGTCACACCGGAGGTTTACAACGACTACGTCAGGCGAGGGGGGGTACTTATGGCCTTACGCAAGTCGCATCTCGCGGCTGTCACACTCAACCCCACCTCGCCACACGGCTATGCTCTCGACTCGGCAACCGCATGCCATGCCCTTTCCGATGCTCTCGGCATTCCCGTTTATGACGTGATGAAAATATAGCCGCAAGGTACGATTTGAAAACATGAGACCCAACGAACACAGAATGTAAACATCTATAATCAAATGCTGACTTCATGTTACTACGTGACAAGTTAAAATCCGACCCTGGTTTCCAGTATATTGTCGATTCCATGAACCTCATCTCGGCCGCCGGGCGACGTGCGTTGCTCGACACGCCTTTCCTGACCTCGCCCGAGACGGTCAATGCAGAACTCGACAACCTTGATGCGGTGATAGCTGTGGTCTCCAACGCCGAGAGCATCCACACAGTCTCTGAAATCAAGCACCACCTCATGTGCCTCCACGACTCGCAGGGCACTGTTGCCAACCTCTCGCAGCACTCTGTCATCAACGAGGTGGAGTTGTTCGAGGTGAAAAACATAGCCTACACTGCCGCTGCGGTGTCGCGTGCGTCCGAACCGCTCGGCCTGAAAGAGATTTTCTCGTTGCCCGACCTCTCCGATGTGTTCGACCTGCTTGACCCCGATCATACGGGTCTGCCGCATTTCTATATCTACGATTCATACCATCCCGACCTCCCCGACCTGCGCAAACGCATGAAACAGCTCCAGGCTCGTTCCGACGACCCCGAAGCCGCGACACTCTACGCCGAGCTCTTCTCACAGCACAGCGACATACAGCACTCTGTAGAGGCCACGCTCTCGCAGCGTCTTTGGCCATACGCCGACATGCTTGCCATCGCCGTGCAGCGACTCGCCTATATCGACATCCTGTTTGCCAAAGCCGGCCTTGCCACCGCCTGGCAATTCTCGCGCCCACAGGTTTCCCTGTCGCCGGAAACCAGATACAACGGTCTTTTCAATCCCCGACTGCTTCACCGCAACCAGGAACAGCACAAACGTTACCAGCCCATTGATATAACAATCGGGAATGGCCTCTGTCTCGTTACCGGCGCCAACATGGCAGGCAAGACCGTCCTGTTGAAAACGCTGGGTATAGCCCAGCTGCTGACACAGTTCGGCATGTATGTGCCGGCGGCCTCGGCATCGGTGTCATTGGTTGATGACGTGCTTTTCTGCATAGGTGACGAGCAAAACGAGATGAACGGCCTCTCCTCGTTCGCGTCAGAGATTATCAAGATTTCGGAAGTGGTGCGGCTCAGTGCGTCGCAACGACTGCTCATACTCATCGACGAGCCGGCACGAACCACCAACCCTGTCGAAGGCAAGGCCATTGTCCAGGCTCTGGGCGACATACTTGTGGCACGCAACTCGCTCTCGCTTGTCACCACCCACTACTCGCAGCTCGGCATTCCGTGCCGGCGACTGCGTATCGCCGGCTTCCGCGAAGACCTTGTAGGCGCGCCTCTCTCTCCCGAAAACATCAACCTCTTCATGGACTATTCACTGGTCGAAGACAACACGGACACGGCACCCCACGAGGCACTGCGCATCGCCACCCTGTTAGGCTGCGACACCGCGCTGATAAGCCTCGCCGAAGAGCACCTGCACAACGACACAACTATATAGCCATGTCGCACCACATAACATAATAACAACGAGTTTTAAGCGTTATAGACGTGTAGCGTACCGGCGTAAAATACAGAGAAAAACCAGAGAAAAATATGGACAATAATTTCAAGCAAAAAATCGACGCATTGGTGACAGAAATATGCACAGTCACCGACTTGACCCACAAGGTTGAAATCCTGAACTACATGGAACAGCAATCGTCATTCATGCTCTGGCAGCTGGAAGACGAGCAGCGTATAGACGAGGATTCGAGAGACTATTGAGAGCAGCATGGCTTACTTGATGAAACATCTGCGGACGATGATGCTTGCCGCTACAATAGCGATGGCAAGCGGGTGTACCGGTGGCTACAGCTTCACGGGGGCTTCTATTCCGCCCGGAGCCAAGACCATTTCGGTCAAAACATTCCCCAATTACGCCCCTACGGTCAACCCGCAGTTGAGCCAAAAACTGACCGATGAACTGCGCAACATGTTCTCGTCGCAGACCTCGTTGAGTGTTGCAAACAGCGACGGCGACCTGCAGATTGAAGGCGAAATCACGGGCTACGCCACACGTGCCTCGTCACTTTCAAGCACCGACGAGGTGTCGATGAACAGGCTCACCGTCACCATAAAAGTGCGTTTCACCAACACCGTCAACGAAGAAGCGAATTTCGACCAAAGTTTCTCGCGCTACAGGGACTACAACGCCAGCCGCGACTTCTCGTCGGTCGAGAGTGCCTTGGTAGACGAGATAGTGACCGAACTGTGCGAAGACGTCTTCAACAAGGCTGTGGTTAACTGGTAGTCGGCATTCGGTGGGCGGCAGTCGGCTATGACAATCCGGGATAAAATAACAGCATGGTTTTTATGCCTTCTGGGGACGGCTGTCTACCTGCTGACCCTCGAACCGACTGTCAGTTTCTGGGACTGCGGCGAATTCATAGCCACTTCCTACGGACTGCAAGTGGGACATCCTCCCGGCGCTCCCACATACAACCTGCTGGCTCACTGTCTGATGCTTTTTTCTGCCGGCAACATCGAGATGCTGGCTTGGTGGAGCAACGCTGTTTCGGCGGTTGCCGGCGGCATCACAGTAGGGCTGTTATATGCCACTGTTGTACTGATGAACAATGGCGGAAAAAGGCCGGTGTCCAACGACCGGTGGTCCTCGCTCACAGCCGCCGTGGGTGCGTTGTGCTACCTTTTTTGCGACACCGCATGGTTCTCGGCAACCGAGAGCGAGGTCTACTCGCTTGCCACATTCTTCGGGGCAGCGATGCTCTGGGCGTCGCTGCGTTGGGTTAACGAACATCGGGGGCCACGCCGTCAGCGCTGGCTGCTGCTCATAGCGCTGCTGGGGGGATTGAGCGTAGGCGTACACCAACTTTCACTGCTGGTGCTGCCATCGGTTGCCGTAATAGTGGCCGGCAGACGACGTACGACGGGTGGCAGTCTCTGGACGGATGTTAAAAAAAAGACCGTTTTTCTTCTCCTCGTGCTGGCCTTTTTCTCAATAGGCCTCAGCAGCTACTGCATAGTACCCATACGAGCGGCGGCCAAGCCTGCAATCTGTTATGGCGACCCGTCGTCAGCCGAGGGGTTCAAGAGCTACCTGAAGCGAGACCAGTATGAAAAGGGGCCACTCTGGCCTCGCAGCTGGCGCTCACATCCAGGCGACGATGAACACTATGCCGCATGGAGCGGCTCCGGCGGCGACCTGCAGCTGCTGGCCACTTACCAAATGGGGTATATGTACTTGCGCTACCTGATGTGGAACTTCAGCGGACGCTTCAACGACCGACAGGGTTTCGGCGGACTACAAAACGGACAGTTCATCACCGGCATCGCACCTGTGGATGCACTTATTGTCGGCACGGGGGCGACTCCCCCCGACAGCATCGGTGGACGTTCGCACAACCGCTACTTCGCTTTGCCCCTCCTGCTGGGCATTGCGGGTGCCGTGGTCCAATACCGGCGGCAACGTAGGTCTTTTGTCGCCACGCTCGTTCTCTTCTTGATGGGAGGGCTGGTACTCGGCATCTACATGAACCACCCCGTGTATGAACCACGCGAACGCGACTACGCCTATATCCTTTCGTTCTATGCCTTTGCAATATGGATTTCCTTCGGGGCCGGCTGGCTTTTCGCGATTGTCAGAAAAGGGTTGTCGGCATTGGCACGTGTTTTCAAACATCACCGGATAGCCAACCCCGGGCGGCAGACGTGGGCAAGCGCCATTGCTGCACTGACTGTTTTGTCGCCACCCTTGCTGATGGCTTGCCAAAACTGGGACGACCACGACCGACACCACCGTTTCACAGCCTACGACACGGCCGTTAACATGCTCCGCTCGTGCGACGACAATGCCCTGCTGATAACCCACGGCGACAACGACACCTTCCCACTGTGGTATGCGCAGCAGGTGGCCGGCATCAGAAAGGACGTAACCATAGCCAACGTCAACATCAACGGGGGCCGCCAATGGCTATACCGAGAACTGGTTGACAACGATTGGCGGCGGCCGGTTTATTTCACCAACTACATGCACGACTGCCACTGCTCGGAATTCGCGGGGCACATGCAACTCGCCGGGTTGTGCTACAGGCTTACCCCGTATATATGCGATTCTGTCGATGTGGCCTCGTTCTACACCAGATGCGCCGACTCACTGGTTGCAGAAAAATATGCCATCAAATGGCACAACCCCGGCCGGGTGCATATCGACCAGACTGGCCTGCAGTTTATCGAATACCACTGGAGGAATGTGGTGGTGGTCGCCAACCGACTGGCAGCCAACGGCGACAGGCAACGCGCTGCGCGGCTTCTCGACGCTACCGACGCACAACTACCCACCACCATATTGCGCGACAAGTACCTGGTGCGCGACATTGCACACTCCTACCACAACGCGGAGCGGGACGACCAATGCAACAAGATTGCCGAAACACTGCGCGAAACCATTGCCGCCGAGCAACGTTACTTCCGCGGCATCCGTAAGTCACTGCAACCTTACGTTGTTTCAAACTATCAGTTGGCCGACGATTTCTGGAACGACTGAATAAGTTCGGTCATTGCCTCGTAGACCCTTTGGGCGGCAGGAATGCCTGCCAACATAGACAACTGGGTGTCGATGGTCTTTTGGTCGTGCCTGGCCGCCGGACCTGTTTGACGTGCAACAATACCGCCTGCGGCAGCGCTGGCGGCTGTTGAAGCAATCAGTGGCTGCAACATGGCAAAGTCTATACCTTGCGTCATACAAATCTGCTCGGCTAGAGCGTTAAGTGCATTGCCAAAATTGTTTGTCAGGACCGATGCAAGATGTGCCCAGCGGCGTTGCTCACCATCAAGTCGATAGGCTATCGCCACTTCGCACAAAAGATTTTTTATAGTTTCATCCACATCGCTCGACGAACCCTCATAGCAACAATGCAATGGTTTGCAGTCCATCGGAACATCTTTCACAAAACTATGGAGGAACCACATCACGCCCCGCCGCCGCTGGCAGAGTGCCGAGATGTCGGTGCTGCCCGATGTGTGCACCACAATGCCGTCAAGGACCGGCAGCTGCAACGACACCCCGGCTATATGGTCGTCGGGGACGGCGATAATGTAAATGTCGGCTGTGCGGTCTATATCGGCAAACCGGCACAGCGGCACAGCGCCTACGGCCTCGGCCACATCGGAGGCATGTCGCACATCGCGCGACCATACCTGGCGTATCTGGTGTCCAGCTGCGGCGAACAGCCTCGAAAGGTGGCTGCCTACATTCCCCGAACCAATGACTACAATGTTCACAATGACTGCTGTTTTTCCACAAAAAAACGGGTGGTTGCCCTACCGCACACCACCCTTTTGTTCACCGCCTTGCAGCGGTCAATTAATATTCGTCCTCTTCGAAAAAAAAGTCCTCCTTTGTAGGATAGTCGGGCCAGAGATCCTCGATTGTTTCATAGGCTTCTCCCTCGTCCTCTATTTCCTGAAGGTTTTCAATCACCTCCATCGGTGCGCCTGTGCGTTGCGCGTAATCTATGAGTTCATCTTTTGTTGCCGGCCATGGGGCATCCTCAAGTTTCGAAGCTAATTCAAGAGTCCAATACATAGTTTTCGGTGGTTTGTAAACATTGTGTATGTGTGTGTGTTTCTGCTATATAAACATTTTATGTCTGAATTATAGCACCTGCAAAAGTACATTTTTTGACATAATGGCAAAGCCAATGACCTATATTTTTTTGAAAGTCTCGCTTTTGCCCTCAGCCACAACGAGTTTGCGCGAGACAACGAACAGGTAGTCCGACAAACGGTTGAGATAGCGCATCAGTGTAGCATCGACGCTGTTGTTTGTGGCGAGTTCGACCACCCGGCGTTCGGCACGTCGGCACACACATCTGGCCACATGACCTTGTGCGCCGGCCACACTACCGCCGGCCGTGACAAACGAGCGCAGCCTGGGGAGCGAGGAGTCGGCCTCATCGATCCAGCCCTCCAGCCGCTTTACATCGTCACCTCCTATTTGCGGCATTTTTGGATACAACGCTTCATCTTCTGTGGCGAGCAGCGTCTGGACTGTGAAAAGGTCGTCCTGTATAGACTTCAGCTGCTTGTATGTCGTTGCATCGACAGGCAAGGCATACTCGGCCAGGAGTCCTATGTGCGAATTCAATTCATCGACGGTGCCATAGGCCTCGACACGCCCGTCGCACTTGCTCACGCGTGTGCCGCCTACGAGCGAGGTCGTGCCGTTGTCGCCTGTTTTTGTATAAACCATAATTCAGTTCTGTTCTATTCTATGACTGGTGGGGTTGTCCCCCTTCCGCAACTGTCTTGCCGGACAGTCGTGCTACCAGTCGATGCGTTCAACTGATTTGACTTCAGGAATAGCATTCTTCATGGCCGCTTCGATACCCTGTTTCAGTGTGGCCATGGCGTGTGGGCAGGTGCCACAATGCCCTTGCAGCCTCACCATAACCACCCCTTCGTTGGTCATATCGATATACTCCACGTCGCCGCCATCCTGCTGCAGGTAGACCCTTATCTGGTCGAGGGCGTTCTTCACCTTCTTTTCGACGATTGTTTTTTCTTGCTCGGTCATGTTTTTCTACTGTGTGATGATTAAGCCTTTTTTTCAGTGTCCAATCGGCATATTTCCTTTACTGCGTTCTCTGCCACGCGCATGAAAGCTTCGCTTTCGGGGGTCGGCGTGTCGCTCCAGAGAGCCGTTGGTTTCCCGCTGTCGCCCGACTCGGCTATGGCTTGGACCAACGGTATCTCACCAAGCAACGGGATGCCAATCGTTCCGGCCAGTTTCGCACAACCACCTTTTCCGAAGATGTAGTATTTGTTGCCGGGCAGCTCGGCGGGGGTGAAATAGGCCATATTTTCGACGAACCCTATTACAGGTATGTTGATGCCCGGGTTGCGGAACATCTCCACACCGCGCACCACGTCGGCCAGTGCGACCTTCTGCGGAGTGCTCACTATAATGGCACTCGCCGCCGGCAGTGTTTGGGCGATTATAAGCTGAATGTCGCCCGTTCCCGGGGGCATGTCGACCACCATATAGTCGATGTCGCCCCACCAGGTCTCGGTGAGCATCTGCTTCAGGGCGCCGCTCGCCATGGGGCCTCGCCACACCACCGCCTTGTCGGTATCGACAAGAAAGCCTATCGACATCAGCTTGATATTGTATTTTTCGACGGGTGTCATATACGTCTTGTCGCCGTGCCGCTCGCCGTAGATGTCCTCCTGCTTTATGTCGAACATGATTGGTATCGAAGGGCCGTAGACATCGGCATCGACCAGGGCCACCTTGGCGCCTGTTTTCGCGAGCGAGATTGCGAGGTTCACTGCCACCGTGCTTTTGCCGACACCGCCCTTGCCCGATGCCACAAGGATAGTGTGCTTGACAGTGGAAAAGACCTCGGCAGGGTCGGGTTGCTCGATTTTACGCGTGGTGAGGTTGACTGTTACCTCGGCATCGCGGTCCACATACTCATGTATCGCGGCCACACAGTCGTCGCTCATGCGTTTTTTCATCGGGCAGCCGGCAGTGGTCAACACCAAGTCGAACGACACCTTGCGTCCGTCGATGGCAATATTCTCTATCATGCCGAGTTTCACGAGGTTCTGACCCAAGTCGGGGTCGTCCACGTGGCTCAGAGCCATCTCTACCTGCGTTTTCGTTATGCTCATCGGCTACAGCAGTTTCTTTTTCAGATTGACAATCATATCCTCGGTCATACGCGGCAGGTCGTACTGCGGGTTCCATCCCCACTCCTCACGGGCGCAGCTGTCGTCCATCTTGTTTGGCCAGCTGTCGGCTATAGCCTGTTTTATAGGTTCGGGCTTGTAGGTCATCTTGAAATCGGGATAGTGCATGCGGATTGCGTTGTATATGATTTCGGGGTCGAAGCTCATAGAGGTCACATTGAAGCTGTTGCGGTGTTTGAGTTTCGTTGGGTCGGCTTCCATAATGTCGACCATGGCTTTAAGCGCATCTGGCATATACATCATATCCATGAAGGTGCCTTGTTTAAGCGGGCACACGAAGGGCTCGCCCTTCACCGCAGCGTAGTATATCTCGACAGCATAGTCGGTGGTGCCGCCGCCGGGGAGCGTTTGGTGACTTATCAAGCCGGGAAAACGCACCGAGCGCGTGTCCACCCCAAAACGAGTGAAGTAGTAGTCGCTCAACAGCTCGCCCGTAACCTTGGTCACGCCATAGATGGTGATGGGGCGCTGAATGGTGTCCTGCGGTGTGTTGTCATGCGGTGTCGAGGGGCCGAAAGCGCCGATTGAACTCGGCGTGAACACCGCGCAGCCGAAGAGGCGCGCAACCTCAAGACAGTTCACCAGCGAGCCGATGCCCACATTCCAGCCAAGCATGGGGTTCAGCTCGGCCGTGGCCGAGAGTATGGCGGCGAGATTGTAGATAGTATCGATGTTGTACTGTTTCACCGCCGTTGCAATCTGCATAATCTGGGTTGAGTCGATGCGCTCAATGGGGCCGCGTTCGTAAGGGTCGCCTTTCAGGGGGCGTAAATCGCTGCAAACCACATTGTCGTTGCCATAAGTGTCGCGTAACACGCGAGTCAGTTCGGAGCCGATCTGTCCGCCGGCTCCCACTATCAGTATTTTTTTCATTGTATTGTAAATGTTAATGGATTTTTCAGATTGTCAGGCCTCTTCCTGCGATGGAAGTTCTTCTACCACTTCGGCCGTTTCGAATTGCGTGGCTGCTTTCAGCTTTTTCTCTATGCGCGATATGGCAATGAAAGCCACAATACGCATCACCCCGTCGGCCACAATACCGATACCCACGAGTACTGCAAGCACCGTGCTGATGGTGTTGGCGTTGAGCAGTGCAATGTAACCCATGACAACATTGAACAGACCGAACAGAAGCATGATCCACCAATGTCCGAAATTCGCTCTTTTGTAGCCAAAAGAGGAAATCAGCAGCGAAAGACCCTCGTACATCACCCATGTGGCAAAAAGCACACCAATGGCATCGGGTTTGAGCATATCGAACGTGTTCATGATGAACAGCGAGCCAAGCATAATCTGGAAGACCCCGAGAAGCGTCGTCGAACTGGCGTTGGGGATGATTTTCTGTGCTTTGATGCTGAAGATTATAGTGAAACAGCCCGATACAAGTATCAAGGCACCCATCAGCCAAGTAAGTGGCCCAAGGCTTTTTTCGGGATAAATAATACACAACATTCCCACGGCCACGAGAATTATCGCAGTGAGAACAAGATTAACCTTTACTTTCATGATGTTTTTTTCTTTTGGTTATTAATACAACTTTCAATGATTCTTTTTATTGGAACGCGGACAGAGCGTCCGGTTAAGGCTGCTAATGTACAAAAATATACGGAAATCACACAATACCGATTATATCACTTATGTCGTTCACGCCCTCCTGGCGGCACCAGGCCTCGAGGCCCTCCACTATTTTCACTGTCACCTGCGGGTCGATGAAGTTTGCCGTCCCGACCTCGACAGCGGTGGCACCCGCCATGAGGAATTCGAGAGCATCCTGGGCAGTGCGTATGCCACCCAGTCCTACGACAGGTATCTTCACGGCGTGAGCGACCTGCCACACACACCTCACAGCCACGGGTTTGACACAGGGTCCGCTCAAGCCACCCGTCACGGTGCTCAGACATGGGCGACGTCGCTTGACATCCACCGCCATACCCAGGAGCGTGTTAATCAGCGACACGCTGTCGGCGCCTGCTCCCTCGACGGCTTTGGCTATCTCCACCACACTCGTGACGTTGGGCGTCAGCTTCACTATCATGGTTTTGCCGTAGACCTTACGCACCTCGGACACTACCTGCGCGGCCATCGACCCGTCGGTGCCGAAACCCATACCGCCCTTTTTCACATTGGGGCAACTGATATTCAATTCTATGGCAGGTATTCGTTCGAGCTCGTTTATCATCTCGGCAACATGGCAGTATTCCTCTATCGAACTTCCGCTCACGTTCACAATTACGTTGGTGTCGAATGCCTTTATGCGCGGATACACCTCCTTGCAGAACGTTTCGACGCCCACATTTTGCAAGCCTACGGCGTTCAGCATGCCCGCCGGCGTTTCAGCCATTCGCGGATAGGGGTTTCCCTGCCTGCGATCGCCCGTTGTACCTTTCACCACTATGCCTCCAAGACGAGCCAGGTCGACAAAGTCGGTGAATTCCTCTCCATAGCCGAAAGTGCCGGAAGCCGTCATCACCGGGTTGCGTAGCTTCAGCTTGTCAATATGAACTTCTAACATGATTGATGATTGGTGATTGGTGATTCGTGATTAGACAACAGTGATTCGTGATACATTCAACATAATTTTCTGTAATTTATTGGTGTTTGACTTTCTGTCTACACGAAATCACGCAGCAGACGGCTGTCGAACACCGGCCCGTCCTTGCAAACGCATTTGTGCCCTTCGACAGTGTCGCACACACAGCAAAGGCATGCCCCCAGGCCACAGGCCATGAGATTCTCCAACGAGACTTCACAGGTAACAGCACGTTCGTGAGCCGACCGTGCCACGGCTTTCATCATCGGCGTAGGGCCGCAACAGGCTATATGGTCATATTGCCCTGCGAACACAGAATGCTGCGTGACCAACCCTTTTTCGCCCAGCGAGCCGTCCTCGGTGGCCAAGTGCAGAATGCCTGCCTTGTCGAACACGTCGCGTGCCGGGAGGAGACTTTCGCTGCGGCCACCGAGCAGGATGTGGGGGACCACCCCTTTCGCCTTGTAGGCCTTTGCCAAAGCCAGCAAGGGTGCGACACCCGCTCCACCTCCGACCAGCAGCGGTCTTTCGCCTTCCACCGCAAACCCGTTGCCTAAGGGATACACAAGATTCACGCTATCGCCCTCGCGAAGAGTGGCGAGCATGCGGGTGCCCTTGCCCACAATCTGCACAAGCAGATTAAGAGTCCCGCCTGTGACATCAAAGTCGTGGATAGATATAGGACGGCGCAGCATCACATCGCTGACGCCCTTTACCTCGACCTCGACAAACTGTCCCGCCCGTACCGACTCCAGTCGGTCGGGGCAGGCAAGTGTCCAGCCGAAAAAGCCCTCGCCATACTGACGCCTCTCAACTATCTTGAAATCCGTTGCTTTTTTCATACTGCAAAATTACAATTTTTCTTAAAAATTTGTCTATCCCAAAAAAAACTTGTTCCTTTGTATCGTAGTAACAGCAAAGCTGTAGACGTATGAAAGTTTGCAAACTTTGTGTTTTACAAGTAGATACAAACTAAAAAAACAGCAATTATGAAAAAAGCATTACGTATATTGGTTTCTGTTTTGGTCATTGCAGGGATGACTGCAGTATTAGGCACAACCACTTCGTGCAAAAGCTCAAAAGGCGAGGTGATGTACAAGTCGCACCAGGACAACACCAAAACAATCAATAAAAACTACCGTATAAAAGGCACCAACGAGCGCAACAAGCAAACCTACCGCTCGTACTGACCAATAATGGGCGACGCTGTGTCCTTGACGCGCGGCACAACACAAATCAAAAGGGGTGGCAGGCATATCCTGCCACTCCTTTTCTTGTTGGCGTGGCTGCCGTCATGCACCGCTGTGGGGCAGGGGGTGTTCACCCTGTCTGGCAAATGCCCGCCAAGGGTTGGCAAACGCGTAACACTGACCGTTTACGACGGCGACACAACCAAACACACGTTAACGCGGCGCGTGAAGAACGGCAGCTTCACTTTCAACGGTGAAATCGCTGCACCATGTGCGGCCCAGCTGTCATTCGGCGGACACGGAAGCCTGTACATCTTTTTGGAAGCCACAGAGATGACGGTCGAAATCAACCCCGACAACCTTGAACACTCGCCTGTTTCGGGGTCGCGGACCAACAGCCGCTATCGCTACGCTATGGAAAACACCGCCGACAACCGCTCTCTGGCAGACTTCGTGGCCGCCAATCGACAATCATCTTTGGCAAGCTTCGTGCTTTTCCGCCAGATGCGCAACCTTGAACCCTACACGCTGCAGAAAATCTACGCCCAGCTCGACAGTACTGCGGCTAAATGCTACCACTATCACGCAATAGGACGTTACCTCTCTGATGTCGCCGCGCTCACGGCGGGACAACCCCTACCCGACTTCACCATCACGAACAGAGGCAAATCCTGCAAAATGTCGGAACTGCTTCGACGCGACACCGCCACATTAATTCTTGTCGGAGCCGCCTGGTGCGATATCTGTCAGCGGGCGCTTTACCAAGCCAGGGAGGCCTGCGGCGACACCGTGACACTCGTCTATATCGACCTTGCCAGAGAGCCCCAAGGATGGGATGCACCGTGCGTGGAGAGGCTCGACATTCCACACCTGCCCTACATCATCCTGCTCGACCCCCACGGCAACATTGCAGCGCGCGACGTGCGGACGTGGGAGCTTGCGCGCCACATTCAAGCAGCCACAGCGAACCGGCCACCTAAATGAGGATTCCCATAACCTCGGCCACTTTTTCCTCTAACGGCAGCTGCCCGTCGATCCAATGTATTGCGACGCCGTTTCTCTCCATACGGCGAAACCACGTCATCTGCCTTTTCGAAAAGCGACGGATGTCGGTAAAAAGATTTTCGAACATTTCCGTTCTGCTGGTATGGCCTTGCAGGAAAAGCGTCAGGTGACGATACTCCAGCCCGTAGCGCAAGAGCCGTTCAGCCGGGACACCTCGCTTCAGCAGACCTTCGACCTCCTCAACCATGCCGCTATCAAGTCGTTCGCTCAGTCGCTGCTCTATGCGCTTCACCAACACGGCGCGTGGGAAACGCAACGCCACGACTACATGCTCAATGTTGCTTATTTTGGTGAACGAGCCGGGATGCTGCAGTCTGTACTCGGCTATCTCCAAAGCCCTAACAAGCCTTTCGCGGGTCTCGGTGTCAGTGTGGTTGTGCAGGCTGCTGATAGAAGCAAGCCGCTGGGTCAATTCGCTGTCACTTTTGTGGGCGATGCTGCTACGGAAAGCCGCATCGACCGGTGCATCGGGCAGCTCGTAGCCCCGCACCACGGCATCGACATACATGCCCGTGCCGCCGCAAAGTATAGGAGTGTTGTGGCGAGCCACAATACCATCGTATGCCGTGCGGAAGTCGTTCAAAAATTGGTAAAGGTTGTACTCCTCGCCGGCCTCGCGTATGTCAATCAAGTGGTAGGGGATTGGCTCACCGTGTAGGACATAGTCCTGCAAGTCCTTGCCGGTGCCGATGTCCATACCCCTGAAAACCTGCCGTGAATCCGCACTTATAACCTCACCATTCAAGCAATAAGCCAACTCGGTTGCCAGTCGCGTTTTGCCACTGGCTGTGGTTCCGGTTATGGTGAGAAGGGCCGTCATGGCTGTCTTGTGTGGCCACAGGGTTTCCGTATCGCCCGCCACAAGGGGCAAAGGGAACACCTGGACCGCTAAGGGCTGATCAATCGACAAAGTAGAGCTTGCCGCGTTGCTTGTCGAACTCGTATTTGCCGAAGCGGTTAAGGCCCTCCTTGTTGACGATGAACTTGTAGTCGACCCCTTTTACCACGACCACCTCAACGTTGCGTACCACTTTTTCGCCTATCTTCATCTCCTTGAAGATGATAGTTGATTTGTCGAGGATATTGCCCTCGGGGTCGAAAGCGTTGTCGCGGTCGGGGAAGTCCTCTTTGTTGATGCGACGCTGATAGAGATAGTTCATCGCCTCTTCCCAGGAGATTGCGACGGGTTCGGCGTAGCGCTCATCAATGAGCAGGGGCACCTGCATGCCGTTTATGATGCATGCAATTTCACCCTTGGTCGAGTTTATCATTGTGGCCTGTATCGTACCCTCGTCATGTATGATGTCGGGTTCGGGATTTGACTCCTCGACTGGCGCATTGACCAAGTCGATAACCTTGCCGTCGTCGGTGTATTTGACTTGCGGGGTGTCAGACTGCATATTATCGATGAGGCGTTTCGACACGAAGTCGGTGCGCAGCACCATAAACTCTATGCGGCGGTTGAGCAGGTGGGCCGCCTCCTGATAGTCGCCTTCGGGCAGGTGCGAGATATAGTCGCACGCCATCACCGTGCCAGCGGAGAAAGTATAGACGTTGCCACCAACACGTACTATGGCGTCATGGTCAAGGATGCGAGGCTCGCGCTCGCCATAGCCTTTGGCAACCAAACGCTCACGCTCTATACCGCGCGACACGAGGTAGTCCACCACCGACTGCGCACGACGCTGCGAGAGGGTGTCGTTGGTGAGGCCAAGGAAGGGACGGCAGTCAGTATGCGCACGTATCTCCACCACAATACCGGGGTTGTTCTCCATGATGAGATAGAGGTCCATGAGCGAATCCATAAATTCCTCCTTGAGGTCCCACTTGGAGAGATCATAACGTATCTCGGGCAGCACTACGGGCTGGTGAGGCACCGGCTCTATGCGGAAATCATGTACTATATCCTTATCAACATTATATCCGCGCGTGCTCTCCGACCCTTCGGTAGTGAAATAATCAACCTTGGAGACGATGAGTTTATATACCACATTGCGGCGCACCACGTCGTTGCCGAAACGATAGAAACCAGCACGGTCAGTGTAGGTGTCGTTCTCCGAGCCATCGGAGCCTACAAGCTTCACCTTGGCACCCTTGACGAGTTGCATAGACTTCTCGTCACGCACAATGCCC
>ERZ842401.4275-NODE-4275-length-16796-cov-3.734962_pt1 | contig 16796 bp, 11 predicted proteins | sample MGYA00521270_ERZ842401 | MGnify/ENA primary metagenome ERZ842401 (study PRJEB31892, sample SAMEA3878208) | bioreactor metagenome | biome: Moose rumen | place: Sweden | collected 2011-10 | study: EMG produced TPA metagenomics assembly of the PRJEB12797 data set...
GAAGCCCCCTGCGGGGGTTCGCTACCGCCTTCAGAATGGCAATATTCCTGCGAACCTGCCTATCGCCTGTCTCACTCGCTACAAATTCGTTTGAGCCGCATCCTCGCTAACGGCTCTTCTGGATATACGCGATGGCTGCCAGCCATAAAGCTTAAATCAGCCATTGCGCTTTGCAAGCGCCTAAGCACCGCGTCCGCGTTGATTTTAGATTGCAGCACACTGCGGATATAGGAATACACTGCCGCAATGTCATCTTTTGCCTGATTAGAGAGCACTACCGTATAATCCATCAGGTTCACCGTTCCCGTATCTCGGCAAATGCTGCGTCCAGCGGCGTTACGCGCCCCGCGCGCATATCATCATAGCCATTTTGCAGGTGTTGCTCAAACACGGCGTCCGTTTCTGCAAGCGCCTCCATTTTTTCCTGCTGGTACTGATACAGCAGGAACTGCATATAGTTCGACGCTGCATCAAGGCAGGCTTCAGGAAGCGTCTTGACCTGCTCGACAAGTGTTTCATACGACATTGGCATCTCCTTTACCACCGCCTCCCCCGACCAAAACGTCACCCGCTGCCTAGAACTGGAACTGCGCGACGAGGGCGGCGCTGCCGCTTTCGGTGGCGTAGTCGGAGTGGGCGTAGCTGCGCGTGGTGTTCGCGAGCAATTTTACAATATCGGTCAGCATAAGCGCAAGGCGCAGCGTGGGCGAGACGCGCACGGCGGCGCTGGCGCCTATTTCGGGCGTCTTGTCGCTTGAGGCGCCGAGGGCTTCGCGCGCGTAAGCGCTGGCGGAAAAGCGCGCGCCTTCGTAGCTTGCGCCGAGCGTGATGCTGTGGCGGTCAGCAAGGGCGGGCAGGTCAAGCCACTGCGCCTCCCACTGCGCGCGGTAGGTGACGCCGCCCGCGTCTGCACGGACGCCGAGCGTGCTTAGAAAATCCGTGCGCTCGTCGGACTCAAGCCAGTACAGCCCCGCCTCGTCGCGCCGCGCCGTGTAGTCGGGCGCCCAGACGCCGTTCTCGAAGGCGGTGCGGCGGTACGTGGCGCCGCCGCTCACGGTGAAGGCGTCAAAGGCGGGCAGCGGCACGGGCACGCTGACGGCGGCGGTGCCGTACCAGTCGCTGGTCTCGGCGGGCATAACGCTCATGTAGGAAAAGCGGTAGGCTTTTTCGAGCGCGCGCACGGTCGCCTGCTCTGACTGCAAGCCGCCTGCAAGCGAAACCAGCGCCACCGCGTCGCTGTCTTCGCTGTACGGGATGGTGATGTCGGCGCCGAGCGTAAACGGCGGAACGACGGTAGAGTCGCCCATCGCGCTTCCTACGACCAAGCCGACGGAGCCGTGCAACGTAACGTAATCCGACGCCTTCCAGTCGCCAAATATGCCGAATTCACCTCTGTGGCTGACGTTGCGAAAGCGCGTGCCGTCATAATCGGTAAAATTCTCGCCGTCGCCGACGTTGCTTTGCAGCGTGTACTGCGCGCGAAAGCCCGTGTCGATGACGTCGTTCTGCCAGCCAAAGCCCGCGTGCGGCGTAATGTCGAGCAGCGCCGTGTCAGCGCGCACGTCGTCCACGTCAAACGTAAGCTCGTTTCCGTCCTCATCGGTAACAGTGAGCGCTTGCCGCACGCCGCCGTAGCGGTTGTACCAGTTACCGCTCGCGCCAAAGACGATGTTCCAGCCGTTGTCGAAGGTAAAGCGGCTGTCTTCGGACGCGCTGATGGTGTGGCACACCATGTCAAAAAAGGGCGTAGACAGCGACTGCAAGCCGTAGTTGTCCGTATTGTAGCTTGCGGCAAACGTATTGCGGCTTTTTTCCGTGATGAGCGACTTTTCGGCGCCGACGGCGGTGTGGCGGCTGAAAAAGCCGTCGCTTGCTTTGTTGTCGGCAAAGGTCTCGTTGCTTTTGTGACTGAACGTAATGTTGAAGGGTGCTTTTCCCGTAGCGCGGTAGACGGTGAAGTCTCCCAAAAACAAAAACGGGTAGCCGCCGCCGATTTGTCCTTCTGCGTAGACGTTTTTTTCCGCGCTGCCTGCGCTTACGGTGCCGCCGTTTGCCGCGACGCTCGGTGCGGCGGCAGGCGACTGCGCCTTCTCTAGCTGCGGAAGCTCGATTTTGCCCGTGTCGTCAGACGGCAGCACGGTGCTGTAGTCGGGCACGGCGTCTTTGCCTGCGGTAAGCGTGTCGCCGCTTACGACGGTGGTCACGTCGGGAAGCGCGATTTCTGCTTCCTGCGCCGCAAGCGGAAGGAGCGCGCAGAGGAGCACCCCCACAACAGTATTCATCTTAATCATAATTTCTTCTCCGTACATTCCTGTGATGCTCAGTTCGACAAACGCGCTGAGCGCGCACCCGCCGCCGCAGGCATTCGCCGTTGTTGGTGCAGGGGGTGCAGCACATCGCCATGCTGAAGCCCCCTAGCGGGGGTGCCCTACGGCTTCAGAATGTCGCTATGCTGCACCCCCTGCGCCAACAGTACGCCAATGCCCGCTACCGCCGCGCGACGCTAGCGCTGCTGCTCCACAATCGCCTGCGCCGACGTCGTGTAGTGGCTTTTAGGGTACAGCGCCGAAAGCGAGCGCGCCGTCTGCTGCGAGTCGCCGTAGCGTGCGCAGGCGTCGAACGCCTCTACAGCGCCGTAAAGCGCCTGTGCAGCCGCGTTGTAGTAGGCAGCCATGCGCGCGTATTCCGCCGCCGCAAGGAAGCTTTCTGCCGCTTTTGCATTTTCCGTTTGGTCGCGCTGGGAGCGCGCTACCAAAAGCGCGTTCCGTGTAGCGGCGGCGCTCTCTTCTGGCAAATGCTCCTTCTGCACAGAAAGCAAGCGCTCTGCAAGCGCCGCGCCCTTCTGCTTAGAAATCAAGCTAGACGCCCACAGCGCGGCAAGCTCGGTGCCAGCGTTGCGTCCCGCCGCGGTACGAACAGCGCCAAGCGTGTTGTACTCGCGCTCTTTTGCCGCCGTCGGCTCGTCATAGCCAAGCTCTAAAAGCTTTAGCTCTTCAATCGCGCGCTCTATGCCGTCTCTCTTCGCCTGTTCGCCGTAGCCTGTAAGCAGCTTGTTCGCGTAAGCAAGCGCCTGCGCGTAATCTTTTTGCTCTTTGTACAATTCCACCAGGTTCTTTTCGGCGGCATACTTGTAGCTGCTGTCCGTGCGCAGGTCATCGACGCGGGTGTAATAGAGAATTGCGCGGTCGATTTGCGAAAGCTTTGCAGTAGCAGCGCCGCTAAAGAAGAGCGAAGCGTCGAAAAATTGCCCACTCGCCCACCGGCGGCAGTAGTCATCAAACAGCGGCACGGCCTCGTTATAGTCGCCGGTAGCGTACACTAGCTCCGCGTGACGATAGGCGGCCTCTTCTGAAAGCGCGCCCGCGTTTGCTTCGGCGGCAAGCGCGGCGTAGCTTTTTTTGGCGGCGTCGTAGTCCTTCATCTGCACCTGAATTTGCGCGGTCTTGTAGCGACTTTGCCAGCCAAAGTCGTCGCGCCGCTGCACATAGGGCGAAAGCACGCTGAGCGCCTGTCGATACGCGCTGCTATCGGCGTAGACGCCTGCGCAAAGCAGCACGGCTTCCTGCTTTTCGGCGTCGCTACCAGCAACCGTAACGGCCTCGTCTGCAAGCGGAAGTGCGCGCGCGTAGTCGCCTAGCTGCACCGCGGCGCGCACGGCGGTGATAAGCGCGGTAAAGCGTAGCGGATGCGTTTTGTGTGCGTCCATAAAGTCAGTGAGTGTTGTAAGCGCGGCTGTATGGCTGCCGGAGCGATACTGCGCATAACCGCAATAGAACTGCGCGTAGCCGTTATAGGGAGACGAAAGCCCGCGTTGTAGCGACGCGGTAAAACCGGTAACGGCCTCTTGCCACTGACGGCGGTTAAAGGCGGAAAGCGCCGCAATGTAGACCGCTTCCGCGCCATCCGCTAGCTCCGCCTGAGCCGCCGCGGAAGCCAGATAGCCGCCATTCATGAGCGATTTTGCGTAGTCTAGGTGACCGTCGCTAGAAAGCACATTCCGTGCGCTAAGCGCAGAAAATACGGCGTCGGCGTCGCTTGCGCGTCCCGCCTTTGCAAGCGCGCGCGCGTACAGCGAAAGCAGCTCCGGGTCAAGGCTGCTTTCGCTTACAGCGGCGACGCTTTTTGCTGCCGTTGTGTTTCCTACGCCCGCCGTCTGCTCAATAAAGCGCGTGCAAGCAACGTAGGCGCCAGAAGCGTAGAGCGCATTCGCCTTCCACCAGGTAGCAACAGCGTGCACGCTGCCGTCATGCGCTGCAAGCGCTTCGTCTGCGTACGCAACACACTGCTTCCAGTCGCCGGCGAGCGCTGCGTAGCGCGCTTCCGTCACAAAAAAAGTAGCGTACAGCGGCTCTTCCGCGCTAAGCTTCAACGACGTGCGCGCGGCGTCCAACACAGAAAGCGCCGCGGGCGCGTCCTTTGTCTTACACGCAAGCTCCGCGCGATACAGCGCCGCTTTTTGCAAAATGTCGCGGCTGCCGTCTTTTTCAGCTTCGTCAAAATAGCTTTCAGCTTTTGCGTAGTCGCCCGCATTGTAGGCGTCAATCGCAAGCCGCAACCAGAACTCGCTTACTAAGTCAGGATAATCGCCGAGCCGCTCCTGTGCCTTTGCCAGCACCGCGCCCGGCTCCTCACCCACCGCTGCACGGTGCGCGGCAGAGACTTCGTAGGCTTTTTGCATCGCGTAAGCGGCAAGCGAGCTAGAACACTCCGCAAGCACGCGACAGTAGCAGTCATAAGCGGCTTTAAAATGCGTTAGCCCCGCTTGCGCGTCGCCGCGATGCAACAGCAAACGATAGCGCGTGCCGTCGGTAAACGGCGCCTCTGAAAGAGACGCGCAAAGAGAATCGCAGTCGTTGTATTGCGTAAGCGTGTTGTAGCTTGTAGCAAGCAATAGCGCGGCGTTTTCGTAGTCAGCTGCCGCGTAGCTTGCGCCGTGAGCGAGCACGTAGCGCAACAGCGGAAGCGCGCGGGCGTAAGCGCGCGTGTCGTAAAAGGAAAGCGCGGCGTAATAAAGCGAGTAGGCGTAGTAATCCTGTAGGGCGATGAAGGCGGCGTCAGCAGAAGCCGCAGCACGATTTTTGCGAACGGCGGCGCTACGGGAAGCGGGAGCTGCGTTGGCGGTAGCGGTGCTAGCCGCGGCAGTGCTGACGGCGGGCGCGTTGCCGGCGGCGGTCGCACTAGAAGCGGCGCTGGCGTTGCCAGTTACGGCTGCGCCAACATTGCCGGCAGTGCCCGCGTTGCCAGTTGCAGCGGCGGCGTTAGCGTCAACGCCCGCACTGCCGACAGCATTCGCGCTGCCTGCCACGCCCGCAATGCCGGCAGCGCCCGCGGCGCGCGCCGAAAGCGCCGTAGTTGCGCTCTTCAAAAACGACTCCAGCGAAGCGTCGTACTGCGCACGGTCGCGCTGAGCACGACCCAGCCAGTAGCTGCACAGCGTCGCTGTCAACGCATCGTCGGCGCTAGCGCTTGCGTCTACCGTACCGATAAGCGCCGCAGCGGACGAGAGGCAAACAATCGCCTCGTCTACCCGCCCCAGCCGGTACAGCGCTTCGCCCTTGTAGCTAGCAGCGCGCAACGCGGCGGCGGCTTGCGCGGGGCTTTGCTCCAACAGCTCGTCGGCGTAACGAATTACGCCCGGATAAAAGCCGCCAGCGTAAGCGGACTGCAACGACGCCGTAATAGAAGCGAGCGTCTTAGGCGACGCTCCAGCTGCAAATGCCGAAGACAGCGATAGCGCCGCTACAACGCAGCCGCTGCATATCGCTGTCCGAATCCCTGCGCAAAATCGTTTCACTATGATTGCTATTGTAGACTTCACCAAGGCTCCTAGCGCCGTTAGCAGGATTGCCAAGAGCGCATGTTACTGCGGAAAAAAGTTACGCGACGTAAGCACTCGCGTTAAATGCACAAAGCAGCCGTCATATTTCTGCATAAACTGCCGTAGTGTAAGCTCCTTACCGTTCTCAAAAACGGAGCAGCGGAAGATGCCCTTAGAGTCAAAGTACGGAAAAATCACCGCCGCTTGCTCAAACAGGTAGATTTCAGGCTCTTCCACCTGTGCATTATTCGCTTTCTTTATGTAGCTGTCATTTCGTGTTCGTATTGCTGCAAGATAGCAGTACGTCGGCTCGTTAATCGCAAGCGTATACAACAGCGGCCGCAAGCGCTCTAGCTGATAGCCCGTATTCGCCACGTAGCCCACCGCCTGCTGCACAGAACCGTCCTTCTTTAACTCGCCGTTAAACGGATTTACCGTTACGTCCATGCCAGATTCGTTATACAGATAATTCTTCTTTGTCTGCGCAGAAAGCCGCGCCGCTGCAAGATTTCGCGTCCAGTTAAGCGTAAAGGAAACTTCAACGCCGTCGCTGTTCTTTTCATCCTCCGTTCGCCTACCGTTGTAGACGATTCCCGCGTGACTAAGCGGATTTAGCTCCACCGTCTGTCGCAAAAGCGGCGCAAGATAGGTGTAGCTACCAGTAAGCGGCTCTACAAGGCCGTCAACAACCCATTTTACAAAGCCCGCTGACGACAGCGACAGCTTGTTAAGATTACGCTCCTGAGAAGCAACAAAACGCGCTTCTCCGCTAGAGATGGAGATAGGCTCTCCGTCTTCGTTGTAGGCGGCATCTTCGGTGGGCGTAATGCGCGGCAGATTTTTGCGGATAACGCCAATCATCTGCAAGGTGTCGCCGTACTGTCCCGTCCTTACGTCAGCATAGTACCAGGGGAGCGTGCGCTCCGTAAGCGAAAGGATGCGCGCAAGCGATGCCGTGTACAGCTGATTGAAGGTAATGCCCGTTGGAACGCCGCGCGCAGCAAAGCAGCCATCAATGACAAAATCCGCGCGGACGGTATTTCGCTCCGGCAAGAATTGCACAAAAACGTTGCTGTTTTGACTAACGTACACGCGCAAGCTAACGGGCTTTCCGGTAGCACTATTACGCACAAGCACCCACGCGCCATAAGCGTTATCGGGATATTCCTTGTCGAAAAATTGCTCAACGCCGCTTTCGGTATACAGCTCCATCGGCATACTAACTTCTGGCGCTACAATGACCGCAAACGTGTCCTTTAGCTCTTCCACCCGCACCTGAAAATGCGTACCAATGTCGTTAGTGTACACTTCGCGGCTGTTAGCGCGCACTTGGTCAAGCGGCGCGGTGAACCATTTGCGCACAAGGTTCGCGCGGATTTCGGTAGAGTCGGGGATACCGAGCTTGTTATATTCCGCGGAAAGCGGGAAGAGCGCGCCGACGGCGGCGAGCAATGCAACAAAAAAAATACGTGCTTTCATAAGTCTCTATAGGTATCGGCAGATTTCTTGCGGCGGTTTAATCCACAAGCATTTCCTGTATAACGCGCTTTACGCTGCGTATCTCCTGCGCAGTTATCGCTCCCAGCTTTTTTACAAGACGAAGCGCGTCTACTGTGCGTAGTTGGTCAAGCACAATCCAGCCGTCTTTTCCCGCAAATCGAACAGGAACGCGCGTCGGGTATGCGTGCGACTTTGTTGTCATCGGCGCGACTATCACTGTGCTAATATTATGGTTCATCTCATCAGGAGAGACCACAAGACACGGGCGCGTCTTCTTTATTTCGTGCCCCACCGTTGGGTCTAGGTTCACAAGGTAAACCTCGTACTGACTGATTACCATTCCCATGCGAATGTCTCCGCTTCGGGCATTGCTTCTAGCGCGTCGTCGCCGTTAGCGTGCATCGCGCGGAACGCATCTGTCCAACCCATGCGAGGCGCGCGCGGCACCGGTGTAAGAAGGATGCCTTCGTCCGTGATTTCTAGGTTCATCTTATCCTTTACCGCAAACTTATCGAAAACAAGCGCGGGAAAACTAACACCGCGCGAGTTTCCTACAGGAACAACAGAAACAAGCATACGCACCACCTCTAGCTTACCGCTGCGGTAACAGCCGGCACGACGGTCGAGTCCACCGGGTCGTCGTCCAGGAACTGGGCGCCGCCGGCGGCGTACTGAATCTCCGGCTCCACCTCGCCCTTGGGCGTCCAGATTTTGCCGTTTTTCTTCTCGTCGGGGTGATTCCCGACGGGCGCGTTTGAAAGCAGCAGCTTTAATCGGTTCAGCTGGTTCACCTCGCTGGAGCCCGGGTCGTAGTCAATCGCGGCGATGTTCGATGTGGGGTAGCGGCGGCGGAGCTCCTTTATCATGCCCTTTCCGGTCACATGGTTGGGAAGACAGGCGAAGGGCTGCACGCAGGCGATGCTCGGCGTACCGCTGTTGATAAGCTCCACCATCTCCGCCGTGAGGAACCAGCCCTCGCCGGTGATGTTGCCCAGCTGCACGATGTCGTTCACGCCCTCCATAAGCTCGTAAATTGATGACGGCGGCGTAAAGCGGCGGCTCTGCTTGAGCACCTTCTTGATGTAGCGGCGGTAGCGCTCCAGGAACCACACGAGCAGCTTTGCGTTCCGCTCGGTCTTTTTCGGGAAGGCAAGCTCCTCGTGGCGGAAGATGCCGGTGCTGAAGGTGTAGAAGAGGAAGTCCGCCAAGTCCGGCATGACGCACTCGGCGCCCTCGCGCTCAATCACGCTCACGATGTCGTTGTTCGCCGTGGGGTGGAACTTCACGAGGATTTCGCCGACAACGCCCACGCGCGGCTTCTTCACCGGCAAAAGCGGCAGGCGGTCGAAGTCGCGCACGATGCCGCGGATAAGCCTGTGGTACTTGAGCACGGAAAGCGACTCCAGCTGCTTTAGGGCGCGCCCGTTCCACTTCTCGTAGAGCGCGTTCGCGCTTCCCGGCACCGCCTCATAGGGGCGGGTGCGGTAGAGCACGCGCATGAAGACGTCGCCGGTCATCAGCGCCATCATCGCGCGGTGCAAGAGCGCGGGCGTAATCGTAAAGCCGGGGTTGTCCTCAAAGCCCTGCGCCGAAAGCGAGATGACCGGGATATGCCCCCAGCCCGCGTCGTTCAGCGCGCGGCGGATAAAGCCGATGTAGTTGGTCGCGCGGCAGCCGCCGCCGGTCTGCGTAATCATCAGGCTCACGTGGTCAAGGTCGTACTTGCCGCTCTCAAGCGCGGCAATCATCTGGCCTGCCACGAGAATCGACGGATAGCAGGCGTCGTTGTTCACGAATTTTAAGCCGGTCTCCACGGCGGCGGGGTCAACCGCGTCAAGCACGACGAAGTTGTAGCCAGAGTTCTGGAACGCCCGCTGGAGCAGCGTAAAGTGAATCGGGCTCATCTGCGGCGCGATAATCGTGTGGCTGTACTTCATCTCCTTGGTGAACACCTGCCGCTGGTAAGCCGCCGGCTTTGTGACCGGCTTTTTGTAGTTACGCTGGCGCTCCTTGACGGCGGCGATAAGGCTGCGGATGCGGATGCGCACCGCGCCGAGGTTGGAGCCTTCGTCAATCTTGATGAGCGTGTACATGCGCCCCTTGCTCTTCATGATTTCGTCCACCTGGTCGGCGGTAACGGCGTCGAGGCCGCAGCCGAAGCTGGTGAGCTGCACCAGCTCCAGGTTCGGCATGAGCGAGGTGAAGCTTGCCGCGCGGTACAGGCGGTTGTGGTACGTCCACTGGTCGATGATGCGAAGCGGGCGCTCTATGCTGCCGAGCTGCGCGATGGAGTCCTCGGTAAAGACCGCAAGCCCCAGCCCGTGAATCATCTCAGGGATGCCGTGGTTGATTTCCGGGTCAAGGTGGTAGGGGCGGCCGGACAGCACGATGCCGTTTGCGCCCATGCGGATAATCTCCTCAAGCGCTTCCTCACCGGCGGCATGCACGTCCTTGCGGTACTGCTCCTGCTCTTTCCATGCGGCGTCAACCGCGTCGGCGACCTGCGCCTGCGTCAGCGACGCGAAGTGCTTGTGCAGCTCCTCGTACAGGCGCTCGGCAAGGCGCGGCTTGTCATAAATCGGCAGGAAGGGATTCATAAAGAGAATGGAGTCGTCCTGGCGCAGGGCGTCGATATTGTTCCGCAGCACCTCGGGGTAGCTGGTGACAATGGGGCAGTTGTAGTGGTTGCCTGCACCGGCGTCCTCGGTAATCTCGTAGGGAGCACAGGGGTAGAAGATGAACTTTACCCCGCTCTTAATCAGGGACTCGATGTGGCCGTGGCTGATTTTGCCCGGGTAGCAGACGGACTCCGAGGGAATGGACTCGATGCCCTTCTCGTAGACGGCGCGGTTTGAGCGCGGGCTGATGCGCACGCGGAAGCCCAGCTTGGTGAAGAAGGTAAACCACAGCGGATAGTTCTCGTACATGTTGAGGACGCGCGGGATTCCCACGTCGCCCATGGGCGCGTCCTCGGCGCGGAGCGGCACATAGTGCTGGAAGAGCCGCTTGTACTTCCATTCAAAGAGGTTGGGAAGCAGCTTGGGCTCGTACTCGTCCACGCCGGTGTTCTTCTTGTTGCTCGCGTCCACGACGGCAGCTTTCTGCTCGCCTGCAAGCGGCGGCAATTCCGCGCCGCGCTCGCAGCGGTTGCCGGTGACGAAGCGGCGCACGGTACGTCCGTCGGTTCCGCCGTCGGTAGAGAAGGTGTTTATCGTAAGCAGGCAGTTGTTCTGGCACTTGCCGCAGCGGCGGAGCTCCAAGTCCACATGGAAGTTCTCAAGCTGCTCGAGCGAGGCGATGTTGGAGAGCACCTTGGGGCGCACCCAGCCTTTCTCCTGCCCGGGCTTGGGCGCGGTGATGTCTCTCCACTGGTCGTGGGCAATCAGCGCGGAGCCGTAGGCGCCCATAAGACCGGCGACGTCGGGGCGGAAGACCTCGACGCCCGCAATCTTCTCGAAAGCACGGAGCACGGCGTCGTTGTTGAACGTGCCGCCCTGCACCACGACTTTCTTTCCTATCTCGCTTGCGCGGCGGAGCTTGATGACCTTGAAAAGGGCGTTCTTGATGACCGAGTAAGAAAGACCGGCGCTGATGTCGGCGACAGACGCGCCTTCTTTCTGCGCCTGCTTCACGCGGCTGTTCATAAAAACCGTGCAGCGGCTGCCGAGGTCTACCGGCTTCTGCGCAAGGAGCGCGATTTTGCTGAATTCGCGCACGTCCATGCCCATGGTGCGGGCGAAGTTCTCAAGGAAGCTTCCGCAGCCGGAGGAGCACGCCTCGTTCAGCTGAATGGAGACGATAGCGCCGTCCTTCATGCGCAGGCACTTCATGTCCTGACCGCCGATGTCGAGCAGGAATTCCACGCCCGGCACGAAGAAGTCCGCGGCGCGGTAGTGCGTAATCGTCTCGACCTCGCCGGAATCCACGCCGAGCGCCGCCTGAAACAGCGCCTCGCCGTAGCCGGTAGAGACCGCACGGGCGATGTACACGTCCTTCGGCAGGATTTTGTACAGGTCTTTGAGGACGCGCACGGCAAGGTCAACCGGGTTACCGGCGTTCACGTCATAAAAATCCCAGAGGATGCGGCCTTCCTGGTCGATGAGCACGGCTTTGGTCGTGGTGCTGCCCGCGTCAAGGCCGAGGAAGACCGGGCCTTTGGTCGCGTTCAGGTCACCGCGCAGCGCCTTTTCCTGGCTGTGGCGAGCGCGGAAAGAAGCAAGCTCGTCCTCGTTTCGGAAGAGCGGGTCAAGGCGCTGCACCTCGTTCAGCTCTGCGCCCTCGAGGTTTTTCAGGCTGTCCTTGAACTCGGCAATCGTGGGAAAGCTCGGCGCGACGCCCTGCACGCCGTGGAAGGTGCGCTCGGCAGAGAACGCGCTGCCCGCCGCCACAAAAAGCTGGCTGTCGTCGGGCACAATCGTCTCTTCGGGCGTGAGCTTCAGCGTCTTGATGAAGCTTTCGCGGAGCTGGTCAAGGAAGTGCAGGGGGCCGCCGAGGAAGGCGACGTGGCCGCGAATCGGCTTACCGCAGGCCAGGCCTGAAATCGTCTGGTTTACGACCGCCTGGAAGATGGAGGCGGCAATGTCCTCGCGGCGCGCGCCCTCGTTGATGAGCGGCTGCACGTCGGTCTTTGCGAACACACCGCAGCGGGCGGCAATCGGGTACACGGTGGTGGCGCCGGCTGCAAGCTTGTTCAAGCCCGGCGCGTCGGTCTCAAGGAGCGCAGCCATCTGGTCGATAAAGGCGCCGGTACCGCCCGCGCAGGTGCCGTTCATGCGCTGCTCCACGCCGCCGGTAAAGTAGGTGATTTTCGCGTCCTCGCCGCCGAGTTCGATGACGACATCGGTCTCTGGGATAAGCTTCTTGACGGCGGTGGTGGCGGCAACTACTTCCTGAATAAAGGGAATGTTCAGCCACTGCGACACCGAAAGGCCGCCGCTTCCGGTGACTTTCACGGAGACTGTCTGCTTGGCGCCCGCGGCGACCTTTGCTTCCACCGTCTCCAGCGCTTTCGTCACCACGGCGATAATCGTGTTGCGGATGTCGGCGCGGTGACGCTGATAGTCGCCGTACAGAATCTTACCGTCATCGTCAAGGATGACTATTTTTACCGTCGTAGAACCTACGTCGATGCCGACACGGAGCGGACGAACCGCCGGCGTGAAAGTTGTATTCGTTAAATCCATTGCGTTCCCTTACGTGTACCTAAACTAATGATGAGCAACCAAAAGAATAAACGATATAATAGTGCTAAAAGTGGAAAGTATCAACTGGGAGTTTTTTGCTGGCACATTTTCCGGCGGCTACCGCGTCATAAAAACGGCGGCTGTCTGTAGCCGCCGTTATGCTGCACGCCCCGCGCTAATACACGCGCCTTATGTACGAATGCGAACCGTTTAGAATTCTAGTATCGCCGGTGCTGTCGCCATTGCCGCCGTTTGCGCCGCCTGTGGAGCTGGAGTCGCCTTTAGAGCTAGCGTCATTGGTAAAACCGCGCTTTCCGACAAAGTATTTCAAACCAAGATGAAAAGAATGATGTATCTGAATGGGGACATCGGTGGAAATTGCCTCCACAATGTAGAGAGCGCCTTTCCAACCAAGTATTGCATCAAAAGCGCCATACCGCGCCTGTAAGCCAATCATCGGCGCATAAGCAACTTCTGTACCGAACTCAGAGCTGTAAAGCGCCGCCAACTGCGCACCGACATTGAAGCCCGCCGATATGCCACCGATTGAAAATGGCAAAATCGCCCAATCAAACTGTATATACGGACCGACGTTTGTGGAACTCTTTGTTTTTTCAACCTCGACTTTTTCGGAATAATAGGACATCCTATGACTATATTCCTGCTCTTCCTCTTCTTTTTCTTTAAAATCATGACTGTCGAACCACAGCCCATAGGTGATGCTAAACACGTCGCCGCCCTTGCTGGTGCCAATCGTCACCCCAGTCGGCGAAAAATAGTCAATCTCGAAGCCGCGCGCTGCCGCCAGCGGCACCAGCGCAAGCGGCAGCAGCAGCGCCAAAAGAATCTTTCTCATCTGCCGTCTCCTGCTACTGTAGCTTTATCTGGATTACTTTCGCCCTAACGGTCACCTTGTACTTCGTCTTGCCGTCGGCGGTGCCGAACGGAGAAGTCGTCCTCTCGCCGTCGGTCTCGACCGTGTACACCGGCTCGAAGATGGAGTCACCGCCGAGCTTGTAGGCTTCTTCAATCAGCGCATAGTTGGCATTGAGCTTGGCGCGGCGCAGCGCCTCGCTTTCGGGGTTCGCCACGAGCTTCTTCCCGACGCCAACGTACATTTTCTGCCCGTTGTCAGCCTGCCCAATGAACGGCTCAGCGGGCTCGTAGATGTAGCCGTACTTGCCGGAGTCGCCCTTGTACTCATCGTCGTCGTCGCTCCAGTACACAAAGTCTGACTCGCCCGTCGCAGTGCCAATAACAGACCAGTCATCGCGGTCAAGAAAGGTGTTGAGCACCATCTTTTCGGACTTAATCTCATTGGTCGTCGTCTGCATACGCACCGTCGTGCAGGACGCGGCGAGCAGTCCTGACGCAATAACGGCCAATCCCAGCGCAATGTTTGCTGTCACTTTCATTGTAAATTCCTCCTACGGTAAAAACAAATGATATTATCGCTGGTTCATAATATTCGTTTTTATCATATTTTGTCAACAAATGATATTGGCATATATTTTTGCCATGCCGCACCACGAAGCCGCTGAGGAGTCAGCGCCAGAAACGCTTAGAAAGACGCTTTCCGCGAACATACGCGCCTTCCGCAAGGCGCTGCACCTGACGCAGGAAGCGCTTGCCGAAAATGCCGACATCTCGCTGTCATATCTTGCCGACATCGAACACTGCAAGACTTGGATTAGCGACAAGACGCTGCTGAAGCTGGCAAAAGCGCTGCACCGAAAGCCGTTCGAGTTTTTGCAGCAGGCGCCGGCGCAGGAAGCGCCGCAGGTGCAGCAGTTTGCTGACATTGTATATGAAGAAAAGAAGGAGCTTCTGAAGGCAGTGGCTGAAATCTGCGACAGGACGCTGCAAGAAATGGCGCGGCTGGAATAAGGGGGCTGCCGCGCGCTGGTACGGCAGGCGGCGCTGGCACGCAGCGTGTTGTAGAAACGTCCGCCGTGCCCTCTTTGCAACAACAGCTTGTTATCCTGCGCGCCGCCCGCGCCGATAATCAGACTATGGCATCCTCCACCCCTACTGCTGCTTCCCCGCGCGCGCGGCGCCCGTCGTCGCTCCTTGCGTCGGGGCTATCGCTTTCTTTCTTTACGTTGTGCTCGCGCGTGCTCGGGCTTGTGCGCGAGATGACAAAATCGCACTTCCTCGGCACCTCCGCGTACGCAGATGCCTTCGGCATTGCGTTCATGATTCCAAACCTGTTCCGCCGCCTGTTCGCCGAGAATGCCATCAGCGTGGCGTTCATTCCGACGTTCCGCGGCTATCTGAAGGACTGCGACGGCGCCACGCCCGCAACGGTAGCAGACGCGGGCGACAGCACGACGGGCGCAAGCGCGGCGGGCGCAAGCGACGGCACCGTAAGCGCACTTGCCCCCAACGGCAACGGCGCGGGCACCGCCAGCGCAACCGCGCCAGCCAGCGCCAGCGACGCTGCCACCACAGCGGCGGCGGTTCACACCACGCGCGACTTTTTGCGCGCGACGCTTACGCTCGTCACGTTTCTGACGGCGGTTGTCGTGGCGGTCGGCATTGCGGCGACGCCGCTCATCGTGCGGCTGTTCTCCGACACGGGCGAAAGCGCCGTGCGCGCGGAGACGGCGCTTCTCACGCGCATCATGTTCCCGTACCTCACCGTCATTTCCATCGCGGCTTTTTTCCAAGGCGTGCTGAACGGCGTGAAAATCTTTGCGCCGTCGGGCTTTACGCCCGTGCTCTTCAACAGCATCGTCATTGCAGCCACCTACGCGCTCAGCTCCCGCATGGCGAACCCCGCGCGGGCGATGGCGGTTGGCGTGGTGGCTGGTGGCTGCGTGCAGGCGCTCTTTCAGCTGCCGTTCGTGGTGCGGACGGGCTGGAGCTGCGGCTTTGCGTCGCTCAAAGCGGCGTTCACCAACAGCGGCACGCGGCGCGTCATGGCGCTTATCGTGCCGACGATTGTGGGCATGGCGGCGTACCAGCTGAACGACCTTGTATCGACGGCGCTCGCGGGGCGCGCGGGAAAAGGCGTCGTCTCCAGCCTGCAATACTCGTTGCGCTTGCAGGAGCTTATCCTCGGCATTTTTGCCGTCTCCATCGGCACCGTCATCCTGCCCGACTTGAGCGGGCTTGCGAAGTCGGCTGCATGGGAGCGCTTCAACGCGATGCTTACGCAGGCGCTCAAAATCATCGCGGTCATCTCCATTCCGATTACGTTCTTTTCACTGGTCTGCGGCGAGGAAATCATCTCGCTCGTCTACAAGAGCGGCAGTTTTGACGACAATTCCGTGCGGCTGACGCTCACCGCGTTCCGCTGGCACATCGCGGGGCTGTTCTTCATCGCGCTGAACCGCATCCTTGCGCCCGCTTTCTACGCGCAGGGCAACACCAAAAGCCCCACGCTCGCGGGCATCATCGGCTTTGCGGTGAACATCCCGCTTGCGCTCGTGCTCGTGCGCCCCATGCGGGGCGGCGGTATCGCCCTTGCCCTGAGCCTTGCGAGCGCCGTGAACAGCATCGTGCTCTTTGCGTTCCTGCGCCGCACGCGGACGGCGAATGTGGGGCGCGTCATTCTGCGCGTGACAGCATACGCGGCAAAGCTCGTGCTTTACTCGCTCATCGCGGCGGCGGCGGCGTACTTCGTGCACCAGCCCGTGCTTGCGCTGTGTGCGGGGCGCGGCAGGCTCATCGCCTATGGCGCGCCGCTTGTGGTGACGGCGCTCGTGTTTGCAGCTGTCGGCATAGCGCTGCTTGCCGTCACGCACGACAGCGTAATGTTCGCCGTCGTCGGCATGGTAAAGCGCAAGCTTAAAAAGTAGACACAGCGCCTGCGGCGGCTTTCGCCAATCGTCAGAAAAATGCGGTTTGAGAGCTTCAAATAAATGCAAATATCGCGTAGTATGAGCGCATAGGAGCATAACATGGCAACTACGCTGATTGTGTATTATTCATTGGAAGGGAACGTTGATTTTGTCGCCCGCAGCTTGGCAAAGGAGCTTGGCGCGGATATATTTCGCTTGGAAACAGTAAAAGAGTATCCGAAAAAAGGACTTGCAAAATTCTTTCATGGCGGAAAGGACGCTGTGGCAAACAGTATGCCAGAGCTGAAAGCACTGCCGCCGAATTTTGCTTCCTACAGCACCGTCGTGCTTGGAACGCCCGTCTGGGCAAGCCGCCCCGCAGCACCGCTGAACACGTTGCTTTCGCAGACAGACTTTGCAGGAAAAAAAGTGGCTGCATTTGCTTCGAGCGCAGGCGGCTCCGCTGCAAAAACCTTTGAATCGATAGCCGCAAAGCTTAAAAACGCCACA
>ERZ842401.4276-NODE-4276-length-16793-cov-8.494802_pt1 | contig 16793 bp, 12 predicted proteins | sample MGYA00521270_ERZ842401 | MGnify/ENA primary metagenome ERZ842401 (study PRJEB31892, sample SAMEA3878208) | bioreactor metagenome | biome: Moose rumen | place: Sweden | collected 2011-10 | study: EMG produced TPA metagenomics assembly of the PRJEB12797 data set...
GTCAACCTTATCCTGCCGTCTCTGTTATCATTCCGCTCTACAATGCCGAACGCTACATAAGTGAATGCCTCGACAGCGTGTTGAATCAGACATTCGATAACTACGAGGTGATTGTTGTCGATGACTGCTCTACGGATAATTCTGTCGCAATCGTCGAGAGCTACGCGGAGAAATTCGGCGGGCGGCTGATTCTTTCGCGTATGGATAAGAATTCGGGTAGCGGCGGACTGCCACGTAATAAGGGCATAATGCTTTCGCGTGGCGAATACATTCAGTTTTTGGACGCTGACGATATGTTAACAAATACTGCGCTTGAGGAAATGTACACCCTTGCCAAAAATTTTGATGCCGATGTTGTCTATTGCGAAAAGCACTATGAGGCAGATGCAAATGGAGAAAATGCTCGCATTGGAAGCAGACAAAGCGGCGATTTTGTTGACAAGCCGACTTTTGAAACTGAACAGTTAAATGAACGCATAGACAGTATGCTGAAAGGAAGATTTGCAGTATCAACTTGTTTTAAATCTGTCAGACGAAAGTTGATTATTGAATATGAAAATTTTTTTCCGCATGTATGCCCCAGCGAAGACGATATTTGGACTTACGGTTTGCTTTTCTGCGCAAAGAAATTTTTACGCGTACCAAATGCAATTTATATACGAAGATGGTCTGAGGGATCTACAATGAGAAAGGAACGGAAACCTTGGCAAACAGTAAATTTTTGGATGAATCCTGTTTTATTGGGTTTGAAGTCGCTGGAAAAACTTATGAGCAAGCTTGAATTCTTTAATAAAAATCCGCAATATCGCTACGCTGTTTTGGAAAGTTTTATTGCGGGGAAATTCGCTTGTTGCTTACAAGAAAGCTTCAAGATTCCGCCGTTTGCCGTCTGCGAAGCGATAAAAAATGAATTCGGTGGTCGACTCGGCGAACAAGAGGTTTTGGTTCCTGCGCTGTGTACTTACGTAAACACTTTGCAGAGAATGAATGCCGTTAACGTTCAGAAGTTTAATCAGTTTGCCGCGCAGGCTCAAAAACGCATTGCCGAGCTGGAAGCGCAATTAAAAACTAAGTGAGGAAGTGACGCTTTGGCTTTAAGAATTATCACGGGGATAATAGGGATAGTTATCGCGGCGTTCGTGATTCAATACGGCGGCGCACCATTCGCGGGTTTCGCGATATTTTTATCGCTCCTCGCCTGGCACGAATACTCCGCCGCCTTCCGACGCGCAGGGGTTATAACGACGTATATTTTCGGCGCGTTGGCTTTGGTGCTGATGCTGTGTTGCGCGTGGCTCGGCAACGTCGAGGAGCTGTTGGCAGTCCTGACCTTGAGCATGATGATGATTTTCCTGCTGACGGTTATCCTGCGCGGAAGCACGCGCCCGACCGACGCCTGCGTATCGGTGGCGGGGATAATGTATATCGGGTTGCCGTTCGCGCATTTAATTTTCCTGCGTTTCCTGTCCGACGAACCGCAACCCGGCGAACCTATAACGACCGTTAAAGAAATCGCCACGAACAATGCGACCATCCTCGACAAAATCGACCTGGGCAAATTCCTCGACTTCCTGCCGACGCTCGACCTCAACTTGAGCTTGAATCTGAACGTCGACGCGGGTTGCGCCTTGGTGTGGGTATTGTTCGCGTGCACGTGGGCAAGTGATACTTTTGCTTACTTTGTCGGCACGGCGATTGGCTCTCACAAGCTCGCCGCCACAATCAGCCCCGGCAAAACCGTCGAGGGTTTCCTCGGCTCCATTTTCGGCACGATTTTGACCGCACTTATCGTCGGCACGCTTATCTTCGGTTTGCCGCTCGTCAAAATGGCGGTGGCGGGCTTTATCCTTGCGCTCGCGGCTACGCTCGGCGATTTGGTCGAGTCGGTGCTTAAACGTTTCGCCAACACCAAAGAATCGGGCATATTCCTGCCGGGACACGGCGGCGTTCTGGATCGTTTTGACAGTATGCTCTACACCGCGCCCGTGTTTTACTACTTCGTGATTCTGTCGGGGATAGCATAATGAAACGAATCGCAATTTTAGGCTCGACCGGCTCAATCGGCACGCAAGCCCTTGACGTAATACGCCGCTTGCCCGAAGAATTTTCCGTGGAGGTTTTGGCGGCAAATTCAAACGTCGAATTGTTTGCCCGGCAGATTGAGGAGTTCCGTCCGAAGTTGGCGGTCTTGGCTGACGAGGCGGCTTACAAAAAATTATCTGCGCGGAAATTCGCGGGCGTCGAAGTGGCGGGCGGTCGTCAAGCCTTTATCGACGCGGCTGACTTCGACGGCGTGGAGCTTGTTCTTACGTCTATGAGCGGCTTCGCGGGCTTGGAGCCGACAATCAAGGCGATTAACGGCGGCAAAAATATCGCGCTCGCCAACAAGGAGACGCTCGTCGTAGCGGGCGAACTCGTTACCGAACTCGCGGCGGCTCGCGGCGTCAAGATTTTGCCCGTCGACAGCGAACACGGCGCGTTTTTTCAATGTCTGCAGGGCGAAGACGCTCGCACGATTAAAAAGCTTTTGCTTACGGCGTCGGGCGGACCTTTCAGAGGCAAGACTCGCGCCGACCTCGCGAACGCCACGGTTAATGAAGTCCTCGCGCACCCGACTTGGAACATGGGCAGGAAAATTACCGTCGACTCCGCCTCGCTCGTCAACAAGGGGCTTGAGGTCATCGAGGCGAAGTTCCTTTACGGCGTCACCTACGATCAAATTCAAGTCGTCGTGCACCCGCAGAGTATCGTTCACTCCATGATTGAGTTCGCCGACGGCTCGATTATCGCGCAACTTGCCGCGCCCGATATGCGCCTGCCTATCCAATACGCCTTGACGTATCCGCGCAGATTGCCCTCGCCCGTTAAGCCGCTCGACTTTTGGCATATTAAATCGCTGACGTTTGAACAGCCCGACATTGAGACGTTTCGCGGGCTGAGTTTGGCATACGAGGCGGGCAAATCGGGCGGAACGTTGCCTTGCACCTTCAACGCCGCCAACGAGGTCGCGGTTCAAGCCTTCCTGCGCGGGCGGATAACTTTCCTGCAGATTTACGACGTGATCGAATACGCCATGACGCGCCGCGCCGTTAAGCAAAATCCGACGCTTGAAGACTTATTGGCGGAGGACGCGGCGTCGCGGGCTTTGGCGGAAGAATTTATCGAGGAGGCATTGATTTGATTTTAACGATAGCGGCGGCGGTCTTCGTCTTCGGGCTGTTGGTACTCGTCCACGAATTCGGACACTTCATAACGGCTAAGTTGACGGGAATGCGCGTCGACGAATTCGCAATCGGCTTCGGCCCGAAACTGATAAGTCGGAAACACGGCGAGACGCTTTACTCGTTGCGGGCGGTACCGCTGGGCGGTTTCAACGATATAGCCGGCATGGACGCCGATAACAACACGGCGGGCGAACGCGGTTTTTGCGCCAAGCCCGTCCTGTCGCGCATGGTGGTGATATTGGCGGGCGCGGCTATGAATTTCGTCCTGCCGATAATCGTGTTCTTCGCGATTTACGCGACGCTCGGCGCGGCAAGCCCCTCGCCCGAACCGATACTCGGCGGCGTAATTCCGGGCATGTCGGCGGAAAAAGCCGGGCTTTTGGAGGGCGACAGAATCCTTAGCGTTGACGGACAAACCGTCACGACGTGGAAGGACTTCACCGACAAACTCCAAGACATCGAAGCGGGACAGAACATTTTGCTCCGCTATCAACGCGGCGAGGAAATGGAGGAAGTCACGTTATCGCCGACGTTCAACGAGCAGGAGAAACGTGTTTTAATCGGCGTGCAGAGTTCGGTCGTCTACGAGGAGCAGACGTTGCCCGAAGCATTCACGGCGGCGATAGTGCACACCAAGGAAATTACGGCGTTCATGATTGAATCAATCGTGCGGCTGTTCAAGGAGCCGGAGCAAACGGAAAATCTTGCCGGACCGATAGGTATCGTGCAGATGTCGGGGCAAGTCGCCGAACGCGGCTTTATACCGCTCATGAACTTCGCGGCGTTGCTCAGCATAAACCTCGGCATAATCAACTTGTTGCCCGTTCCCGTGCTCGACGGCGGACATTTCGTGAATTTATTTATCGAGGCGGTCAGAGGCAAGCCGCTCGGCACCAAGGCGGTTGCCTATACTCAACGCGTCGGTATTGCGCTGCTAATCATGCTGATGCTTTTCGCCACGAAAAACGACCTCGTGCGTGTCTTCATGAAGTGAGGCAAATCCGGTTGGAGGCGATTGATTGTCGAAGAAATTAAAAAAGACCAATGCCGCCCGAATCCTCGACGGGTTGGGTATTGACTACGAAATTAAAACTTACGAAGTCGACGAAAGCGATTTATCCGCCGTGCACGTGGCGCAAGTGTCGGGGCTTGATATTGATATGATTTTCAAGACGTTGGTGGCACGCGGCGATAAGACGGGCGTGATAATGGCGGTTATCGGCGGCGGCGAGGAGCTTGACTTGAAGGCGTTGGCTAAGGCAAGCGGCAACAAGTCGGTCGAAATGATCGCGCTCAAGGAGCTTTTTCCGCTTACGGGCTATGTTCGCGGAGGCTGTTCGCCGCTCGGCGCGAAGAAGGCTTATCCCGTGTACCTGGATAACCGCGCCTTGACGTTGGAAAAGATTTCAATCAGCGCGGGGCTTCGCGGTATGCAAATCGTCCTCGCGCCGCAAGATTTGGTTAAAGCCGTAAGCGCGACTGTCGCCAAGCTTACGATATAAAAAAATTCCCCCGCAATGAGCGAGAGATTTTTCATTTCCGCGAGGACTTTCGTGCGTTGTATCGTAAGAGTGATGCCCCGTCCGCCAGGTTGAATTGCAAATCGAGGAGCGTGCGTTTGATTATGGCGGGCGTCAGTTTTTCGAGCGGCAAGCGTTTTTCCAGCGCGACCAATCTCAAGACGTCGGGCGAGGTCTCGTCCCCGAAACGAACTTTATTTGCTATTCGTTGAATCAGCGACACCCGCGCAGATTCGACAACTTCAGGCAAACATTCTCCGCGCATGTGCGGCATTTGTTCAAGCAAAAGTTTTTGCGCCTCGTGCGTTTTCATTTGCGGCGCGTCGTAGAAAATGCGATACAGTTCCGCGACCATTGCCTCGCGCTCTTTTATCCCGCACGGTACGCAAAATGTATCTTTCGGCGGGCAAAGCACCTCACACCTCGCGCATTTATGCCAACCGTTTGCAAGCTTTAAATGCTGCGAACGAACATAAGCCGCCATCGTCTGAAAGGCGATTTGACGCAAATTTTCATCGACGATTTTCGCGACGGCGTCCTCGCAAGCTTTAATCTCCTCGTCCGGCAAAGTTATCGTATTCATTGAAACCTCGGACTTGGTGACTTGCGCGGACTGAATTTTTTCGGGCGGCTTGTCCGCGATTTGAAAACCCTTGGCGATACGAATCTCCTTAATGCGCAATTTCTCCTGTTCAAAGGCGTCGTTAATGGCGTCGATTATCTCCTCGGCAAAAAATTTCAGCTGGTCTTTGAAAGCCGAATTCTTAACGTCGACGAACAGAATATCGCGCTCCATTTTGACGGGCTTAACGTTATCGGCAACGTTTTTGTCGACGAGCTCATTCCAACGACTGATTATTCTGCTCAAAAGAAAATCGTCACGAGTCGCCGCCTCCGACGTCATTTGACCGTTAAGCAAGTCGCTAATCGCAATCACTCTGTCAGCCTCCCCGCTCGGATTAAAAAAATTTTCCCGAAAGTACGCGTCGGGAAGTAAGCGCGGTCTGTGGCGGTTATCAGCGTCTGAATTTGTTGGCGGCTCAAGAATTCCAACAGCGATTCGCGGCGCGAGGCGTCCAATTCGCTCATCACGTCATCGAGCAACAAAAGCGGATATTCGCCCGTTTCCGCCCTTAAGAATTCGAGTTCGGAAAGTTTCAGAGCCAGCGCGACGGTTCGGAGCTGTCCTTGCGAGCCGAAAAGTTTTAATTCACGCCCGTTGAGGAAGAACTTCAGATCGTCGAGATGTGCGCCCATGCCTGTTGAGCCGTGTTGTATGTCTTTGAAGCGTCGCGCCCGCAACTGCTTTAAAAATTCCTCCGCGAGAATATTCGTCGAGCCGATCCCGCGCATATCGTAGACTATCGACAAAGTTTCGGTATGCGCGGAGATTTTTTGTTGAAGGCGATTTGCAAGAGCGTTAAGCTTGTTGACGACAGCGAGCCGCTTGCTTGCGACGCGGGCGGCGTATTCGGCAAGTTGTTCGTCCCAAAGGTCGAGTTCGTCAGCGTGCGCCGAATTGTCGCGGATTTTTTTAAGCAAGGCGTTACGTATTTCGACGAGGCGATTGTATTTCAGCAAATGCATAAAATAAACGGGCGCGGCTTGAGAAATTTGCGCGTCCAGGAATTTTCGTCTTGTGGCGGGGGAGCTTTTGAACATGAATAAATCTTCGGGCGTGAACAAAACGGAATTGAGCTTGCCGATAAGTTCGCGAGGTCGAATGGGATTGGCATCGAGGAGGATTCTGCGCGTATGTGCCGCCGAAACTTCAATCGCCAATTCGTGCGATATGCCCGCCTTGAGATATTTGATTCGGAGCAGGGCAGTCTTTTGCCCCCAGCGAATCAGTTCCGCTTCCCTGCCTGCCCGCGACTTCAACAGCGACGCGAAGTTAATCGCTTCGAGGATATTGGTCTTGCCTTGAGCATTTTGACCGAGGAAGATGTTTATCGCGGGGGCGGGGCGGAAGGTTAAATCGGCGAAATTACGCCAATCGCGGAATGAAATTTCGACAGCATTCATAATTACTGGGTGCCAAAAGAATCAGTGAGCCTTTTAAGCGCGTACGGGCGTGGCGATATAAATATAATCATTGTTGGCGGGCTCGGTGAAGGCAGCGGGACTGTACTTATCATTAAGGGCAATGTCCACCTGTGAAGAATCGATAACCCTAAGCACGTCGGCAATATAATCGACGTTAAAAGAAATCTCCAAATCGTCGCCTTCAATGGACGCCTCGACGTTCTGAACCGCGCCGCCGACCTCAGGGGAATTGGAGGAAATTTCAATGCCGCCGTCGGCGAACTTAAGCTTGACGGTATTATATTCGGTCTCCTTGCTCATGAGCGAAACGAATTCAACAACGCGCTTAAAATCGGCAGTTTCAACGGTAACGTGCGTGGTGCTCGAATCGGGAATGACTTTGTCGTAAGGCGGGAAAACACCCTCGACAAGGCGCGAATTCACAAAAACATTATCGAAGGTGAAAGTCGTGTAGCGCGTGGAATATTTAATGGTGACGAAATCGTCCATGTTATTGTGTTCAAGGCGATTCAGCAAGCCGCGTAAAGTCTCGGCAGGCACGATGAAAGAGCATTCCTCGAAAGAATCTTCAAGCGCAGCCTTGGCAAGAGCCAAGCGATGAGTATTGGTCGCGACAAGTGTAATTTTGTTGTCCTTCATCTCGAAACAGCAACCCGTGAAGACGGGACGATCATTTTCCTTGGCGACGGCGAAAACCGTCTTGCGAATCAAATCGCTCAAAACAGTTGAGGGTACCTTGAACGATTTATCGGTATCGGGCGTCTTAACTTTGGGGAAATCGCCGGCGGGCATAGTCAACAGCTCAACACTCGCGCCGCCCGAAGTAATAGCCAACATGTTGTCGTCGTTCTCGTCGGAAAAGGTAATGGTGTCGTCGGGCATGTTGCGGACGAATTCTTGAAAACGCTTGCCGCTGACGACAGCAGAGCCCGCTATCTCCGTGTGGACGGGAATGTAAGTGATAATGCCGGTAGAAAAGTTGTTCGTCTGCACCTCAAGCACGGAGCCTTCAGCTTTGAGGTATATGCCCGATAAAATCGGCGTCATGGGCTTGACCGCCACCGCCCGTATCGCGAATTGCAATGCTTCCGTCAAATCTGATTTATAACAGCTGAACTTCATGGTCTTGCCTCCTAAGAAAAAAATTACCGCCGCATTGTACACCATTCAAAACCGTTTGACAAACTGTTTCGGAACGCTACAATACAGTTACCTCCTCGGCAGTGGAATGTATGAGCAATCGCAAATAAAAATTTGAGGAGGCAAATCAATGAAATCTTGGAAGAAACTCTTGGCGGTAAGCGCGGCGTGTTCAAGCTTATTAGTGAGTGCGCCCGCCGACGCCGCCTATCAGCTCAACGACGAGGTCGCCAATCCGCCCGCCGCTCTGCAGATGGCTACTCAAATCGGCGTGCTCAGCTACAAAAACGACGCCCTCGACAGCTACACCGACAAAGACGCTATCGTCGTGCTAAGTTTCGGGACGACCTTCAAAGACCAACGCGCCAAGTCAATCGACGCCACCGCGCAGGCTATTGCCACCGCGCACCCCAATGCCAAAGTCGTTACCGCCTTCACGAGCCATATCGTTCTTAAGCACATCATGGAGAACGAGGGCAAATGCGATTACATGACGCCCGAACAGACGCTTGACCAACTTAAGCGCGAGGGCTACACGCGAATCGCTTTGGTTTCACTGGACGTTATCCCCGGCATGGAGTACAAATACGATGTCGCGCTGTTTCACCAGTACAAAACAGAGTTCAAGGCAATGACGTTGGCGACGCCGCTGATGTATTGGCAGGGGCAGGAAGACCAGCCCGACGACGTGGCGGAGGTCATGGGGGCGTTGCACTTGCCGGCGTACAAGAAAGGCACGGCGATACTTTTAATGGCGCACGGCACGCCCGACCCGTCCAACGCGTACTATTCCGTCATGCAGGCTAAGCTCAAGCAAATGAAACGCAACGACGTACATATCTACACCGTCGAGGGCTGGCCGAGGCTTGAAGATTGGGCGGGCAAGCTTAAAATGCACAAAGTCGAGCGGATAATTTTGATACCGCTGATGATGGTTGCGGGCGACCACGCGACAAACGACATGGCGGGCGACGAGGACGATTCGCACAAAGTGATTCTGCAAAAAATGGGCTTCAAGGTCGAGACGCGCTTGCAAGGGCTTGGCGAAAACAAAAAGATTCGCAACATATTCGTCGAACGCGCCGACGAGGCTTGGGACGCTTTGGTTAGATAGAAATTGTGATTGAGGAACGGGGAATTGGCGAGCGGAGGTAATTCTTCGCCCGTCAATTTTTATGCCATGACAACAGAAAACGGACAGTCCGCTTGAACTGCCCGACGAAATTTTAAATCTGCCGCAAGAGGTTTGGTATATTTACCCGACTTCCATGTAGCTCGCGCCTTTATCTATCTTAATGCAACTGTAGAATTAACTGCCGGCTTCGGAGGTTCCTTGATTTTGTTCGCCAACCACTCGTTGGAATGATCTTACCTGCGCCGGATATAATTGCTGTCGGTCTCGGCGTAGCGGGCAACTTTGTTCATGCGGCGTTGCTCGTACATGGCGATAACCTGCTGAGCCAAAGCCTCTGCCTGCGAATAAATTTCCTCGCGAAAAGCTCGCTTAATCGCCGATTCAGCTGCGACGCCCGAACCGATAACCTCAACCGTGCCCGCCGAATCTTCCTGCAAAATGTCACATTCCAAAGTGCAAGCAACACTGCGCCGTTTGCTCAATCGTGCGATAGCCGACCGTCGCCACGTCGAAACCGTTGCGATTGATAATTTCGCTCGTGTAGCGAATACTTTTCAGGAACAGCGCGTTCATTTGCGTCAACAAATTCAAAACCGACTCCGCCTTGGCGTTAATGTCCGCAAGCGCAGGAACGTGCCGATAATTTCCTTGTCCGACATCTGAATCCCCTAAACCGCAATCATCTGATTCATATTGCTACATTTTCGGGGCGCATGCCAAGTCGCGGAGCTCTTCACCGGCAAGATTATCATCGAATTTAATCTGAATGATTTTCTCGTGTACGTCGACAAATTTGGGCAAAGTACCGCTCATAATGCCGAGGTTGCGATTCGCCAACTTAAGCATGGTGCCTTCGAGTTGCTCATATCGCTGATAAATCTTGCCGTGCCGCCTACAAAAATCGGATCCATAAACGCACCTCACAAATTTATCGTGATTTTCCGCTGTCGAAAGTCCCGCCGAAATTCCGTGCGATTCGCAAACGCAACTTGTCCGCCGAAATTTTTCAGTATGGTATCCAAGCTCTGCGTTTTTCGTCGGCGAAATATTTTTCCATAACGCCGCGTTGACGAGCCATCTCCGCAAGAGCCTCCGTCTTAATTTCGGCAATGACCTTGCGCCTGTCCGCCGCCGCGTGATTCTTTGAGGCGTCCCAAAGTTCCAAAGTAGCGTCCGCTGCGGCGATTAAAGCGTTGCAAGCGACAGCCGTCACGGACTGCCAATCACCGCGCCCACCACGGGAATAGGAATCAACGTCTGACCGAGTATCGCGCCGTAAGTTACACCAAGCTCCGCGCCGACAAAGCCGCCTACCGTCTCAACTGCAAGCATCAAGCCTTTCTTGCCGACTTTTCAAAACCGAAGCTTTGACCGCGACATTTGAATTGACGCGATTTGTTTCGTCGAAATTTCTCTCGCCCATCTCGAAGTCAAACAGTGTCTTCGTACTCGAAGCAACAATTTTAACCGTTGCCGCGTCGCTGTACTTAACAAGCTTGCGTCTCACAGGCTGAATAATTTCCTTGGTGACGGCTGTCTTGGCTGTTTGTCAAGCCCATATCGGCATTTCGTCGAGCTTTTTTATGTATTCATGCCTTCCAAAATTGACAAGCTATCACAGATTAAATATAATTTGCAACATGAAAAATTTTATCGATTGAATTTGCAGGAGGGATTTTTTTAATGGATTTATCGCAACTCTTGAACGACGTGAACGATTTCGTGTGGGGACCGATAATGCTGGCGTTCCTGGTCGGCACGGGCATCTTCCTCACGATTCGTTTGAAGTTTTTGCCGTGGATTAACCTGTGGTACGCCGTCAAAATGATTATGCTCCACAAGGCGGATAACAAGGGCGACCTTTCGCCGTTCCAATCGCTCATGACGGCACTTTCCGCCACGGTTGGCACCGGTAATATCGTGGGCGTGGCAACGGCTATGGTATTGGGCGGTCCCGGCGCGATTGTCTGGATGTGGATAAGCGCGGCGTTCGGGCTTTCTACCAAATACGCCGAATCGGTTCTTGCCGTCAAGTATCGCGAAACCAACTCCGTCGGCGAAATGGCGGGCGGTCCCATGTACGCCATGAAAAACGGCATCGGCGGTCCGATTGGCAAGATTATGGCGACGTTGTTCGCGGTCTTTGCGGTGTGCGCCTCGTTCGGTATCGGCAACATGACTCAGGCGAATTCTATCAGCTCCGCCTTTGAAAACAGCTTCGGTTGGTCGAGCTGGGTGACGGGGATTATCCTCGTCGTCTGTTCGTTGGCGGTATTGGTTCGCGGCGTTCATTCTATCGGCAAAGTTTCAAGCTTTATCGTACCGAGTATGGCGTTTTTCTATATTCTGTTCACCGTGATTATTATTATCGTCAACTTTGAGAATGTGCCCGGCGGCTTGGCGATTATGCTTCAAATGGCGTTTTCGTTTGACGCGGTGGCGGGCGGCGTCGGCGGCTCTATCGTCGCCTCCATGTTGACCGCTATGCGTTGGGGCGTGGCTCGCGGCGTCTTCTCCAACGAGGCGGGTTTAGGCTCGGCTCCTATCGCGGCGGCGGCGGCTCGCACCGACCACGCTTCCCGTCAAGGCTACGTCAACATGACGGGTACTTTCTTCGACACCATGATTATCTGCTTCCTGACGGGTTTGGTTATCGCAAGTTCGGGCGTGCTCGGCAGTGTCGACCCTGAAACCGGCAAGCTTGTTTCGGGCGCACCGCTCACGATTCTGGCTTTCAGCACGGTTTACGGCGAAGGAGCAAAGTATATCGTCTCGATTGCCCTCGCGCTGTTCGCATATTCGACTATTCTCGGTTGGGAATACTACGGCGAAAAATCTTTGGAGTATCTCGTTAGCAACCGCAAGGTGATTATCGGCTACCGCGTCCTCTTCAGCCTGATTACGTTTATCGGCGCGACGCAGACCCTCGACGTGGTTTGGAATTTCTCCGACACCATGAACGGCTTAATGGCTATTCCGAACTTGATTTGCCTCGTGATTCTCAACAACGACATCGCCAAAGAGTGCTTCGATTACCAAAAGAATTTCATCGCCAAAGGGCGTTGATTGGCTCAAGAAATTTTTTCCACGGTCTGCGCGGCTGTGGAATTTTTTTTTTGCGCGTTGTAAAATGACGGAAATTTTTACGGAAGGCGGGAACATTTTGGCTAAACGCAAGGCTAAGATTAAAATCAGCGCGTGCTACATGGTTAAAAACGGCGAAAAGGATTTGCGCCGCTCCTTGGAAAGCTTGAACAAATACGTCGACGAGATTATCGTTGTCGACACCGGCTCCACCGACGGCACCGTCGCGGTCGCTCAAGAGTTCGGCGCACGCATTTTCCACGAACCCTGGCAAGACGACTTCTCCACGCCCCGCAACGTCGCCATTCGCGAGGCTAAAGGCGATTGGATTGTCTTCCTCGACGCCGACGAGTATTTTCCCGACGATACCGCCAAAAATCTGCGCAAAGTCATCGATATGGCGTGCAAAAACGACATGACGGTTATCTACGTCAAAATGTTCAACGTCGACGCGGATCACGACAACAAGATTATCGAGACGACCTACCTGCCGAGGATTTTCGAGAACGCGCCGACCGTTCACTACGCCGGCAAGATTCACGAGGAGGTTGAGCGCGACGATAAGCCCTTGGAACGCGTCATGGCTCCCGCCGATTTGCTCACACTTTGGCATACGGGCTACTCCGCTACGATTGTCATTTCCAAGCTTAAACGTAATTTGAAGCTGCTCCTTGAAGAACTGGAGACGAGCGACGACCCTGCGCGGACTTACGGCTATTTGGTCGATTGCTATCACGGCTTAGAGGATTGGGAAAATGCCGAGAAATACGCCCGCCTTGAGGTCGAGGCGCAAAGAAACATTTCGGTGCGTCCCATGATAATTTTGCTGGACATTTTGAATCGCGACGGCTCCTACTCCGACGAATATTTTAAGTATCTGCAACTGGCGGTTGAGCGTTATCCGCACATGCCCGAATTCTCCTTGAGCTTGTCGCTGTATTGGTCGCATAAGGGCGATTATCGGGCGGCGGTCGCGGAAATGCAGCGGGCTATCGATAAGTTTCACAACTTCGGCGAGCAAATGGAAATGACGGCGTTCGACGAATCCAAGGAGGAAGTTTCGCTACAGCTTATCGACAAGTGGCGGGAGCTGATAGACTTCACGCCCGAAGAAAAACGCGCCGAGGTCGCAAGACTGACCGACGAGCTGATTCAAGCGGTGGAAGTCACGCACGACAGGGAAAAGATTTTGCGGACGGCGGCGAGGATATTCAAGCTCCGCCCCGAAGACCCCGTGCCCATCGAAAAGGTCGCGTCGATTTATCTGGATTATCAAATGGAGGCGGAGGCTGCTGAGGTCGTCGCGTACATGGAGGAAACTTTCCCGCCGACGCCCTATCGCCTGCTTCTGAGTGCGCGGCTTCGATTCCTCAAGAAAAATTGCCGCGAGACCATACGGCTTGCCGAGCGCGGGCTGGAGCTTGAGGGCGGCGACGTGCTCACGACGATATTCCTGCATAACATTTTGGGGCAGGCGTATCGTTTTATCGGCGACGCACGCAAAGCCGTCGAGCATTATAAAATCAACGCCGAGACCGATTTATCCGCGCTTAAGGATTCGCCGTATTTGGCTCAAGCCGTAAAGAGTCGGTGCGAGGAGTACAGCAATTTGCTTTTCAACCTGCACTATTTGAACGTAAGCCGCGAGGAAATTTTTGAGGCGATTCGCGGCTTCAACAAGTTGCTTGCGCACATTCCCCGCTACAATCACAGCCGCAAGAAACACGCCCGTCACCAAAATATTCGCGTCGGCTACATATCGCCCGACGTGCGCTTTCACGTGGTGGCGTTTTTCAGTGCGCATTTCTTCACGAGTTACGACAAGACGCGCTTTGAAGTTTACATCTACGCCAACAATGCCGAGGACAATATCACCGAGCAATTCAAGGCGATTGCCGACGGCTTCCGCAACATTTCCGACACGCCCGCCAAAGAGGTCGCCGCGCAGATTTTTGCCGACGAAATTGACATTCTGGTTGACCTGGCGGGGCACAGCGCAAATAATTCTCTGGCGGTTTTGGCTTATAAGCCCGCGCCCGTTCAGCTTAGCGGCGTCGGCTACTTTGATTCGACGGGGCTTGACACCGTTGATTATTTTATCGCCGACAAGTTCACCGACCCCGAAGGCTTGAACGAAAACTTTTTCACGGAGAAAATTCTGCGGCTCCAACACAGCCATTTTTGCTACGTGTGGCACGATTTGGCTTATCCCGCGACGCCCGCGCCCTGCACCAAAGCCGGCTACGTGACGTTTGCGAGCTTCAATAACTTTGCCAAGGTTACCGACGAAATGTTGAGGCTCTGGAGCAAAATTCTAAGCGGCGTCCCGAATTCGCGGCTGTATCTTAAGGGGGCGGCGTTCAGGGAAAATTGCGGACTTGAATTTGCTAAGGAACGCATGACGGCGGCGGGCATCGACCTTGAGCGCGTCGACTTCGAGGACTTCGAGGTTGATTACGTTCGCAGCTATGAGCGCGTCGATATTGCGCTTGACACCTACCCCTACCCCGGCGGCGGCACCACTTGCGACGCGTTATATATGGGCGTCCCCGTGATAACCCTTGTCGGCGAGCGGCACAATTCGCGCTTCGGCTATTCGTTGCTTGCCAATGTGGGGCTTGAGGAGCTTTGCGCGTTCGACGCGGCGGAGTACGTTCAAAAGGCGATTGCGCTTGCCAATGACCGCGAGCGGCTCCGCGAGTATCACTTGACGATTCGGCGCAAAATGGAGTTATCGCCCGTCATGAACGATACGATTTACATGGGCGAGCTTGAGCAGGCTTACGAAAAAATCTTTACCGCGTGGCTTGCCGGCAAAGCTTTGCCCGACTTTCCGCAGGAACCCGCGCAGATTACCCCGGAGCTTGCCGAGGAATATTATCGGCGGGCGGCGAGCTATTTGCCGTTGGAGGGCGCGGACGGCAAGAGCAAATACAATCGCGTCGACTTCAAGCGCACGGTGTACTATGCCGAGCTTGCCGCTCAATGCGAGGCGCGTCGTGACGCCAAACTTTACTTGATGATAGCTGACCGCCGCCACATGACGGACGATAATGTCGGGGCGTATGAGGCGATGCGCAAGGCGATTGACCGTTTGCACGAGGACGACGACAAATTTTTTATCGCGGAGTGTTATTCCAAGTTCGGCAAGTTCGCGTTGGATAATCGGCGTGTCGTCGAGTCGGTGGAGAGTTATGCGCAAGCTTTTGCTGCGGCGGAGACCGAGCGCAAGCGTTTGGAGTTCTACGACGCGTGGCTGTTGAGCTTGCACTTTACGGACATATCGGCGGAGGAAATGGCGTCGGCGCACTCCGATTATCAAAACCTGCTTGCCGACGTTAAACCGTTCACGACTTGGCATAAGCGCAACGGGCGGATAAAGGTCGGCTACATATCGGGCGACTTCCGTAAGCACGCGATGTTTGCGGTTATGTTCGGCTTCATGAGCTGTCACGACAGGAACGCCTTCGAGGTGACCTGCTACAGCCGCAGTAAGATAAGCGACGAATTCACCGAGCTTTACCGCAAGGCGGCGGAGCACTTCGCAGACGTGAGCGACTTGACGGCGGAGGAGCTTGCCAAACGCATTCACGACGACGCGATTGATATTGCCGTCGATTTGGCGGGGCACACGGGCTATACGGGCTTGCAGGCTTTGGCATATCGACCTGCGCGGATTCAAATCAGCGGGCTGGGCTACATGTCGACCACAGGACTTCCCGCCGTCGATTATTTCATTACCGACGCCGTACTCGACCCGCCCGAAGATAATCGCGAACAATTTTTTGCCGAGAAACTTTTATACATGCCCGCGCAATTCAGCTACGCTCAACGCCTCGACCTGCCCGCCTCGAACGGTGCGCCCTGCGTCAAAAACGGCTTTGTGACCTTCGGGACGATTTGCCGCTACTCGAAGATTAACGACGATATGCTTGCGATTTGGACGGAGATTTTAAATCGCGTGCCCGACGCCAAGCTCCTCATGCGTGCGCAGGAATTCATCAGCACCCGCACCGTCGACGAACTTTATAACGCCTTGAAAGCCCTCGGTTGCGACATGGAGCGCGTGACGATTCGCCCCGCCGTGTACGATTACTTTGGCGCGATTGGCGCGGTTGACGTTATCCTCGACGCCTATCCTTACGTGGGCGGCGCGACCACCCTCGACGCGCTGTATATGGGTGTGCCCGTCGTCAATCTTTACGGCGAACGCCACAGCACGCGCTTTGGCAAGAGTATTCTTCACAGCGTCGGCTTGGACGAGTTGGCGGTTGATAACGTCGACGCGTACATAAACACCGCCGTTGCTCTCGCTAATGACACGGAGACGCTTGACGTTCTGCATAAGAATCTGCGCGGAATGTTTTTGAATTCGGACGCGCTTAATCCCGTCAAATATTGCAGGACGCTTGAGGCTGAGTTTAAGGAGCTGTTGAATCATGCGGAGCTTGATTAACGGCAGGCTGATATTGCCCGACGCCGACGGCGACTTTAAAATCTGCGCGGCAAGCGTGACGCTTGACCCAACGGTCGCGATTAACCATTCGACCTCGGAAACATTATCGCCGCGTCCAAGCGTGAAGAGCTTGATTAACGGCAGGCTGATATTGCCCGACGCCGACGGCGACTTTAAAATCTGCGCGG
>ERZ842401.4278-NODE-4278-length-16789-cov-6.127644_pt1 | contig 16789 bp, 13 predicted proteins | sample MGYA00521270_ERZ842401 | MGnify/ENA primary metagenome ERZ842401 (study PRJEB31892, sample SAMEA3878208) | bioreactor metagenome | biome: Moose rumen | place: Sweden | collected 2011-10 | study: EMG produced TPA metagenomics assembly of the PRJEB12797 data set...
GTAAAAGTACATCAGAGGTCAGGCATAGTACCCACCTTTATGCCAGAAGCCTCATTTTTTGAATCACTTTCATCAGAACCCCCGCTTAAAAGCATCCGCTATAGTAAATAGTGGCTGCTAACCAATACCTTTTTTTTCGGTCCATCTATGCCGCATCTTCAAATTCTATAAAATATTGCCTGCCGTATTCGTCCGGCTGGTCGTCCAGATATAAAAAAATAATCTGTCTCTGCGCCGAATATATTGCTGCCAGTACCGATAGTGCTATCGAGGTCAAACTCGTCTCTTCCAGCTTTGTCATTATAAGTCCGGCACCGAAGCTATGCTTATTCTTGCTGGTTCTGTATATCTGATCAGCTAAAGCTCTTTTAGGATAGTGGCCGGTTCTGGCTTTATACCTCTCTATGGCATCCACAAAAACTCCGCTCTCATTGTAAGAATCAAATGAAGTTTTCTCTAATCTCGCATGCCCCTTCTCGTCCACACTTACATCATACTTTGCTCCAAATTCTGTAGGAGTCTTCACCTTCCCTCTCACTATCGGTCTGATATATGGCTGTGTGATCTTCAGTCTTCGCAGTAGCCTCCTTGGAGGCTAAGCAGGATGCCAAATAATTGTTTCATTTTATCTTTCATAAGCTTTTATCTCCTTTACGTCTTTATTCACAGCTGTTAAGGCTGCTGTATTGCCATTGTAAACGTAATAAAACCGCCGAATTTAACAGGGCTTATCTGCCCCATCAAATCCGACGGCTAACCATCATCATATATATTTCATCCGAAAAAAAGCCGCAATCAGCCCATGCTCTGCTCTGCTCTGCAAGATTGTAACATTGTTCGCATGGCTGTCAATAAACTCCCCTTTCACTTGACTTTAACAAAGTATAAATCGGATATTATGTGCATCTCATTTAGAACTTTGTCTGTTCAAATTTATGCCCTTATAATATCATAAAACATACGTTTTTGAAAATAGCTTTCTGACATTGCTAATGCATATCATTGTGATTCTTTGCTACCGTAATAAATAGTACTTACTCCTGTAATTACAATTTGCAAAGAAATTATGAAGTTTTTTATTCTCAGAGTTTTAAGGTTTAAAAATACAAGCTATTCTCATTCAAAAGAAAATCATATAGGTTTATCGTCACAATTCCATTTTCATCCCTTTGTGGTTTTGTAATATCCTTAACTATAATAATCTTCTTAAATGAATCATTTACATTAAGTAAGGATGCCTTCTCTTGTTTAATCTTCTCCTCATTCGGAAGACTAAACGCAGATTGTAGATAAAATTTATTACTACCAAGCGTGGCTATAAAGTCTATTTCAAGTTGTACTCTCTCACGCTTTCCATCCTCGGTCAATCGTCTTATCGGGACCACTCCAACATCAACTTGATAACCTCTCGCTTTAAGTTCATTAAAAACAACATTTTCCATCAAATGTGTTTCTTCAACTTGCCGAAATCCTAATCTCGCATTTCTTAATCCTACATCCTCAAAATAATACTTTAGGGGCGTGCCAATATATTTTCGCCCCTTTACATCATATCGATTTGCTTCTGATACAAGGAATGCATCTTCGATATATTCAATATATTTTTTGATTGTATTTACTGAAATATCTGATTGTAATTGGCTTTTAAAAGTCGCTTCAATTTTTGATGGATTATTCAATGAACCTACTGCAGAAGCAAGTACATTTATCAAATCGTTGAGTTCATTGATTTTATCGATATTATATCGATCCGTAATATCCTTTATGTATGTTTCCTGAAACAAGTTTTGTAAATATGCTATTTTCTGCTCATCAGTTTTCATACTAACGGTTAAAGGTAAACCTCCGTATAAAACATACTCTGCCCATCCATGATATACATCACCTTCATAAACCTGCATAAATTCCTTAAACGTGAGTGGAAATACATGGATTTCATCTCCTCTGCCTCTAAATTCTGTAAGAATATCTTTTGATAGAAACTTGGAGTTACTACCGGTCACATAAATGTCTGCGTTGGCAATATGAAGTAATGAATTTAACACTTCCTCAAAATCATCCAATAATTGGACCTCATCTAACAAAATGTAATAATCCTTGTCATCCGTAATTAAGCTCTCAATGTAATCCAAAATCACATCCGGATTTCTGTATTTCTTATTCTTTCTATCATCCAGTTCAATCTTTATTATATGCTCTTCCGTCACACCCTCGGATTTCAAATAGTCATTAAAAATTTTAAAAACTAAATATGATTTTCCACTTCTACGGATTCCGGTTATAACCTTAATCATGCCATTATGCATGCGATTAATTATATCATTAAGATATTTGTCTCTCTTGATAAACATATAAATCTCCTTTTGACATTTTGTGGGCTTTGTACCATTTTCTGTCATTTATTATAAATCTACTCTTTCCTAACATCAAGGATAACTTTGACAATTTATGACCAAGTGTCCATATTTATCAAAAGACAGACCCCTGTATGTAATCCTGCTTTGTTAAAAAACCACAAAGCCTCCAACGCTTGTCTATCTCTATGCCCTCTTCCGGAGAGCACCGAAACCCGACGCATTTATTCCTCCATCGGTTCTTGTCGTCCTTCTTCTTCTCTGACATCGAAACCCTCCTTCCACTCTTCATCAAGAGCTTCTGCCATATCATCCTGTACAGACGGGAATAAGTGTGCATAGCGGTATGTAATCTTTTCACTCTCATGACCTACTCTGTTGCCGATCGCAAGGGCTGAGAATCCCATGTTGATAAGAAGTGAAATATGACTGTGACGCAAATCATGAATACGGATTCTCTTTACCCCACACGCCTTTACTCCCCTGTCCATCTCGTGATGCAGGTATGACTTGGAAATAGGGAATAGTCTTTCATCCGGCTGTAATCCATAAATGCTTGAAATAAAATCCTCCATTTCCCTTGCCACCTGTTCAGGCATGTACACCTTTCGAGTACTTTTTTTGGTCTTCGGCTTCGTAATAACATCCCTACCCTTAATCTTCTGATAAGACTTCGTAATAGATACAATATTCTTCTCAAAGTCAAAGTCCTCAGCAGTGAGTGCCCTTAGTTCACCCATTCGGATCCCGCACCAATACAAAAGTTCAAATGCATAATACGAGTACGGCTTATTTGCCATGGTTGGAATAAATTGCAGATACTCTTCCTTTGTCCAGAAAAGCATCTCTTCCGAGTCTTCAGATCCAAGAGCACCTGCTTTATGTGCCGGATTGGATGGAAGCTCATAGAATCTGACCGCATGATTGAACAGACATGAAAGCTGGGCCTGTACAGTCTTTAAGTATGTTGGCGAGTAAGGCTTCCCTGCCGGATCACGATACTCCCTCATCTCGTTCTGCCACTTGATAATGTCACGCACCGTGATATCCACCATCTTTCTGCTACCAAAATACGGGATCAATTTGGTACGTATGATGTGCTCCTTCGACCACCATGTGTTTTCTTTTAGCTTTGGTCTGACATCCTTTTCATATACGGTATAAAACTCTGCGAGGGTCATATCCATACTTGCTGCTTTTGTACGAAGGAAGCTCTCTTCCCATTCCTGAGCTTCTTTCTTTGTAGCAAAACCGCGCTTCATCTTTCGGACATTTTTACCTGTCCAGTCGAAGTAATGAAAAGACACGTACCATGTGCCTTTGTTTTTATCCTTGTACGCAGGCATTACTCATTTCCTCCTTCCTCTACGTCTATACCGTAGAATCTCTCATTGAAATAATGTCTACTTACCCGACCGGGAATAACCATGTATCCCTTCTTTTTTAGTTCCTCATTCAGAGTTCTTACGATTCTGTATGCTTTTGATTCTGAGACCGTCAACACTTCCTGAATCTCCGGAACTGTGATAAAGGTGCTTGTTGTACTCATCCTATCGCCTCCTAAATAATAATTTCCTTTGTCTTCAACTACTATTTGGAACGAGTCAGAACTGATTACTAAAAAAATTGGAAAAAACTTTTCGAAAATGAAAATAGAGACAGATTTGAAAATTATTATTGATATGTTTTCGAGGCTATTTTTTGCTTACAAAAGGTATCAAAAAGGTATCAGCAAGCATAAAAAAAGCCCAGAACCACTGATTTTACAATGATTCTGAGCTTCTGTGGATCATTCCATCTCTATCGTCCCTGGTGGTTTAGATGTCAGATCATAGAATACTCTGTTCACACCCTTTACCTCATTGATAATACGGTTCATACACGTCTGAAGTACACTCCATGGTATTTCTGCAGCTTCAGCAGTCATGAAGTCCGAAGTAATGACACCGCGAAGAGCAATTGCATAATCATATGTGCGCTCATCTCCCATTACTCCGACACTTCGCATATTAGTAAGAGCTGCAAAAAACTGACCTTTACCCATATCAATTCCGGCTTTTTCAAGTTCAAAGCGATAGATATAGTCTGCATCTTGAACTATTTTGACTTTTTGAGGTGTTACTTCTCCAACTATTCTAATTCCCAATCCCGGGCCTGGAAATGGCTGACGGAATACAAGATTCTCAGGTATTCCTAGTTCAAGTCCAACTTGCCTTACTTCATCTTTAAAGAGCATACGAAGCGGCTCAACAATTTCTTTGAAATCAACGTGATCGGGAAGTCCTCCAACGTTATGATGAGACTTGATTGTGGCGCCCTTGCCAATTCCTGACTCAACAACATCAGGATATATCGTTCCTTGCGCAAGGAAATCAATTGCTCCAATCTTCTTAGCCTCTTTTTCAAATACGTTTATAAATTCAGCTCCAATAATCTTTCGCTTGGTTTCAGGATCAGTAACTCCCGCAAGCTTATCGTAGAAATAGTCCTGTGCATTTACTCTTATAAAGTTAAGCTCGTATGGTCCTTCCGGTCCAAATACAGCTTCAACCTCATCCCCTTCATCTTTGCGAAGAAGTCCATGGTCTACAAATACGCAGGTAAGTTGTTTGCCTATAGCTTTTGATAACAGAACCGCACATACCGATGAATCAACACCACCGGATAACGCGCAGAGCACTTTGCCGTCGCCAATCTTCTTTCTAAGTTCTTTAACAGTTGTCTCTACAAAAGATGACATCTTCCAATCGCCCGAGCATTCGCATACATCACGAACAAAGCTTCTGATCATTTTGGTTCCCTGAGGTGTATGGAGCACTTCAGGATGGAACTGAACTGCATACAGTTTCTTATTTGCATTTTCCATAGCTGCAACAGGACAGTTTCTTGTATGAGCGGTGATCATAAAACCTTCCGGAGCCTTGGCTATATAATCCGTATGACTCATCCAACAGCTTGTGTTCCCATCGCCATCAGTTTCTACATTCTGGAAAATAAGGCTGTCAAGAGCTTCTATTGTAACTTCTGTATGACCATATTCTGATACAGGTGCTGTTTTGACAACACCTCCCATCCTATATGCCATGAGCTGTGAGCCATAGCAAATCCCGAGAATGGGGATTCCGGCCTCAAACAGTTCTCTTCCATAAGTTGGCGAATCCTCGTTGTATACACTTGCCGGACCACCTGTAAGAATAATTCCTTTTGGATTTTTGGCTTTGATTTCATCAAGAGGCGTTGTATATGGATGTATCTCGCAATATACATTACATTCTCTTACACGCCTAGCAATCAGTTGCTTGTACTGACCTCCAAAATCAAGCACAATAATAAGTTCTTGTGACATATAACACTCCATTTCCCGCCATCAAATAACATTTGCGGAATCAAAATATCTGTAAACTACTACTACTCTACATAAATTGCTATAATTAAGCAAGTGCAAATTGCTATCATTGTATTATTACAAATTTGATATAATAGCATAAATCCAATAATAGCTTTGGAAATACGAAGAAATTTCAAGTTCTATTTTTAAACTCTTGAAAAAATATCTAATGCAAGTCTGTTCAATATATCATCTTCAGAGTATTCGTCTCACACAAATCTTCTTACAGAGGTTATCGTACGATATGTAGCATAGCCATATTTAATTCCTGTTCTTTCGGTACTGGCATGAACGATTCTTCCGTTTCCAAGATAAATCGCACAGTGTCCAGCATAAACGATTACATCTCCCGGCTGGGCATCCTCATATGCCACTTCTGTTCCGGCAGAGTTTAGTGCATAGGAAGTTCTTGGAACAGAAATTCCGAACGCTTTATATACAGAATAGACAAATCCTGAACAATCGCATCCATCTGTAAGGCTCGTCCCTCCAAATACATATGGATTTCCTACAAACTGGCATGCATATGCAGCAATATTAGCTCCTGTAGCCTCACCTGCCGGTGCATAGGTCTTAGTTGATGACGACGAAGAGGACGTAGATGATGATTCAGAATCCGACGATGATGACGCCTGCTGCTTAGCTGCCTCTTCTGCCGCTTTCTTGGCAGCTTCCTCAGCCGCCTTTCTTGCCGCCTCTTCTTCAGCTTCTTTGGCTGCAATCTCTGTATCGAGCGATGCAATCTGTGCTGTCTGAGCCTTAAGCTTTTCTTTATATGCAGCCGCCTGAGCTCTTGCATTTGCAAGCTCTGTCTCATAGTCAGCATATGCCGCTTTATATTCATCAAGTGCAGCCTGTAACAATTCCTGCTCTTCCGAAAGTTCCTCTTTGGTAGTTTCAAGCTCACTTTTTTCTTCTTCCAGAATAACCTTATATGTTGCGGTCTCCTGCTGAACTTCTACATACGCTTCCAGTTGCTGCCTGTCATAATCATACAGCTGCTCAACATATTCAGCCTTAGTCGTAAAATCAGAAAAGCTGGTAGCACTCATAAGTATTTCAACATATGTTGTTTCGCCCTTTTCATACATATATTTAATACGAGCGCACATTGCTTTATAAAGAGCTTCTTCCTGTGCCTTAGCTTCGTCATATTGAGACTGCGTAACCTCAATCTCCGCTTCTTTACTGCTTATCTCATCTTCTATAAGCGAAATATCAGCAAGTAGACCAACTAGTTCATCGTTTGTTGCATTTATTTGTTCGCCAAGTTCTGACTGTTCTGCAGCTATTTCAGAAGCAGCGTCATTTGCATTGTCATACGCATCCTGCGTTTGCGACTGCTGATTTTCAATTTCCTCTTTTTGTTTTTTTAAATCAGAACTGGTGGCAGCCCATACGGGATCCGCCACCAGCATTTTAGTTGTAATTAGTCCTATTATTATTACGGAAAAAATCTTTCTAACCCTTGTCATAATCTGTCCCCGCATTAAAAGCTCTCTCCACAAGCTTTTATTATTAAGATTATTCCGTTTGATAAAATAATCCCCCGGTCAATACATCCCTACAGAGTTTATTTTATCACATTTATCCTTATACTGCGAGCAAAACAGGCACTCTATTTAGTAGTTCAAATTACCCGGTGTTCTTGGAAACGGAATAACGTCTCTTATATTCTCAACACCTGTCAAATACATTATCAGACGCTCAAATCCCATACCATATCCCGAGTGATAGCATCCGCCAAATTTTCGCAGATTAATATACCATTCAACCTGACTTCTATCTACTCCGTGAATCTTTATAAGCTCTTCAAGCTTGTCCATATCCACTTCTCTTTCGGAACCGCCCATAAGCTCTCCGGATCCGGGAACTTCAAGGTCAACTGCGGCAACAGTCTTGCCATCCTCGTTAAGTTTCATGTACCACGCCTTAATATCCTTAGGCCAGTTATAGATGAATACCGGTGCTCCGAAATGATCTGTTATCCACTTCTCGTGTTCCTTGGCGATATCGGACTCATAGCTTGGTGTAAACTCCCACTTTTCACCGGAATTGATCAAAAGATCTATTGCATCGTGATGAGTAATTCTAACAAAATCTGAGCTAACCACCTTCTCAAGCTTATCTTTGAGACCCTTTGAAACAAATTGGTTAAGAAATGCAATTTCATCAGCTCCCTTTTCAAGGGTGTATCTGATGACATACTTGAGCATATCCTCTTCCGCATCCATAAGTCCATCAAGATGTGTGAATGCCATTTCCGGCTCAATCATCCAGAATTCATTTGCATGGGTCTTGGTATTGGAATCCTCTGTTCTAAATGTAGGTCCGAATGTATAAATCTTTTTAAATGCCATAGCATAAGTTTCACCATGGAGCTGTCCGGATCCGGTGATATATGCCTCTTTACCAAAAAGATCTTTGCTGTAATCAACCTGTCCATCCTCTGTTTTTGGTACATCGGCAAGGTCAAAGGTTGTTACCTTAAACATCTGATTGGATCCTTCACAATCAGAATTGGTCATGATAGGTGTATGAACATATGTATAGTTATTATTCTGAAAATATTCATGAATTCCTGCAGCTGCAATAGATCTGATCTTAAAAACAGCCTGAAAGAGTTTAGTTCTTGGACGAAGATAAGCCTGACTTCTCAAAAACTCAACCGTATGCCTTTTAGGTTGAATTGGATAATCCGTTGGGCAGTCACCAACAAGTGTGATACTCTCAGGCTTTAGTTCGTATTCCTGCTTGCCGTTAGACTCAACCAATGTTCCCTTCACTTCAACTGCTGAACCGGGACGAATCCTGGCAATTTCATCGAAATTAGCAAGTTCCTTGGTATAAACTATCTGAAGAGTATTGACACTCGTTCCGTCATAAAAATCTATAAATCCAAACTCTTTCTGATCGCGGTTATTTCTAACCCAGCCCTCGATTTCTATCGCATCTCCGATTTTTTTGGTCTTGAAAACATCAATTAAATCCATACTTCTCCTTTCCTTCCATTAAGAGGAAGACTTTATTTATTACTCAGCTTCTAACTCTATAACTTCCACAACAGTTGCATTTTCTGCAATAAAATCGAGAGTTTTCTCTGCTATCAGCTGCTCTTTTGCAAGCTTTCTAACGTCTCTTCCATACGTTTCATTATAATATTCTGCAAAGGAATCCACATCAGTGTATCCTGACTGTGTTGCAACATCAAGAAGTTCATTCTCAATATCCTCATCAGTCACGGTTATACCTTCTTCATCTGCAATAGCTCTTTCAAGGAAAATATATTCAAGCTGAGTAACTGCCTGCTCTTCCTTGTAAGCAGCAACTTCATCAGTTTCTATTCCATATATCTGTGCAATATAATCATCTACAGAATCATAGCTGACTCCATAATAGTAGCTGTACATCTGCATATAATATTCAAGCGTATCTTCATAATCAGCTATGAACCTGTCTATAAGTACCTGTGGGAACTGCTCGGCAAATGTTGCATTATCATGAACAATTTCAAGCGCGTCGCTCTTAACTGTATCATCATTTTCTTCCTGAGCTTCTTCCTCTAGATCTGTTCTTATGGAATTTAGAAGACTTTCCATATCTGTTACGCCATCTATTCCTATAGCTTCGATTTCTTCTTCACTATAGGTCGGTGCTGAGATAGAATTGATAGTAACTGTAAATATTACGTCAACTCCTGCCAAATCCGAGGCGCTGTAATCTTCAGGAAAGGTAAGATTTATATCAACTGTCGAACCAAGTTCTGCTCCAATAAGTCCATCCTCAAATCCGGGAATAAATGTACCCGAACCAATCACAAGATCATATCCCGATCCTGTACCGCCACTAAATTCCTCAAGTGTATCAGCATACTTACCAACATAGTCGATATTGACAGTATCTCCCATCTGAACATCGGTTCTATCAGTAACTTCTGTAACTGTGAAATATGATGAATACGAGGACAAAAGAGTTGTCTGCACATCATCATCAGTAATATCTATCTTTGGAACCTCAACTTCCACTCCTTTATATTCACCAAGTGTCACATAATCACTTGCAACATAATAATCAAGATATCCATCTTCTGAAAGCTCCTCTACTTGTGTCGAAGCAGCTGTGGCACTGTCATCAAGTGAACCTGTAAGAGAATCCGAATCAATCGAATCTGCAATTGAAGCGCTTGTAGAAGCACTGTCAGAAGCTCCACTTGTCGAATTACCCGAGCCCGTGCATCCCGTAAGCATGGCTCCACTTAAAACTGTTGCCATCAAAATTGTCAGTTTTTTTCTCATAATAAAAATCCCTTCCTTATAGAACATTTATAAACGCCTACCCCAAACAAAGGTTTAAGTCAACTTCATCCATCTTAACATACCTTTGCCGCTCTTTAAAGCCAAAAAACATCTTGCTAAAAAATTTGTTAAATATGTAAGGAAGCGTTGCCTGATTATTTTAAAAATGTTAATATGTAGTACGCACCAACTATTTTTTGTTAATTGACTGGGAGGTTAAGTTTTGAACGTACTAAAAGAAAATTGGAAGGTTGTCCTCGTAGACGCCATTGTACTTTTATTCGTTGTTCTATTTTTCATTTTTCATCATCCGATAATGGCAATTATATTGCTTGTACTGGGAATTGCCGGAACCGTTTTATATCTGGTGGGATCAAAGAGACTCGCCAAAGAAAAGGAATCAAGGGAGCAACTCGAAGCTGCAAAGCAGACAGTTTCTATGTTTATCATCAGCAAGAAAAAAATGAGAATGAACGAAGCAGGACTTCCTGCAGCTGCACTTGAATCCGTTCCCAAGCTTGCACGTCGCCAGAAGCTTCCTATTCTCAAAGTTAAAATTGGTCCTCAAATCATGAATCTAATCTGCGAACCCGAGATTTTTGATTCAGTTCCTGAAAAGAAGGAAGTTAAGGCAACGATTGCAGGTCTCTATGTTACCTATGTGAAAGGGCTTCATGGGAACAAGGGCGTCAAAAAAGTCGAAGAAAAGAAAGGCTTCTGGAAGAGAACCCTCGAAAAAGCTCAAGAAAAAGCCGGAGCCAAGCAGATCAAATAATTTCAACATTAATTTCAATATCTGAATTTGAAGTCACCTGACCGTCCATTTCAAGTATGTACTTGACGTGAGCGTGCAGGTGATTTTTTTGTTCTGTAACTTCAAGCAAATTCGTTATAACTTTCATATCCATAGAACCATACGGCGTATTATATGTAGTCACATGATTCTGCCCCTTCTCAAATACCATTACCGATGCTGTAGTTCCTTTTCTAACCATCTTAATGCGAACCGGAGTAATTCGAAAAGAAGTTGTAGATAATTCTCCGGATTCATCCTTTGATTCCTCTCCTTTTATTACATGTGTTCCATCTTCAAGAGTATCCCAACCGCATATACCTTCTGATTCGATGGTTTCAGGCACATCCTCGCCCCTATCATGTATTCCGACAACATGAATCTTTGCTTTATTATCCATAATAATCTCCATTTATAACTTCCGTTTATATTATTCCTATTTATCGCACTTATATGACTATTCAGATAGTGATAAGTCATTACTTATGCTATGACATAAATTTTAAGTCCGACTGGTCAGTCAGCAATATGCCAGTCACCGAGTCGGACTTTTAAAGCTTGTTTACCTGTCTATTGTTGCACGTCTTCGTCAAAGCTGTAAATTAGCTTCAATTCCTTCAAACGTAACTACTTTTTGCTTACCATCTTTCATCATCAAAGTCACTGGTCCGTATGCTCCGCTTCTCCAAGGATCTGTATAGGAAATACTTTCTATAGGGAACAGTTCATCATCTTTGAAGTCTTCATGGCTTTCTTTGGTTAATAGCTGTGAAATAAGTACATATGGTTTTGAAGCATCATAAAGTTTTGGGCCACACTTCATCTTGGCATATACTACAATTGATTTTTCCGAATCAGGGTTTGTACCATTTGATTCTATTAGGTCTATATCTTCCCAGCCATCATATATAGTCATAGCAAGCTGTTTTTCTTTGCCCATATGATCAGTGCCTTTTAGTATTATAGCCTTGGCGCCATCTTTTTCCTTTCTAATTACAGTTGTTTGATTATCAGAAAATCCATATGAGCCAAGAGTTACTGTTACCGGTCTTTTATACAGCATAAGCTTATCAACACGTACAATTCCACAGGCTACCGTAAAATCAGCAAAATCCATACTTTGAACCCAGTGTCTTTCTGAGCTCTGTTCATATCCAAAGAAAGCACGCCTGTACAATATTTCATCCCTATGTCCTGCCCAGAAAACAGCATTCGGATATAATACATTTTGGTTATGCTCATCTCTTATTACATACATCTGGGATTCCACAAATAAATCATCTTTGGAATTTGGTGTTGATTCCCATGGATACTTAGTATTATAAGACAGCTTATTATAATTCCACATTCCATGCATATCACCGGATGTCTTGAAGACTTTAGCGCTTCTAAGTATGGTTTCTCCATTATCCTTATGATTGGAAAAGCACAGTCCGGGACCGTCTAGTACAGTCTCCTTTACCTGATGCCTAGACATTTTGTCAAAAGAGTTCTCCGCTTCCCTGCATGTCCAGAACGGATGTTCCTTGGGAAGATGCAGGCAAAGAAATGCCTTACCTAGCCAAAATGGTGATTCTGCGCAGGAATAACCTTGTACAAGAGGAGTGAACTGTCCATAAAATCCAAGTGTTGGTATTCCGTTCCAAAGAAAATCATCCCTTTCCAAAAACTGTATAAGCGAACCCGAACATATACGTCTTGCAAGTCCCGGAGAAGCTGTTGAATTCTTAAGGAACATATTCCCATCAAAAGCGCTGGTTGCAGCATTTCTATATATGCAGCTTCTGCCCCACATGTTTGTAAAACCGTCATTGTCGAACATATCGGCATACGTCTTCATGAGGGCATTAGAAGCCTCCTCTATCTTTTCAGCGACATATGGCATCTTCTCATAGCCGTACCAATTACACCAGATTGGTCCGTAAACATTAAATGCCCAGCATGAATAATAGTCAAAACACTGTCCATCTCTGTACCAGCCGTCACCGACATAGTAATTAAGTATGGCCTGTGCATGTTCTCCCATTATACTGTCATCAATTTCATAGCCGTACTTATATAAAAAAGCCATATCAAGCATATTGAACAGACGCCAGTTCTGGGGAACAGTAGGATTATAGGCATAGCTTTTCAAAAAAGAAGCTATCTTTTCTTTTTCTATATCAGAGTATCGATTCCAAACCTGCTCCCTACAGGTATCAAGTCCAATTACTAAAGCGCACGTTTCAACTGTCTGCTGAAAAGGTTTTACAGGGTCATCTTGGGATACACTTTCATGGAGCTGCTCGTATGTACCCACATATGCCGGGTCATCTTCCTTACAGCAGCTCTTATAAATCTGATGTTTATAATAATCAGCCAGTTTTATACCGTTTATGGTAATCTTTGGTTCGTTACTTATCATTACCGATCCTATAAAAAAAGACCTGGTAAGACCTTCAAATATTTCGGCTCTCTTCTCAGCTTCCAGTGCCTTGTCCGAAATATTCTTGTGAGGGTAAGTTACATCAACTTCCATGCGTGGCATAACCACAGGTTTATCTATATCATCAATATGATTAAATATTCCCTCAAGCATATATTTTCCGGCACTAAGCCAGCTTTTACGAGTAAGACCTGTATAAGGGCTTAGCTCATAATCAGTATATTTTGGTATCCACTTATTATTGCAATCCATATAAAATCTCCCAGATTTTACAACTACCAAATATAAGTCTCTTCACCTGTAATTCTAAATATTGCCTCAATTAGATAATAATCACCGTATATTATTGGAAACTCATGTTCCTTATCATGATATGCGGCAGTACATGACATGAGAATATTATCAGTTTCTGTATTCCAGTCGCTGTCATTCTCAGTTAGATAATGAAGGATTCTAAGCGCAGTCTGTTCATATCTATCTGATATTTCTTCTACACCTGCAACTATATCTGCGCCCTCATTTCTAAGCGTTTTTGAAAGTAATAAAAGTCCGCTTGCTCCAATCGCTCCCGCACAGGAATCTGTATAATCCGGCTCCTTAGGCTGTCTGAAATCAACAGGTATTCTACCATCATCCGGCGTATTATTTACAAAAAAATCTGCACATCTTACCGCTGTTTCAAGATATCTCTTTTCCTTCGTATGAAGAAAACTCATTGTAAAACCATATAGTGCCCAGCTCTGTCCTCTCGTCCATACGGAGCCCTTGCCATAGCCCTGACCACCCGGCTCATCAAGGAAATCACCCGTTTCAGGATCGAATATGACTATATGTCTTGCAGATCCGTCATTTCGTATGAAATGCTTGATTGCTGTATCTGCATGTACCATTGCAATTTTCTTAAATCTTGGATCACCTGTAACGTTGCTGGCAATGTATAACAGAGGCAGATTCATAAGGCAGTCTATAATTGCCCATCCTGCATTATCACCCTTCTCATCATTCCACGCTCTTATAAAACCTGACGGATTAAATCTGCCTGCAAGGTTAGCTGCCGCAAGAAGAAGTCTGTTCAACGACTCCTTGCTCCCTGTAAGGAGATTTGATGCATGGGAGGTTGTAAGCCACTTAAACCCGCTATCATGATCCATTCCATTGTAATTCATAAGATTTCCATCGAGTTTTTCTTCAAGTTCCATGGCCTTTTCTTTATAGATTTCCTCTTTGGTAGCCCCGTAAAGTTGCCACATCATTCCACCCCAAAACCCATTGGTCCACCAGCATAAATTCTTATCTGTCCAGTCATCAAACACTCCGTTTACAGCTGTATAGGGAATCTTATCTCCTATTCTGTTTGCAACAGCAAACTCTTTTTTCTTGATTTTGGAAGAAATCTCCTTTGCATAATCCTGCATATTGAACCTCTCTTCTGTACAATTATTGTAAGTACGATAATAGTCTAACTAATTGACTAAGGATATATAATAGCTGATAATATTTTATAACTAACATTTTCTGCTTTTAATATTCCATTCTTCGGAGGAAAATCATGTACGAAGCTTCTATGGTGGCAGTAATAAAGTGCATCCAAAAGTTTTTATGATGTCCCTTCCAAAAGGAGCAGGTCACTATGTAATACTTCTCATAAGATCCAGAGGAGAATACTATATCGGTGGTAAAAAAGAAATCGTTCCTCCCGGTGAATATAGAGAACTTTATAACTAATCTAAGAGCTGTAAAAACAGCTTATACATCTTGCTTGTATTTTGTATAAGTTATTTATAACAACTCCCAGAAGTACAACCATCCTTCTATAGCTACTGCGAAGCTGTAGCAGCAGTAGCTGCGCTTGGATCAGCCGAAACTGCATTAGGATCTGTAATAGGCTCTGTTTGATCTATAGTTGTCGAAGACGAATCAGTCTGTTGCGTTGATACACCATTTGAAGAAGCGTCTGTAGTCTGATCATCAGATGTTGTTGTATCAGGGTATATAACATTACCTGTAGCAGGATCAGCTATAGCTCCCGTGGGGAGACCTGTAGTTGGATCAATTACAACTCCGGTATATGGATTATACCAGATTGTAGCTCCGGTATTGGGATCCGTCATTGACATAAGCCCCTCATATGGATCTGTCGTCGTTTCGTCTTCATCAGTTGTTGACGTGGTGGTCGTAGTTGTAGTAGAAGTGGTCGTAGTTGTACTTATGGACGAAGCAGTAACTATATTTCCATCTTCATCAAGGGTGTATCCAGAGTCGCTTATGATTTTCTCACTGCATTCAAGCACCTTGGATGAGGGCGTATAATCCTCCTCGCCAAATAGATATTCATGAAGCCATATAACATTCGCTTCTAGTGTCACAGGTATTACGCAGCTTCCTTTTCGCCCTACGGTCGCACCAGTTCTCATGTCAGACGTAGGTATTCCTGTTGTATCGGTTATGCTATAACTTGTAATATTCGATACATATCCAAGTATCTCCGAAGTGGTCAAAGAAGTATATATTTCATCTGTCACAGCGTCTATAATCTCATTGAGTTCAGAAAGCGAAGCATTTCTGGCAGCTTCAAAGACTTTCTCCAAAACAATACGCTGCCTTTCGGTTCTTTTAAAATCATCTCCGGTTGTATATCTGATTCGGCAATAGGCCGTTGCCTGAAGTCCGTTAAGGTGCTGATATCCAGACTCTGTTACCTCAATATATTCTTTTCCTTGCTGCTTGGCCATTATCTTTTGATAGTCATTTAAATGCTTAATCTCAGCATCTGTCAGCTCAATATCTATTCCACCAAGTGCATCTATAACATCCGCAAGCCCTTCGAAGCCTACCGTGATGAAATCTGTAATATTAAGATCCAGATTCATATTGAGCATATTGATAGCCTGAGTAGGTCCGCCCTGCGCATAGGCGCTGTTAGCTTTATTATAGGTATCGTTACCAAGATTTAAGTATGTATCTCTGTAAACTGATACAAGTTTGACCTCCTTGGTCTCATTGTTGATAGATGCTATGAGAATCGTATCGCTTCTGGTATTATTCTCAAGATCACCTGTTCTTGTATCAACGCCAAAGAGGGCGATGTTGGTATATCCCTTCATCTGCCCACTTTCTGCACTAAGCTTAACTTCATCACTGATGTTCTCTGAAAGCTCGTCAACAGATATTGATACTCTCTGTACTCTGTCAAGCTTACTGACAACATAGAGCACAACACATTCTGCAAGAATGACAATTATTTCCAATACGATAACCGCCATGCGAATTCTTCGCGCACGACTAATTTTGGAAGATTTTGGCATCCTTACTTGCTCTGTATCTAAGATGCTATCAGCTACGGCTTCTTTTTGGGTATCATCCGTTTCTTTTGCCAAAGCTTTAGACTTCGACTCTTCTTGAACATCAGCTTGTTCTTTTTCTACTGCATCAGCTTTAGATTCAGGTTCTGAAGTATCTTTTAATTTGCCAAGTTCTTTATTTTCTTTATTTTCTTTATTTTCTTTATTTTCTTTATTTTCTTTATTTTCTTTA
>ERZ842401.4280-NODE-4280-length-16770-cov-4.092671_pt1 | contig 16770 bp, 16 predicted proteins | sample MGYA00521270_ERZ842401 | MGnify/ENA primary metagenome ERZ842401 (study PRJEB31892, sample SAMEA3878208) | bioreactor metagenome | biome: Moose rumen | place: Sweden | collected 2011-10 | study: EMG produced TPA metagenomics assembly of the PRJEB12797 data set...
CACACCCTCTGAGGTTATACAAAATAAAATCTGGAAATACATGAGAGCGGCTAGAGAAAAAGAAATTCTGTGTTACAAGACAATTATTAATAATGTATACGTTCAATAATGAAAGGTAGTGAAAAATGAAAACAGTGTGGGATTACACCGGTTTGGCGGATGCATATTTGAAGCGCCCCGACTATTCGAATGATGCTATTGAAAAAATGATATCCATATCAGGTATTAAAAAAGGTGATAAGGTATGTGATGTGGGAGCGGGAGCCGCTCATCTTACACTTAAGCTGGCTGAGGCTCAATTCAATGTATGTGCCGTAGAGCCTAATGATGCAATGCGAGCTAACGGGAAAAAAAGAACGGAAAAGTATAAAAATGTCAGGTGGTTTGAAGGCGTAGGGGAGAAAACCGGCATGGAGTCCGACACTTTTGACATGGTAACGTTTGGCTCTTCTTTTAATGTCTGCGACAGGCAGTTGGCTCTTATCGAGACTAAGAGGATATTAAAGGATGGAGGGTGGTTTGCATGCATGTGGAATCACAGAGATTTGACGGATCAGCTTCAGAAAAAGATAGAAGAGTTGTTGAGAAGCGAAATAGATGATTACAGTTATGGTACCAGAAGAGAAGAACAGACTGAGGTTATCAAAGAAAGCGGTCTGTTCTCAACGCCTATTTATGTAGAGGGCAGTGTTATTCATACAATATCGGCGGAAGATTTTATTGAAGGATTCAAGTCTCACGGTACGATTGCGAGACAGGCGGCAGATAAATTTGAGAGCATAATCGGAAAAATCAGAAATATAGTTATGGAAGAGAAAAAAGAATTTATAGAAGTTCCTTATACCACACGTATATGGATGGCGCAGGCCGCCAATTAATGTTTCTTTTGACACATTTTCGAAACCGGAAACTTAGGAGTATGAACAGATGATAGTGATTTCGGGACCGTCTACCGTCGGTAAATCCAGAGTAATTAAATGCCTTAAGGACAAATATGATATGGAACAGGTGGTTTCTTATACGTCGCGAAGGAAAAGAGAGGACGAAATAGAAGATGTAAGTTATCACTTTGTGGATGAGGATTATTTTACAAAGAACAAAAAGGATTTTTTGCTTTGGAAAAAAGGCGATCTGGGGTATTACGGGACGATGGAGACTGATATAGAAAAGATAGTACGAAAAGGGAGAGTTCCGGTTTTGGATTTGGACGTTGATGAAGCGTTGATAGTGAAAAGCAAATTTGATGATGCCGTTCTGGTTTTTTTGCTGCCGGAGACGCTTGAAGAGATAAAAGAACGGTTACTTACAAGGGGACCGGAAAGAGGCATATATAGCGAAGAAGATGCCATGGTACGCTATTACAGGTCTGTTGAAATGTTAAAACGCTGTAAGGCCTATGATTACCTGATTCAAAATGACGATGAGTATGATACGGCAGATTATATCAAAAGCATACTTGTAGTGCGGGAAATTGATAATAAAAGAAATTATTATGTGGCCAAATGGTGTGATGCATAGGATGGGTGAAAAAATGGATGGTAAGGTAGAGAAAATAAGCGCTGAAAATTTTAAGAAGCATCAGATTTGGTATGATGAACTTTTACCAAATTTAATAAAAGATTTAGCTGATTTCCCGTATGCGTTTATTAAGGGCGATGTCCTGTCGAAACTGGCATATGGAAGCGTGGGATACAGAGATAACCACGATGTAGATATACTCGTGTCTAAGAGCATGAGGGGAGAGCTCCAAAAGATATTGTATGCCAATGGCTTTGTTGAGGATGTAAGGGATGAAGACGGGAATTTTAGAAAGTTAACCAGAACTGAGAAAATCGTTCTCATAAATTCTCATCAAGATATAGACTATATTAAGTATGTAGGTTATAATTATGTTAATATTGATGTAAACTACGACTTGTTCTGGGGAGAATACACAGGAAAGCAGATAGATATTCTGAATGACTTTCTAACTGATACACATTTTGAAAGAATTTTCAGTCAGGATGTGAAGACCCTCTCGAAGGTTAAAAGCTTTATTCAGTTGTGTCTTCACCATTATAGGGAGATGAATGCGATATACCTTTTTAAACTGGACAATCCATTTAAGATTTCGATGTTTAGGGATGTATATTACTTGTACAAAACATTTTCAGCAGGGGAAATAGCGGAGTTGTGCGATTTAATCGATAAATATGAGATTAAAGAATACATTTATTACGTGATGTATTTGACAAGTCAACTTTACAAAGATGATAATGGGTCAGAGCTATTAAATCGCTGCTTTACAGAAAAGGGAAAGTATTTGCTTGAATATTATGGATTGACAGATTTGGAAAGAAAGAAATGGCATATTTCTTTGCAGCAAAGAATGGCCAGCGCTGATTTGTATTCTGAAGTAGAACCGTATCTTAGTCAAAAAGATAAAGACAAGGTCGATAACACAATTGGTTTCATTGCGGCGATCGACTAAGGAGAGTTGGGAATTATGAGATTGATTAAAAGGATTTTACTGAATTCCTTCAAAAGCAAAACGATTTTTCGTTTCGACTATTTAGTCGGTACTATTTTTTCTTTTGCTTACATCGTGTTAAAAATTTACATTTGGAAGGGGCTTTATGCGACTGACGTACCAAATGTATATAGCGTAGTTTTGCAGGATATGATTGTGTACAGTATTGTTTCAAGCTTTACTGAAGGAATAACCGGCTCAAGAGTAATGAACGAAATAAACGATTCGGTTTTAAACGGAGCTGTGGTCGGAGATCTCTTGCTTCCGATTAATTACATAAAATATCTGTTTATTAATTCTTTATCCAAAGGGATTTTTAATACTGTCTACAGCGTTTTGCCTTCTGTTTTGGTGGCTATGCTCTTGTTTGGTTTGCGTACTTCTTTTACGCTTGCCAATGTAGTGATATATATCGGTTCCGTAGTTCTGGGAATCGGTATCAATTTCTTTTACAATTTCTCTTTCGGACTGACTTGTGTGTGGTTCCGAAATGCCTTTTTTCTTGACAATGTTAATTCCGTTTTCACCAAGTTGTTTTCGGGAAGCTTCGTACCTATTTGGTTCTTTCCGGGATGGTTAGGAACTCTTTCTTTGTTTATGCCTTTTAGGTATGTCATATATGAACCGGTAACTATTCTTTTGGGAATGAAGACTGCGGGAGAAATAGGTAAGGTGCTTGCAATGCAAATGGGATGGCTGGGCATTCTTGTATCCTTGAGTTTTCTTTTGTGGAGAATGGCTCAAAAACGACTGATGATACATGGAGGTTGATGTATATGACGGGTATTCGAAGATATTATAGACTTTTTAAAATATATACTGCCAAATCCATAAAAGCCGTGATGTCGTATCGCTGGTCCTTTTTGATTAACTGCATATCGCAGGCACTCGACTACGGAATTTCCTTTTTGTTGATGTGGATTATGATTACAGCTTTCAACAGTATGAACGGCTGGAATTCATATGAGGTTATGATGCTCTATTCGACGAGCTTATTTTCGTATGGAATAGCGGGAACGTTTTTCTTTACCATTTTTCTGAATTTGCCCAATATGATACACACGGGAAATTTTGATGATGTTTTGGTTAAACCTGTAAGGGTGTTACCTTACTTAATCAGCAGTAACTTCATGTGCAATTACATAGCACATATAGTTCTTTCGATTATTGTTATGGTGATATGTGCCGGAAGGCTGGATTACAGTATCAATTGGCTGTTTGTAGCAGCCGCGATTATAAGCGGAAGCTTTATATATGCCGGTTTGTTTCTTATAGTCAGTGCTTCGGCATTTTGGGCGATAAAGATAGACGCTTTGTTTGAGATTATGTATTTTTTTCGCGAGGTTTCTTATTATCCGATTTCTGTATTTCCGCATATTATTCAGGTAATAGTTACCGTTATCATTCCATACGGAATGATGAACTACTATCCGCTAAAGCTTATGCTTAATAAACAGGATATAGCGTTTGGTGACGGTTTCGCCTACGCATTTCCTGCTTTTACGATTGCATTTTTCGTATTGGCAAACGTTTATTTTGTACTTTGCAGAAGGCTATACACTAGTAGCGGTTCTTAAAAAAATCCGGGCAAAAGGACTTTAAATCAAGTGGACTAGAAAGATGCAGTGAGGTGTAAAAATGTCGCTAATAGAAGTTAAAAATGTTGAAAAGAAGTATAAGATTTATAAACAAAAAGCGGGCGTAAAAAACGTGCTTAAAAACCTTTTTTGCCCGGAAGTATCGATAAAGAATGCTGTATCAGATCTTTCTTTTACTATTGAGAAAGGCGAGGCTGTAGGACTCATAGGTGAAAACGGTGCAGGCAAGTCAACAACAATTAAAATGCTGTCAGGCGTTTTGTTTCCGACTGCAGGAGAAATAACGGTTTCCGGAATAGTTCCTTATAAGAACCGCATCGAGAATGCCAGGAACATCGGTGTCGTATTTGGCCAGAGATCGAGACTGAATTGGGATCTGCCGATGGAAGATAGTTTCGAACTTTATAAAGAAATATATCAGATAGATGATAGACTTTACAATTACAATAAAGACAAGTTTATTGAGTTGCTGAAATTGGATGAGTTTTATTCAACTCCCATCCGCCAATTGAGTCTCGGACAAAGAATGAAGGTGGAGATTGCCGTAGCGATGCTTCACAGCCCCGACATTCTTTATTTGGATGAGCCCACTATCGGTTTGGATGTTTTGGCCAAAAGACAGATCAGAGATTTTATTAAAAAGAGAAACAAGGAGGATGGCACCACTATTATCCTGACATCTCATGATATGAAGGATTTGGATCTGCTTTGCGAGAGAATCATTATTTTGACTAAGGGTAAGAAGATATATGATGATTCTTTGCAGAAATTCAAAAACGAGCATGCTAAAGAATCCATAATTGAGATAGTATGCGCGGAAGAGACAAAAACCAAGCTTGAGTTTGATAATTTTGAAGTGGCCAATACAGGGGAAGGCAGCTTACGTGTGAAATATAACCCTGAAGAAGTGTCTTTGGCTGAAGTTATAGATTCTTTGGGTAAAGAATGTGTCATAAAAGATTTCAAAGTGCAGTATCCGGATATCGAGGATATGGTAAGAAAAATATATGAGACATGAGAATGTGAGCGTTTTGGGGGCTGAGCGGCATGGATTTTTATGATATCAGGGAATTGGAGGACTGTTATAACATTGACACCAATTTTCTGATTAATTCAATGGAAAAGCAGTTAAAAAGGGCATCGGCGTGTTCTATGTCTATTATACAGGGCAACAATGCTTATGTAAGAGCGACCGGCCGATTAAGTTTGGAGGATAAGTCAAACAATTGTAATATACACAGTAAATTTCATATTTCATCGTTAACTAAATTATTCACAGGATATTTGGTGGAAAAGTTAGTAAAAGAAGGATACATAAAATATGAAAGTACGCTGGAAGAGGTATGCCCTAAGGAGATATATGCCAAATTGCAATTATCTTCGAAAACGACTGTTAATATGCTTGTTTCGCACCAGAGTGGTTTGTTGAATGCCAAGATATCTTTTTACAGTGAGGATTACAGTAATTCACTTGAGAAATTTGCTTCTGAAAAACTGCCTTTCGTAGAAGTGGTGAAAGAAGGAATCGGAACATTTTATTATTCTGATGTAGGAATGAATCTGGTGGGATATATATGTCAACATGTAACCAATCGGGCTTTTTCTTCCCTTGTAAGTGATTATATTCTTGTTCCGCTGGGCCTTACAGAAACGGGTTTTTATGATGGCAGCGCCAAGCAAAACATGTGCGAAGGCGTATGCGTAGCAAACGGAAAAGTGGTTCAATTGCCGCATATAGTATGCAACCCATCTTTTTTCCCGTCCACACTCATGTACAGTTCTATTTATGATTTGAGTAGATTTATCAATCATATTATGGAAGAATATGACAATTTAAGCAGACTTTTTCAGGCACAGGTGTCGTTCGGCGAACAAAGTTATTATTGCAGAACCTGGGTATATCAAAGGTATTGGCAAAAAAACATTTTTTTCCACCATGCTTCCGATACAGGAGCTTTCGGCAGAGTATATATAATTCCTTCAGAGAAATGTGCATTTATTTTTTTAAGTAACAGCGAATCGATAGGGTATGCCGAAAGAGTTACCCACTACTTTCTAAATAAAATAAAGCTTAACTCAGGTGCTGATAAAGAATTGATGCAAGAGAATATAGGTAAAAGAAGGAAAGAACTGCAATTTGGCAGAGAATACCTTTCGAAGGACGGAAAGCCCAAAAAACTGACGTTTGAAAAGAATGGGGAACGATTATTGGTTCGAATAGCCGATGGTGTCGGCAAAGAAGTTATTGGAGACGTGGATTCCGTTGAAAATGTAATTAGATTCGAAGATGGACACTATGAAACGTTTGAAATCATATCGGTAAAAAATGATAGGGCTGAATTGATAAATTATGACAAGGCGTTTTATGAAGGAGTTGATAATTATCTCCAGATTGATAGAAACATTAGTCTGTTTGTGAATAATTTGGGCACTTACAGAGGTTGTCTTGCTGACGATTCGAAGAACAGGATTGTTACTTTGGAATACGATAATCGGGAAGGAATGCTTATAAATCTGGGGGACAGTAAGATAAAAATACTACCCTTCCCCAATAAATATAATGTTTTTATCACACCTCTTGGGAAAATGAAATTCTGCGAACTAAAAGATGGAAATAAGGAATTTGTGATTAGGTTCTTTTTGGAATTCAAAAAGGAAAAGAATTACGGTTAAAGGAGATGGAGAAAGATGGAACAAGATATTGAAATTCTATATAAGAAAATGGGGAAAGAGGTTATTCACGATAAAAAGGATAACTCTTTGATTTATCTGGACAATGGATCTTATTGCAGTGGCGTATATTTGGATGAAGTTTATAAGAGCAGTTTCTGGACTATTCCCGCAAGCATAGTATTGACGATTCCTGCCAAAAACATTTTGCTTTTAGGCGGTGGTGGCGGAAGTATGGTACAAACGTTCAGAAAGATGTATCATGATGTACATATAGATGTGGTGGACATTGACAGTAATGTTGGGGACATTTTTGATTTATTTTGCCAAAATTGCAACACCGATGTAAGCAATATTAGCCTGATAATAGATGATGCATTTAACTACTTAAAGCAAACTCGTAAAACTTATGATTTTATTGTGGTAGATATATTTTGCGATGATAGAATGCTTGATTTTTTGACATCCTTTTTATTTTGGAGAAAGGTGTATGAGCATGTCAGCGAAAACGGGATAGTTGTGTGGAATACCAAGATGCGAAACTGGTTCTTTTCAAATGAAAAGGATAATCCGATGTATTCAATCATTGATGAGGTATATATGGCCAAATTCAAGGCGGTATATTTGTCTCCGTTACATAGCGGCGGATGGTTATATATCTGTAAAAATAAGGCTGACTTACTTGCTCAAACGAAAAAACTATGTGAATGTTGCGATAATAAATATTTGGAGGCAGCGTTAATAACCAACAGTATATATATGAGACATTTTCCACCACGACAAAAATGCGAAAGGCAATTGGAAGATATATCTGACAGATATTCAGATTTCATCTTTGCCGGTTTGATTAATTACAGAAGAGAGAAGACTCCCCACCGGATTGTAGACCTGGAGAAATTGTTTATGAAAGAGGTCTATAACAATTGTAGGAATAAAAGAAAACGGCTTGATGTAGCTTATCGAGAAGAGTATTTTGAGGATCTAGGGGAATTATTATCAGATATCGATACGTTTAAAATGGACAGTATCATGCTTCCTTGCGAGGAATTGATACACAGTAGGAACTGCACCGAAGCGGTTAAGTTTTTTGAGGATATGTCGCTGTATTTGTCTGATGAGCAATTTGAAATAGATGGTCTTAGGAAAATGCAAGCATATACTATGAAAGAAATTTTGAAGAAGGGTTAACTAATGGAATTGACTAAAGTATGGGAACTTGTAAAAAGAACCGAATTTGCACAGCTTGGGTTTTTGGATGAAAAGGGGCTACCCTGTATAAGAACGGTTTGGTGCACTTGGCATAAGGGTTTGAAAGCTCACTATATTTCTTCCAATACATCCTCGCTTCATGTACAGGCTTCTTTATACAATAAGGAAGGTTGCCTGTATTTTTACGATAGCAATTCTTTTGAAGGAGTGTGCTTGAGGGGACGATTAATCGCTCATCAGGATCGAAAGCATAGAGAACTTCTATGGGCAGATGACTCTATTCAGTATTACCCCATGGGTGTTATGGATGATGATTATACTGTATTGGAATTAGAGGTAGAAGAAGGCAGATACTATGGTTCGGGCTGCAGTTTGAATATCTCAAAAGAAGACATTGATGAGTCAAACTTTGGCGATATGCCTAAGGATTTTATGGATGAGATTCATTCTAAATAGCAATTTCATGCAGTATTACCAAAAACTATGTTTGATACAAGGCAGACAATCTAAAGGAGGAATCCTGAGAGTAATTCTCATGATTCCTTTTTTGCTTTATAGGAAATTTCTCAAATCGACAGAAATAGTGTGTAAGGTAAGCGCTCAATAACAGAGTGCCTTAAAAATTATTTAGCCACATGAGATAATAAATTCAAATATTTAGACTTAGACTTTTTCAAGTTTTTCGAGTCTAATGGAGGAGGTTATCCCATGGATCAGGTTACTTTAGCCAAGAATCCGTTGCGTGCCGAAAACTGGCGCAGCCTCATTAGCGCATGCCAGCAAAGCGGACAGACCGTTGTCAACTGGTGTGAAGAGAACAACATCAACACCAAGACCTATTACTACTGGCTTCGGAAACTCAGAAAGCTGGAGTTGTCCAAAAAAGAACTTCCCGTACCGCTTCCGGAAGCGGAGCCGGTTGTATTCAGACAGTTGGAAGTAAAGCCGCCATTGGAAGGAACCAGGGCTGCTGTCATTATTCACCTTCCTGCGGCTACCATTGAAGTTGCTGACGGAACTTCAATGGCTACGCTTGAGGCCTCCTGGCATTGAAATGCCTATGCTAGGCGATATTACCATAGCTCAGGAAATTTATATTGCCTGCGGCTTATCCTCACGACATTTTATCCTCCTCTTTTTTATAGCAGCCATTTTTACTTGTCTGCGTTTAAAAAAGATGAGGATAACATTTTCATCTCAAACCGCAGATTCGTGCCATTTCTGCTTCATCATCAGGCCACAATGGTTTTTCGTCTGTTGACAGTTTTCTGAATTCCATTGCTTTACGCATCATTTCCACTGAAGGTACTGCATAAATGCGGGTGGTTTCCTGTATATTCCACAAAGCAAATACCACTTGCACGGTCATTTAGAGCCAGTCTCGCGGAAGGTGAGAGCCACCTTCACGGAGACTGAGCCACTCCATTTTTGACATCACCAACAATTGTTGATGCTATAGTTTAAAACTTAATATTACACGAGTATTCGCATCACCATCCAAAAACGGATAATTGCGGAAGAACCGCGTCAAAAAACCAAGACATTTAGACTGGAATATTCATTGATGCAAGAATATTCACGGGGAACTAGTTTCCCGCTGGGACGGAGCATTTGAACAATTAAGCATATGAACGTGAATAGTAGCGGATTGTAGTAAGTAAATGGTTATGGTAGATTTATTGCATTGTTAGAGGGAAGAGAGTGAAAATTCGTGGGTTAATACACAACTTGCTTGCATTAAAAAGAATGCTTTAAATTAGACACATGAAATCTTAGAATCTTTTAATAAATGATTCAATTTCATTTGGAAGCGTATAGTTATTTCAACCTAATTTAAAATGGTTGAATTTAAGTAATTATGGGTGGTTGAACGATGCTACTCACATAAAAAATATGCATATTAGAAGGATGGACACAATAGAATGGAACGGAGATTAATTTTGCCGATAAATGACGTGATACGAATGACATCTGTTAGTGATAGTATTTTATGCTCAATATTATTGACAAATGAGAAGACTGCAAGTTGGCTTATGAATCATTACATTTTTATGTGGTTTAGAAAAAGCGAGAGATTTCAGAATACATATGCTTTATCAATTATGCCATTAACGTTTTGTCTTGATTATGCTCGAGACTGCGTATATTTAGCGGATGAAAAATATACGCATGATGATATTATATTAAGATTTAATTCATATGTGGAATTTCTCATAACCAGTATAGAAGATGGCTGGTATGTAGTGTCTGCTTTAGATCAATTCTACCTGAGAAAACAGGGAAAACATTTTTTACATACGAGCCTAATTTATGGATATGATGCTGAACGAAAGGTATTTTATGTTAGAGATCATTTTGATCGGGGGAAATTTTCCTGTTTGTTATTATCATATGAAGATCTTAGAAAAAGTTTTGAGTCTGTAATAGCACTAAATATGTTGAATTCAGATATGTATGTTTATCAATCAACAAGATATAGGTTAAAAGCAGATGAAGAAATTGATAAAATATATGATGCGATTGGTCCTTATACGGAAATGTACAAAAGAGAAATTATGTATGCTTTAAGTGATATGTATAACAGCTTCCCTATTCATTTGGGACAACAAAATTATAGTCATAGGATAATAGCGTATGAGACATCAAGGCACGGAGTAGAAAGTTATAATGGCATTATAGATTACTTACAGAAAATTTGCTGTGACAATATAGAAATTGATTTACGAATATTTACACAGATAAGAGATCATAAGAACTTGATGATTAGTAGAATTGAATATTGGAGTTATATAGGAATTATACGGAAAGATGAAACTTTTGAACTCTTAACTGAAAGATATAAAGAAATTTATCGTTGGGCAAATATATGCTTGAGTTTGGCAATAAAGTATAATGTGAAATTCGATAACGAGATTCTTTGTCGTATTACAAAATATTTAACGCAGATAATTGGCGTGGAACAGTCGCTAATAAAGAGAATGTTGCAATTGTTTAGTAAAGAGTTCGATTATCAAACCAAAGAATATATTATATTATAAGTGTGCTGTCATTTTTGAAAAGTAAGCGCAAAGTATTCCTACGCTAACATTATATGTGGGTATATCATTCTCCAAAGCATGGAAATAATCATCCGGTCAATCTGTATGAGTCTGATAACGGTCCAAGGCGGGTAACGTTATCGGGGAATACCTGAAAGGCTACACTGCAAATTTCGCCCCATCGGTGTAACACTTTCGGTTCAAACGGTGTGAGCGTGTTGGATTAACGGTGTGCTTTTTCGCACAACCAGTGTATCCGCTGCTGACTGTGGTATAGTCTTTCCTGTAGTAAAAATACAGGAAAGGAGCATACCATTATGCAAAACTACACTACAATTCTTGGCATCATTGATATGCGTCAGCACAACATATCATATGATGACTGCCGAAACCGCTATGGAATCGGCAACAGCACAATTACCCTTATCATGAACCGTTTTCATAAATGCGGTAAAGATTTATCTGCGCTAAAACAAATGTCACCCACAGAGGTGGAAGAACTTTTCTACCCGCCGGAAAACATTAGGAGAAAGGACATCTCCATCATGCCTGATTATCAGGAAATTTATGACAGACTGTCGGCACCGGGCAGCAAAGCAAATCTGTTTTATCTGTGGCTGAAATACAAGAAGGATTGTCCTTCCGGCTACCAGTACACACAGTTCTGTGAGCACTTTAAACGCTTTGTCGCTAAGAATTATGGCTCTGATGCCGTCAGCATGGTTGTGGAACGAATTCCCGGCGAAAAGGTATATATCGACTGGGTTGGAGACCAGCCGGAACTTCTGTTGAATACAACTACCGGTGAGCTGCAGAAGGTACATTTCTTTGTTACAACCGTGGGTGTCAGTAACCTCATTTATGCTGAGGCGTTTACTGACGAAAAGCTGCCGAACTTTATCGCCGGAACCGTTCATGCTTTGGAGTACTATGGAGCAATCCCAAAGTACCTTGTTCCCGATAATCTCAAAGCTGCTGTTACGAAACATAGCAGGGACGAGCTTGTACTTAACAGTGCTTATGCGGATTTGGAGAGTTTTTATGATGTTATTATTCTTCCACCCCCACCTCGCAAGCCAAAAGGGAAACCGATCGTGGAAAAATATGTTCAGTTTCTTGAAACCCATCTGCTGGAAGACCTGAAAGAAAAGGTCTATTACAGTATCGAAGATGTCAATAAGGATGTCAGGCAAAAAATAGCGGCCATCAACCAGGAGAAAAGGACCGCAAGTGCCCTTTCCAAGATGGAAGCCTATCTTCGGTATGACAAGCCACAGATGAAGCCACTTGCCGGTGAATCCTTCACACTGTGTGATTACAAGTACTTTGCACATATACCGAATAATTACCATCTCCTGTATGATGACCACTATTATTCAGTATTGTACACTTATTACAACCAGCCTGTAATCCTGAAAGCAACGCTTGGCGAAATCCGTATCTGTGATAAGAACAACAAGCTGATCTGCGTGCACCGTCGCTCCTATAAAGAGTTTCCCAAATATATCACAAAACCGGAACACATGAAGCCGGAGCATTTGTACTACAAGGAAGTAAACGCAAAGGACGGTGACTATTACCGCCGGTGGGCGGCAAGTATCGGCCCATACATGGCAAAGCTGATTGACCGCATCCTGATAGCTGCCAGTCATGAAGAACAGGCATACAACAGCTGTAACGGCATCCTGCATATGTGTACCAATCAGTCCCGGCTGCATCTGGAGGAACTGGCAAAGATCTGTGTGGAAAGTAACGCCTGCCGGTATTCCTATTTCAAAAAGTTACTGAAAAACAAAACAAATCGAACTGCGGATAATCCCGCCGCAAGGACTTCTCTTCCTGAACACGATAATCTCAGAGGGAAGGAGGCCTACCGATAATGGATAATAAACTTTCCATTGATGATTATGAGCTTTGTAATAAGCTCATAAACATGCGTTTCTCAGGTATGGCAGAAGCATTGGAAGAATTACTGCTTAATCCGAATGCCGATCTGCTTCCGTTTCGCCAGAAAGCCCAAAAACTTGTGGATGCCGAGTGGGATTTACGATACAACAAAAAGCTGAACCGTTTTATAAAAAAGACAACCCTGAAGTATCCGGGAGCTGATTTTGATGACAGTATCTATGACCCGGAACGGATGCTTGACACCTATATCATCGAAGAACTATCCAAGTGCAAATGGGTGGAACAAGGCAAAAACCTTATCATTACCGGCAAGACCAGTTCCGGTAAAAGTTATCTTGCCAATGCACTCTGTATCTGTGCCCTGCGTGAATTCAAAACGGTCAAATATATCAAGGCAAGCCAACTCATTAACGAGTTAGCCAAAGCCGAGAAAACGGACGGATATCAGGAACTGCTTAATTAGATGGCAGCCTATGACCTTCTGGCAGTAGATGACTTTGGATTGATGAATCTGGATATCAATAAATGCCGGAATCTCTTCGAGGTATTTGACAGCCGGGATCCACATAAATCCACGCTTGTGATTTCCCAGATACCGATTTCGGCATGGTACGATATGTTCCAGGAGCACACCTATGCTGAAGCCTGTCTGGCAAGACTGCTCAGCGAGGCGTACCGCCTCGAGATGAACGGCAAGAATATGGGGAACATTACACCAATCAACAAGTAGGCGTAAACGCCTGACACACCGATGATGCGAACCCCTCGCACCGCTGAAGCGTGACAGGGGTTTCGTTCATCCGAAATTTGCACTACACCGGGGTACTCGTTACGGACGGCTATCAGACTTATCACACGTTGCAGAAAGAAAGGGCTGATACCATAAAGGTGACCGGATGCTAGGTACATGCCCACCGGAAGTTTGCCGATATCATCGAGGTAGTGAAGAAAGGGGCAACATTAACCACCGGGCAAAAGGTGGCAGGTGAGACCATCCGACGAATCGCCACAATCTACCACACAGACAACATGTATAAGGATACATCACCAAAAGAGATGCTGAGCAATCCGTAAAACTTTTGGTAGATGCTTATTTGGCGTGGGTAAAAGACGTAATTATCAATCCGGGGCTTGACCAGAGTTCCGCTCTCAAAGCAGCCCTGAATTACTCATTGAATCAGGAACCATATCTGCGAAGCTTTTTAGAGAATCCGGAGATTCGCTGGACAACAACGAAAGAAGTATCAAAAAGTTCTGCGTTGGCAAACACAGTTGGCACATCATAGATTCCCAAAAGGGAGCAAAAGCCAGTGCCATGATGTATTCCATAGCAGAGACAAACAAAGCGAACGGACTTAATCCATTCGAATACTTCCGGTATTTGCTGGAACAGCTCAAGGAATATCCCCGGAATAACGTACCTGAGGATAAACTGGCAGAATTGATGCCTTGGTCAGAGACACTTCCTGAGTGCTACAAACAACAACTGAAGAGATAAGTATCATTCGCCTCCTGCATCAGGAGGCGATAATTTTTCGAGTAGGCGAGTTATTTACCTGATGCGTAAAAACAGGGCATTGTGGATAAAACTGCGGAAACTCAAGCGTTTTTGGTGTGGAAAAAATTCTTGTTTGGTGATATAACTTATTGGTGAACAAGAGGTGATGAGTATGTTAATTAAAGATTTTAAAATAGAAATGTTATCTGCAGGAGTCGGTGATTGTAGGATGATAAATTAGGATTTTTTATAAAAGGAACCATTACAAAATTGAAAAAACTATTATTACGATTGCACATAAATAAGCAACAATGGATTTTGCAGATATAGTAATTAAAGTACAATAATTAGATTACCCTCAGTTTTCCAGAGGTAATTTTTATGTATTTTAAATGCAGTATAAATACAAAAATCAAGATATCTAGTCTTAGATAGGTGCAAAATGGGCGCATGTATTGTCTTAAAATGGGTAAAAATAGAATTATTGTTCAAAGGAAGATTACCCATGAGTGCATCGTATAATGAAGTATTAAAAAGATTGATTGAAGAACGAAGAAATTTAGGATTATCTCAGAAGGAAATGGCGCACCTGGTCTATATTACACAAAGTAACTACAGTAAAGTGGAAAAGGGTTTGCATCGTCTGAGTTATGAGGAAGTAAAATATCTTTCCAAAGCAAAAGTAGATATTTTTTATATATTTACAGGTTATAGATGTGCAGGAAAGCATGTTGAGTATTTCCAGAAATACACATATGTTGAATTGTGTTGCTATTTAGGCATTATTTATTCACTGATAATTTTGAATGATTGCAGGTCTAATACAGAGCAATGGAAGGATATTGGGAAGAGGGTGAAATATGTGCCATTAATATTGGATTATAAAAAGTCTTCCAATATATTTCTTGTTATAAGGCATATCACAGGTAGTCGGCAAAAGCCAATGGCAGAAAAATTGGGAGTAGACATCAAGAAGTTTCGAGAATTAGAAAAAGACAGATGCTTGCCTGACAGTGAAATTATTTGGAAATTATATAATCTGTTTCAGGTATCTCCGGCAGTAGTATTGAAGGACAAAAATATTATGCTTAACGAAATATCTTCTCTTCTGGAAGCTGCTGAAGAAAACGGAGCAGAAATAATAGATATTATCAAGCAGATATGATAAGGATACATTATGAAGAAGGTATTGATATTGGAAGATAATCCAACTACACTTATGAATCTTACGCAGATTGTACAGGATGTTGATGCCCAAAATGCTATATATTCATTTCATGAGTTAAAAGATGCATGCCAGTGCGCCATGGATAAGATAGTAGATTTGTTTATTGTGGATATTATTCTGGATAGAAATAAACCGGGAGATTCATCGGGATTAATGTTTGTGGAAAATATCAGAAAAATTAATCACTATGCGTTTGTGCCCATCATATTTGTTACATCTTTAGAAGATGCCAAATTGTACACGTATGAGAATTTGCATTGTTATAGTTTTATTGAAAAGCCATTTGATGTGGAACAACTCCAGCAGTTGGTGCAGCAATGCTTACGCTTTGAGGAGACGAGGATGACATCGAAAACTCTATATTTCAGAAAAGATGGAATCATTTTGGCTGTGGAGCGGGAAGATATTGTATACGCAGAAAGTATTAATCATGTGATGCATATTCATACCAAACAAGGTGATGTTTTAGAGATTCCTTATATTACTTTGAAGAAATTGTTGGATGACTTAGATTCTGCGAATTTTATTCAATGTAGCCGAAGCACAGTAATAAATCAAAAATATATTGATAATTTGGATATTCCCAATCAGGTAGTTCAACTCAAAAATGGATATGGCAGAGTTGGAATCGGTATCAGATATAAAAAGAATTTGAGAGATTTGGATGATTAGTCATAAGTTTTTATATCTGCAGGCGTAGGGAACGGCTATTGGTAAGGGCGGAGAATGTGGGAAGGAGTGGATTACTTAAGTGCTTTATCGGATTGCTGTGTTGTGGGAAGTTTTCTCTATAGTAATATGTATACATGAGATTTATAACAGAAGAATTAAATTAGATATCAAGACGGTAGGGTTGGTTTTGGTAACCGTTGGAATTTTGGAAATGATTCGTCAGCTGAATTTGAATAATGCTGTAAGCTTATGTACTTCTGTGCTCATGGTTTTGTACTGTACATACAAATTTAAGGACAACATATTAGGTGCTATTATAAGCACTTTATTAATGCTGATTCTGATAGCAATATTGCAATTTGTGTTTGTGTTGGTTTGCTTGCCGCTGCAGTAGATATTTTGATGGTAGGTATTCCTGGAGATCGGAAGAGCACACGTCT
>ERZ842401.4281-NODE-4281-length-16769-cov-6.952734_pt1 | contig 16769 bp, 8 predicted proteins | sample MGYA00521270_ERZ842401 | MGnify/ENA primary metagenome ERZ842401 (study PRJEB31892, sample SAMEA3878208) | bioreactor metagenome | biome: Moose rumen | place: Sweden | collected 2011-10 | study: EMG produced TPA metagenomics assembly of the PRJEB12797 data set...
CCTGGTTAGGAGTGAAGTTGGGCTTGTACTTTCCGCGAATCAGTTTCGCAACCTTTGAGGCGAGGCGACCTACTACCTGGTCGGTAGCGTCGATAACCACCCATTCCTTCTGCTCACGGGCTGCTTCCTTCGATACGGAAATGGTCTTGTAACTTAAAGTGTCCATTTTTACTTTTAAATTTTACTACTAAAAAACATTAATTCTTTTTCTCTTACACACAAACAACACCACGGCGGAGAGTCTAATGCTCCGCAGCAGTCTAACGTCTGTGCTGAAATGCGATTCACTAACCACCGTGCCCGGCCAAAGACACTGCTATTAACACGCATCCCACGGGGATTCTAAGTCTCTCCCCAATAATCGGACTGCAAAGGTACTGCTTTTCTTCTTAATATAAACGAGATGGCATTTGACGGGTCAAAGTTTTATAGTTATTTAACTAAAATACGCAAAAAAGGAACAACTATCTTTCCAAAGTTGTTCCTTTTTGCAATATTAAGTAGGGATGCTATGCGAAGTTTACGGCGAATAAGCGCATGGGAATCCTTGTTTTACTTGACGATAGCCTTGACAGTGCCACGGAAACCATTGGTGCCTTGAACACGGAGGACGACAGGACCATTAATGCTTTGCGGCAGACGGATGGCTGTGGTCTGGGTGGCAAACTGATGGCGGCCCAGCGTGCGGCCAGCTGTATCGTAAAGGACTGCATCATAGGTTGTGCCGACGGGTGACGGGGTGCTGATGGTAATGAGCACGATGCCGCCCTGCGTCTGGATGAGGCGCAAGCCGCCTGTCTTCGACTGTTGGCTGACAACGCGGATGCCGCTGCTCTCACCGTCATACTCATAGGCACCCAAGTCGGGTGCATTACCCTCGTACTCGATACCTGCGACCTCGATGCCGCGATAGGTGGCCGCTGGAATCAGTGTGCCGCGGTCTATCAGTGCGGAACCCTCTTTCAGATGGGCAAATGTGGTCTCTGGTAGCGTGCCGTCTTCCTGACGCGGTGCTATGAGTTCCGCATCATTGGTGATGCTAACAAATTGTGTTGGGTCAGCCTTTTGGAACTCACAGGACGCAACGGTTAGTCTGTCGAGCGTCTCGTCTACCTCGAAACGCCCATAGAGTCCGTATTTCCCATGCTCAGAAGCCTTGACCTCCCCGTTCTTATCGCGCTTGTCGGTGGCATCATTGTCATTGATGGCAATGCAGTTGGTCAGCCTGACCTCATGGCCACTGGCAATATCCTCGTAGATGCGGTATGAATAGCTCTTGTCGCCGCAAAGCGACTTCAAGGTCATACCCGTACAGTTGTTCATGATGATGTCGCCGGCATTGTGGTTCTGGTCAAAACCCTTCGCCTTGTTGTGGATGGCCAGACAGCGGTTCATAAAGACGTTCATGGCTCCTTGGTTGGAACCGCATTTAAAGCCGTTGCCGTTGCCTTTCGGGGCAATGGTTTGCTTGTCAAGGAATCCGTTCTTGTAAGCAATGCAATTTTCCATGATGATGGTCATGTTGTCGCCAAAGCCGCCATCCTTCTTGAAGAATACGTCCCAGCCATCATCAGAGTTCAAGTAGGCACGGCAGCCATAGAAGTAGTTGCCGTCGCCGACGGAAATCTTTGGTGCAAAGCCATCGGCATCCCCCTCGTCCTCATCGCAGTTCAAATAGGAGTCGCAATTGATGATACGGTTGTTGGCACCAAGGTTTTTGATTTGCAGACCCGTATCGCCGTTGCGATAGAAGTTACACTCCTCTATCAAGTTGTCGTGGCCATCCTGCGTGCGTGCTGCTATATCACTGGCCGAACCGCCTGTTGGCTTGTTGCGCTCAATGAGCAGGCCGTTGTCGGAGGCGTTGCAAATGTCGATATGGTAAAAATGCCAGTAGCTGCTGGTCAGTCGCACCCCTTGATAGGGATTATTGGAGTGGGCGTGGTAGGGCATGCCCGAGAAGTCGAGAACAGCCTGACCATTGTAGCCGAACAACTCAATGGGCTTGTCGGCTTCGCCATTACGGGCATCAATATTGATGCGCTTGTTGTAGACGTAGGTTCCGGCCTTCATCCAAATGCGGTCACCTGGCTGGGCCAGGTCGATGGCTTTCTGCACATCGAAGAAAGGCCGCTGTTCTGAGCCGTCGGCCATGGTGTCATCACCGTCTGGGGCGCACCAAATGACATCACCTTGAATGATGTCGGGCTGCTCCTCCACCTCATCTGTCTTAAATGTCTTCTCGTCGCCCATTGCCGTTCCAAAAGCCGTAATGGCATAGGCGCGGACATAGTAGACAGTAGCCTCCTCCAGACTGACGTTTGTCGAGAATTTCGTAGTGGGACGGCTCATGGTCACCTTTGTGCCATTGTCAAGTGTCAGTCCGGCTGTGGTGCCATAGACGATGCCAACCTCTTGCAGGTCCAGCCCACCGTCGTCAGTCACCATTCCGCCCATGCGGTACTTTGAGCCGCTCTTGGTTGCGTCGTTGGTCACTACAATGGCAGCTGTAGCAGCTGCTGTTTGGAACGTCTTTACGTCACCGTAGGCATGGCCGGCATTCGAGAGGGCATAAGCGCGATAGTAGATCGTTTGACTGGCCTTGAGACCCGTGATGAGTGCCGAGATGGCGGTCTGGGCGGGGTCCTCGCTTTCCACCACATTGTCGGCCAGTGAGGGCTGTGTGCTGACAGCAGACCAGATGATGCCAGTCTCCGTGATAGGCTGGTCACCTTTGTCGACCACCTCACCGCCGACCTCGGCCGAGTTCTTGGTAATGTTGTATGCCTCACCCGTGGCCACCGTGGCAGGTGTGCCGAAAGCCTGCGCATAGGCAGCCAGATTGTCGATGTCGGCATCACCGCTGGCGTCGTTGGCCAGTTTGATGCGGTTGACGTTCAGGTTCTCAATGCTTAGCGTGCGCAGGGTGCCGTCGCTGACAGCACTCGCTTGCGTCCAGGTGTTACCGCCGTCGGTCGAAGTATAGGCAGTTACTTCCTTGCGCATCTGGTTCCAGGTCACTCGCTTCACACCACTGTTCAGAATGGGCGTAATGACGTACGATCCGTTCTTCGGCATACGCAGGTTGCAAGTGGAGCCGTCAACATTATAACTTGAGTTGGTTGAAATGTATGCGTTGGTATAGATCCACGTACCCTGTCCCGTCACATAGAATTCGGCATCCGTTGCTCCGGCTGATGCAGGATAGGTTGACTGATCCTCGAAGTCTTGCACAAAGTAGCGACCCTCGGCATCGATGGTCTGAGCCTGCTCGTTGACTTGTGTCTTGAAAGTCTTGACCTCGCCGTAGCACTGCGTGTCGTCGTATTTGGCGTAGGCACGAAAGTAGACGGTGGCACCCTCGTGCAACTCTTGCAGTACAGCCGTAAACGCGCCACTGGTTTGCGTGGCACTCGCGATGTTGTCGCTGATGGTAGGCTCTTTAGAAATCGTACTCCACACAAACCCCAGTGCGGTCACTTTCTTGCCACCCGTCTCCATGAGGGCGCCATTGAGCGTAGCAGTGGTATAGGTGATGTCTGAAGCCTCGCCAGTGGTCACTTTGACAGGTGTCTCAAAGGTCTGGGCAAAGACGGTCAGGTTGTCAATGTCAGCATCCTTTGAAGCGTCATTGGCCACCTTGATGCGGTTGACAGCATCAGAGACTATGCTGACGGTCACCCGCTTGCCGCTGGTGGTCTGTGTGGCCTCGGTCCACGTCTGTCCCCCGTCAGTTGAAGTATAAATCTTGACGGAAGCACGACCAATATCAAAAGTTACCTTGCTGACGCCGTTTGCCAACACAGGCGTGATGACGTACGACCCGCTTTTCGTCATGCGCAGGTTGTGGGCGGAACCGTCGGGAATATAGCCGGTGTTTCCACCCTGAAAGGCTTTCAAGAAGCGCCATTCGCCCTGACCGGTCACATTGTAGATCGCTTCTGCCGACGGACTCTCCGTAGGCAGGGTCGTGGCATCCTCAAACGTCTGTATGAAATAGGTCCCGTCACCGCCAATAGCCCAGGCCGAACCCAGGTGACAGCACAAGATTGCGAGCATCAATGATACCCTCTTCAGTAAATTAGTCTTCATAATCATAGTAATTTGTATCTATTTACAGCTGTATGTCTGCAAGAATCTTCGCCGTGGCACCCGTCATGCTCTTGACGAAGGCACCGGCCTGTGCGCCCGCAACCGAGACCGTTTCCGGCTGGTCTATAAAGCCCTTCATGATGGAGTGGAAATCGTCGGCACAGGTAATCTCCAGTCCGCCGCCACACGCCTTGAGTCCCTGCGCCTCTTGGAAGCGCTGGTTGTTGGGGCCGAAGATGACAGGAACGTCCCATACGGCAGCCTCCAACAGGTTGTGAATGCCTACACCGAATCCACCACCCACATAAGTGACATCGGCATAGTGATAGATGCTCGAAAGCAATCCAAAGCAGTTGATAATCAGTACGTCGGCATCACGTACATTGTTAGGTGTAGCTTCGGTATAACGCACCACTTTGCGGCCTGCCAGCAGTTTCTCTATCTGGGCAAGGTGCTCCTCGCCGATAACGTGTGGAGCTATAATCAGTTTCCAATCGGGATGCTCGTTGAAGAAGGGAATGAAAATTTCTTCGTCAGGCAGCCAAGACGAACCAGCAACGAAACTCCTACCCTCTACCCCTTGGGAGGAGTTGGGCTTCAAGAACTGCTCCACCACAGGCAACTGCTTGGCGGCCGCCTTGATTTGCAATACGCGGTCAAAGCGGGTGTCGCCCACTACTTGGACGTCCGTGATGCCAATCTTTCCCAGCAGTTCACGGCTAATGTCGTTTTGCACGTAAAAGCGGGTGAAGCACTTCAGCACGTGAGCATACTGACGGCCATACCAGCGGAAGAAAATCTGATGGGGACGGAATATGCTGCTGACACTATAGACAGGCACATTACGATGTTTCAGGATATGCAAGTAGTTGTACCAGAACTCGTACTTGATGAAAAATGCCATCACGGGATGCACTGTGCGCAGGAAGCGGCGGGCATTGGTAATCGTGTCGAGTGGCAAATAACAGATGATGTCAGCACCCTCGTAGCTTTTGCGCACCTCATAGCCTGAAGGCGAGAAGAAGGTCAAAAGTATCTTATACTCAGGATGCTCACGGCGCAACTGTTCCATCAGCGGGCGCCCCTGCTCGAACTCGCCCAGTGAGGCAGCGTGGAACCAGACGTAACGGGCCTTTGGGTCTACCTTTTCACGCAACAGCTTGACGGCTTCGCGCTCGCCGCGCCACATTTTGCGCACCTTCTCATTGAAAAGGCTTGCAATGGCAACGCCACACAGGTAGAGGTAGATGATGATGTTATACATTTAGCCCAATATTTCGATAGCTCGACGCATGCGGCGGATGGTCTCATCCTTGCCAAGGAAGGCAGAGATGTCGAACATGCCCGGCCCTTTGCCTTCACCGACCAGCGTCAGTCGCCATGCGTTCATGATGTTGCCCAGTTTGTATTGCTTTTCCTCAATCCAAGTGTGGACTGTCTGCTCCTGATTTTCCAGCGAGAAGTCATTGATGCCCTCCAGCACCGTAATCAGCTCGGTCAGCTGTTGGGCGGAGTCCTCCTTCCAGCGCTTCTTGGTCGTCTTCTCATCATACTCTGTAGGAGCCACGAAGAAGAACGAGCAAAGAGGCCACAACTCATGGACGAAACTGACGCGGTCCTTCATCATACGAGTCACCTGCAAGATGCGCTCCGAAGTCTCCTCAGGACAATGCTGCTTGACCTCTGGCTCGAACAAGGCAGCAATTTCCTCCGCTGACTTCATCAGAATGTACTCATGGTTGAACCAGATGGCTTTCTCGTAAGCAAACTTGGCGCCAGCCTTCGAACACTTGGAGATGTCGAACAGCGGCACGAGCTCGTCCAGCGTAAAGAGTTCCTGCTCCGTACCCGGATTCCAGCCTAACAAGGCCAGAAAATTAATGACAGCCTCAGGGAAATAGCCATCCTCACGATAGCCACGTGAGGTCTCGCCTGATTTCGGGTCTGTCCAGCGCAGAGGGAACACGGGGAAGCCCAAACGGTCGCCATCGCGCTTCGACAGCTTACCCTTTCCATCAGGTTTTAGCAGCAGAGGCAAGTGGGCAAACTGAGGCATGGTGTCTTCCCAGCCAAAGGCGCGGTAGAGCATGACATGTAGTGGTGCAGAGGGCAGCCATTCCTCGCCACGGATGACGTGTGAAATCTCCATCAGATGGTCGTCCACAATGTTGGCTAAATGGTAAGTGGGTAGTTCATCAGCACTCTTATAGAGTACTTTGTCATCTACGATGTCACTTTTGACACGCACCTCACCGCGAATCAGGTCGTTGACCAAAATCTCCTGACCGGCCTCTACTTTGAAGCGCACCACATACTGGTGACCGTCGGCTATCAGTGCGTCGACTTCCTCTTTCGTGAGGGTCAGCGAGTTGCGCATCTGTTGGCGTGTGTGGCAGTCGTACTGGAAGTTCTGCACCTCTTGGCGCTTCTGCTCCAGTTCCTGCGGAGTGTCGAAAGCAACGTATGCCTTGCCGGCATCCAGCAGCTCGCGCACGTACTTTTTATATATATCGCGACGCTCACTCTGACGATACGGTCCTTTGTCGCCACCAAACGAGACACCTTCGTCGAACTGGATACCCAGCCATTTGAAACTCTCAATAATGTACTCCTCAGCGCCAGGGACGAAGCGCGTGGAGTCAGTGTCCTCAATGCGGAACACCAAGTCGCCGCCGTGTTGGCGGGCAAACAAATAGTTGTACAGTGCTGTACGCACACCACCGATGTGCAATGCCCCTGTGGGACTGGGGGCAAAACGCACCCTCACTCTTCTATTAGTCATAATAGTATCTGATTTTGCCTGCAAAGGTACACATTTTATTGAAGACTGAGACACAAAGACGCAAAGAATTTCACAAAATGGCAAAAACTTTATGTCTTTATGTCTCTGTGTTCCATTATTTTCGTATCTTTGCACTCAAAACGAGCAAGACAAATGAGCAATTTCAGCTTAAAAAGTAACTTGATGTGGCACGACTTGTTGATACGTGCCGTATTGGTGATTGCGACGGTGACCATTGCCGTATGGTCTATTCCACGCGACAATCGCAGCTATTTCTATGCCGAGCAAGGCAAACCCTGGAAGTATGCAGAGTTCACCGCACCCTACGACTTCCCCATCTACAAGTCGGATGCCACCATCCGTGAAGAACGCGACAGTGTGATGCGCCTTTATGAGCCATATTATAGATATAACAAGGAGACAGAGGCACAGATGGTGCGTAAGTTCGTCAAAGACTATGCAGAGGGCATTCCGGGGCTGCCTGCCGACTATATCAACATCATTGCCAACCGCTTGCATAGTCTCTATCAGCAGGGAGTGATGGACTTAAAGGAGTATAGTGAGCTACGCGCAGATACGTCGCAGATGATACGTGTGGTGAATGGCAAGGAGGCAGTCAGCATCAGCATTATGGAAATCTATTCGGCCAAGACGGCTTACGAGCAGTTGTTCCAAGAGGAGAAGCTGGCTCAGCAGCGTCCCATTCTGCAGAAGTGTAACCTGAACGACTATATCGTGCCCAACTTGAGTTATGACCGTGAGCGCTCAGAGACGAGCCGCAACGACCTGCTGTCGGGTATTGCGTTGGCCAGTGGAGTGGTGCAGAAAGGTCAGAAAATCGTGGACCGTGGCGACATTGTGACGGAGAAGACCTATCGCATTATCGAGTCGTTTAAGAAAGAGAACGAGCGTCGCAACGAGGATGTGAAACAAAACCAGATGTCGCTGTTCGGTCAGATATTGTATGTCACCATCCTTATGGTGTGCTTCACGCTCTATCTGAGCCTGTACCGTAAAGACTATTTTGACAAGCCGCGTAACATTACCATGCTCTATGCGCTCATCGTCATCTTCACTCTGCTCACTGCCCTTTTCGTGCGCAACACGTTCATCCATGTCTACATACTGCCCTATGCTATGGTGCCTATTTTCATTCGGGTCTTCATGGACTCACGTACGGCTTTCATGACCCATATCACCATGGTGCTGATTTGCGCCATCATGCTACAGCACCCGTTCGACTTCATTGTGGTCGAGACGGTGGCCGGACTGGTGGCCATCACTTCGCTACGTGAACTCAGTCAGCGTTCGCAGTTGTTTAAGACCGCTGCCATCGTCACGCTGGCTTGCATGGCTGTAAATCTGGCTTTCGACTGGATGCGGACCAGCACGCTGACACAGATAGACTACTCGAACTACAACTATTTAGTGGCCAATGGCATCGGACTCATCTTTGCCTACCCTCTGCTCTATTTGATAGAAAAGCTGTTCGGATTCACCAGCGACATCACGCTCATTGAACTGTCGAACACCAACAACCCATTGCTGCGGAGCATGAGCGAGGTTGCCCCTGGTACTTTCAATCATTCCATACAGGTGGCCAACTTGGCAGGTGAGATAGCTAACAAGATAGGTGCCAAAGCCCAGTTGGTGCGCACGGGTGCCCTGTATCATGACATCGGCAAGTTGTCGAACCCCATTTATTTCACAGAAAACCAGTCAGGCATCAATCCGCATGAAATACTTAGCGACATAGAATCGGCACAGATCATCATCAGCCACGTCACTGAGGGCCTGAAGATGGCCGACAAGAACAATCTGCCCAAGGTCATCCGTGACTTCATTGCCACTCACCATGGACAGGGCAAGGCCAAGTTCTTCTATATCCACTACCACAATGAGCACCCCGACGAGCCTGTCGATGACCTGCTGTTCACCTATCCCGGCCCCAACCCCTTCACCCGTGAGCAGGCTATCCTCATGATGGCCGATGCCGTGGAGGCTGCCTCGCGCTCATTACCCGACTATACCGAGCAGAGCATCCGCCAGCTGGTTGAGCGGCTGATTGATGCGCAGGTGTCTGAGGGCTACTTCCGCGAGTGCCCCATCACCTTCCGCGACATACAGTATGCCAAAACCGTTCTCATTGAGAAGCTGAAGACCATCTATCACACTCGCGTCAGCTATCCCACCGAGAAGAAGTAATTAGCATTGTTTGCGCACACATTTTATGCACACTTCGGCACGTTTGTGCAGGAAGTGTGCAGTTTTTAGTTAATATACCTTAATATCTAATGCACTATTGTTCTCATTTTGTGCAATAGCGTTACCTTTGCAGCCGTTTTTAGCAAAATTATTTTAAAAGTAATGAAAAAGATTGTATTTTCGTTGATTGTTTTCACGATGACAACGGTGAATGCTCTGGCAGGTGGTATTCTCACCAACACCAACCAGAGTGTCATGTTCTTGAAAAATCCCGCCCGCGATGCCGCTATCAGCCTCGACGGTGTCTACTCTAACCCTGCAGGCGTGGTGTTCATGCCCGAGGGATTTCACTTGGCCGTCAACTGGCAGATGGCTCACCAGACACGAACCATCACATCTGTCAACCCGCTCTTTGCCTTAGGCAAGAAGAATGATGGCAGAACCACCAAGACTTATGAGGGTGTGGCCAATGCCTATATGATTCCCTCGGTGCAGGCTGCCTATAACAAGGGTGATTGGAGCGTGCAGTTTAACTTTTCGATGCCAGGTGGCGGCGGTGTTTGCGAATATGACAACGGCCTGGGCTCGTTCGAGAGTGCCGTGGGTGGCATTGCCTATCAGTTGAAGCAGGCCGGATTGGGTGTCGAGGGCTACGATGTAGATGCCTACATGCGTGGTCGCCAATATTATTTCGGTTTCCAGCTTGGTGCCGCTTACAAGATCAATGAGCATTGGTCTATCTACGGAGGTTTGCGCATGCTCTACGGTGATGCTTCCTACAAGGCTCACTTGAGTAACATACAGGTTGGCATGAAGGATGCCCAAGGCGAGATGTACTATGTGAACTTCGACCGCTTCATCAATGACAATATTGCCGGCATCAACAAGCAGTTAGGGCAGGCTGAGGCTGCCACGGCTGCCGGACTCATGACTCCAGAGGTTCTGGCTGCTGCCTATGCTCAGGCCAAGCCAGGCATCGACCGTTTAGAAGCCCTGCAGAAATATTCGCAAGGTGTGAACTTGATGAGCATCCAGACTGGCTTTGGCTTTGCTCCTATCATTGGTGTAGACTACAAGGTTGGTAATTTTAATTTCGCTGCCAAGTATGAGTTTAACACAGAGATGAAGATGAAGAACCACTCCACGCTGGACAAGGCCATGGAGATTGAGGCCATCAACAAATATCAGGACGGCACCGACGTAGACGAGGATGCCCCTGCCCTGCTCACCGTGGGTGCACAATGGAGCGTACGTCCTGATGTGCGTCTTAACTTAGGCTACCACCACTATTACGACAAGAATGCCCATTGGTACAACAACGTTCAGGACAAGTTGTCGAAGGGCACTAACGAGTATCTGGCTGGTGTGGAATGGGATGTCAGTTCCCGCGTCAACATCTCTTGCGGCGGACAGTTGACTCGCTATGGATTGACTGACGACTACATGAACGACATGTCGTTTGTGGTCAATAGCTATAGTGCAGGTTTTGGTGTCAGCTATAAGGCTACCGACAAAATTACGCTCACCGCAGCTTATTTCCAGACCAACTACGAAGACTATAATCGCGAGAATTATCCGGCACAGGGTGTCAACGACTCGTTCACCCGCACCAACCGCGTCATAGGTCTTGGCTGTCAGGTGGATTTCTGATACTTCGATGTTTTCGGCTCTCAAGCAATAAAAGTTTGCCCCCTCAACTATAATGGTAGAGGGGCAAACTTAAATATTATTTCAGTTTCATCGAGCGCCACTGGTCTCCTAAGCGGCCAGACGATATCACTGACGGTGTCTGGCTCTTGCCGTTTTCCACTATCGAAATGCGGGAAACTTGCTGTTTCACATAGTCGCCCAACTCGCCCAGCGTGACATTTCCCTTAGTCTCTTTCAGCTTCTTCAACAGGAAGTAGGTGAATAATCCATGACCATTTTCCTTATATGAATAAGCCGTCTCGTCACCCTGTGCAGCTGACAGCACTACCATGTTGCCCTCAGGAGCGGCAGCCTTTGCTTTGATGGCCACACCACGGGCCGAAGCCAACATGTCGCCACTACGTTTGGCACCGCTGAAACAGGCATCCATAAAGATTGTCAGGTTGCGCGTAGGCATCTCGCCCAACGTCTTGTAAAACTCCGACAGCTTATAGCACGTGCGAGGGTTCTGCCCCATACCGTCGATAGGCAGCAGATAGGCCGTACCATCTGCCTCGTCAGGCACACCGTGTCCTGCATAGTAGATGATGACATTGGCCTCGCCACTATAAGCTTCACAGACCTTCTTGAGCCAGTCTATCTCGAAAATAATGTTGTTCAGCGTGGCATTCTCTGACAGATGCACGTTTTTTTCTGGCAGGCCCAATACTTGTTTGCAGTAGGTGGCAAACATCTGTCCGTCATTGCGTGCAAAGTCCACTTTCGACTCTTTCTGATAATCTTCGTTGGCAATGATGACGGCAAATGTATTTGCATTTTTTGAGCTTGCTTGTGGCAAATCTACGTCCACATCACTATTCATGGTCAGGGCAGGCAGTTGTTGGGCGGCCGACATAGGGGTAGTGCCATTGACGGCACCATGTCCGGCAACGGCCGAACCTCCACGGAAAACCTCCACCGATGCGGGACTGATGCCAAATGTGGCAGCGTTGGCTGACGTCAAGAAGGTGGGCAGCGATTTGATGTTGGCCTGTAGCATTTGCGTATCTGCCTGATTCCTGATGTCCATCGATACGATAAAGGCATTGGGAGAAATCTCTTTTGTGTTCTCACTAATACTCAAAGTCAGCTCTTTCCCTGCTATCTTCGACTCATGTTTATATGGGTTAGCTGCCAGGCCAAAGGTGTATGCACTAAGCAATGACTTGCCCATGTTGACGGATGTGGACACAAACAGGTAGCTGCCGATGGAACGTACCGTTTCAGGAAAGCTCAATTCACACAGGAGCTCATCGCAGTCTTTTAATGCATTCTTATCTACGGCTACCACCTTGTACGATTTGTTCTTATAGGTCACCGTTGCCGGAATATCCAGTTTTGCAGACTTGTTGTTTTCTGCGGATACGAGTGATACTTCCAAAGCAGTTTTGGAAATAACCTTGAAAGTCATTTCACCTCCTGTGATAGGATTGATGGTAAATTTTTGTGCTGAAATGCCTATGGTGGCAAAAAGCATCAACAGCGTAGCAATTTTTCTTATCATATCAAATGCGGTTTTTAGTTATTTGTGATTTTACTGCAAAATTACTAAATATTTTTCGAACATAAGGAAAAACAGCCTCTTTTGTTCCCGCCTGTAGAAAAGATTTCGTCGTTGAGGCGTAACCCGCTCCGTGATAAGGATTGGCTACTGACTATTTGTTTATAGCGGGTCAACGTCGTAGTAGACTTGTAGTGAGGCGTAGCGCTTCTCGGACAAGAGTTGTTGCTGGGCCATGAGCAGATATTGGCGGACGCGAGGCATGTCGATGCCCAATTCCAGTTTGAGCATGAGTTTGCGTATGTTCTGCGACTTCACCTTGGCCACCGATGGTTTGTCGGGACCCAGCACACGGCCGCCAAACCACTGGCGCAGCCTGCTGCCCAACTCAATGGCTGCCGTCTGTACGGTCTGGTCCTGACGGTGCTTCAGATAGACATAGATGAGCCGGTAGTAAGGCGGATAGCGGAATGCTTGGCGCTCGGTAATCAGATCCTTGTACAGGGCGAGGTAGTCATTGCGCACCACCTGCTGAATGACCGGCACATCCTTCTGTTTGGTCTGCAGAATGACCAGACCGCGCTTCTGCTTGCGACCTGCGCGGCCCGCCACTTGTGCCATCATCATGAAGGCATGCTCATAGGCTCGAAAGTCGGGATAGTTAAGCATGGAGTCGGCATTGACAATGCCCACGACGGCGACACGGTCGAAGTCAAGCCCCTTGGAAATCATCTGCGTGCCAATCAGGATGTTGGTGCGCCCTGCGGCGAAGTCGCTGATAATGCGCTCATAGGCATTGCGTGTGCGTGTGGTGTCTAAGTCCATGCGGGCAATGCGAGCCTCCGGGAAAACCTCGCGCACCTGCTCCTCAATCTTCTCTGTGCCATAGCCGCGAGTGCGCAGGTCGGTAGAGCCACAGCAAGGGCACTCCGTAGGCACACGATAGGTGTAGCCGCAATAGTGGCATGTCAGTTGGTTCAGCTGCCGATGATAGGTCAGCGACACGTCACAATGCTGACACGTAGGCACCCAACCGCACTGTCGGCACTCCACCATGGGGGCAAAGCCCCGTCGGTTTTGAAACAAGATGGCCTGTTCGCCCCGTTCCAGCGCCTCGCGCACGCGCGTTAATAATAAAGGTGAAAACGGACCAGCCATCATCTTGCGCCGCTGGAGGTCTGCAGTGTCCACAATCTGTATCTCTGGTAGTTCTATGCCTTGATATCGCTCCTTTAGCTCCACCAGTCCGTACTTGCCTGTCCGCGCATTGTGGTAGCTCTCCAGCGACGGGGTGGCGGTGCCAAGCAGGACCTTTGGCTTAAATGAGAAATGAGAAGTGAGAAGTAAGAAATGCCCTTCGGTCGCGGGAACATTTTTCATTTCTAATTTCTCATTTGTCATTTTTGCAAGCATAATCGCCGCACTCCGTGCATGATAGCGGGGAGCCGGGTCCTGCTGCTTATAGCTGGTCTCATGCTCCTCGTCCACGATGACCAACCCTAATCGCTGGAAGGGCAGAAATACGGCCGAACGGGCTCCGAGGATGACATCGTATGGATTAGCCGACAGCTGTTTCTGCCAGATTTCCACGCGCTCGGCATCCGAGTATTTTGAATGGTAGATGCCCAGCCGGTCGCCGAAGACCCGTTGCAGGCGTTGCATCATCTGCACCGTCAGCGCTATCTCCGGCAGCAGATAGAGCACCTGTTCCTTGCGCTCCAAGGCGCGCTGGATGAGGTGGATGTATATCTCCGTCTTGCCGCTCGACGTAACGCCATGCAGTAGCGTGACGTTCTTCTTCAGCATCGACATCAGAATCTGGTTGTAAGCCTCCTGCTGTGGGGCACTGAGCGGCTTGATTAGGTCAGGGCGGTAGTCGCCCCTGTGATTCAGTCGTCCCACCTCCACCTCGTAGGTCTCTAACACCTGACGTTTCACTAATAGTTTCAGTGTCTCTGCCGATGCACCGCTGACGTTGAGCAACTCCTCGCGGGTCACTTCCGCAATCGGGAAAGGCCCGTCGGCATTCCCCATTTCTGATTGCTCATTGCCCGTTTCCTCTATCTGGTCCCAGCCCGACAACTCCAGATAGCAGACAAAGGCATCCAGTTGTTTTTTGGCGCGCGACAGCACGTTCAGTGCTATGTGCAAAGCCGTCACGCTGCGATACGCCTCGGTCAGCCGGATATACGTCTCCGTCTTGGCCCGATAGCCGTCCTCTGCCTTCAGTCCGGCAGGCAAGGCAGCCTTGTAGACATCGCCAATGGGCGACAGGTAATAGTCGGCTATCCACAGCCATAGTCTCAGTTGCTCACCCGTCACGATGGGCTTGGCATCCAATTGCTGCAGCACCGTCTTCACCTCATAGCCCTCAGGCTTCACGTCGTGCACCTTGGCCACTATGCCCACATAGGTCTTCGACCGTCCGAATCCCACCAGTACACGGCAGCCCACCCCCACACTCATCCCCGCAGGGACGGCATAGGTGAATGTGCCTTGCAATGGCACAGGTAATATCACGTCTACATAGCTCATAAACACACACAAAGGTACGTCTTTTCGCTGAAATAGACAAAGATTTTTCGTGAAAAAGAGCATGGAAATCCTATAATTCCTCTGTAAAGCGTTTATAATCAGCGTGCTGAAGACTACATGCACTTTACCCCGGCAAACCCTATAGGTGGAAAACAAAAGAAGTGGCTGATTACCAACCACTTCCTTGCTTAACGTTTTTTTGCTTTGGTCGGGATGAGGCGACTCGAACGCCCGACCCCTACGTCCCGAACGTAGTGCGCTACCAACTGCGCTACATCCCGAATGCTTGTGTTAAGCGGGTGCAAAGGTACGAAATAATTATGAATTAAGGACGAGTAATTAAGAAATATTTTCAGTTTTAGTGGAAAAAATTTGCTATTCCCATGAAAAAAGGTTAACTTTGCAGACAAAACTAACCGAAATGAAACAAAACCTAATCCTCCTTGTGTGTATGATGGCCGCGCTGGCAAGCCATGCACAGCGCACCATAGTGGTGAAAAAAGGCGATGCCAAGAGCCTGCTTGAGGCTGTGGAGAAAGCCAATGCAATGAACGCAGAGCCGACGGCTGAGCGGACATTTATTTTGATTCCCAACGGATTTTATGACTTGGGCGACAAGGTGTTAACCCAGATTACGGGCAGCAACATTGCCCTTATTGGCGAGAGCACCGAGGGCACCATCATCCAGAATAAGCCCGACTTCAAGAACGAAGGCATCTCGAAGACTGGCATTTTCCAGAATCGCGGCACGGGCAACTATTTCCAGGACCTGACGCTGAAGAATGACCTCGATTACTACGCCTGCGGCTCTGCCGGTCGTGCCGTCACGCTGCATGACAAAGGCACGCGCACCATCTGCAACCGTGTGCGCATGCTGTCCTATCAAGACACCTACTACTCTGACAATGAGGAGTGTCAGCACTACATGAAAGACACGGAGATTCACGGCACTGTCGATTTCATTTGCGGTGCTGGCGACGTGTGGTTCGAGCAGTGCCGCATCGTCACAGAGAAGCGCACCCTTGACGGTTCTGGCCGCTGCGTGATAGCTGCCCCCCGTACGTCGAAGACCAACTGGGGTTACGTCTTCAACCGCTGCACCATCGAGAACATTGTCTCTGAGTTCGACTATGCCCGTGGGTGGCACACCACTCCGCACTGTGCCTTCCTTTACACCACGTTGCTCTCGCCCGACCGTATTACCAAGTCACGCTACGACTATCGCGGCATGCGCACCGTGCAGAGCGACTTCAAGGAGTATGGCACTATGGATGCCGAGGGTCACAACATCACTCCGTCCTCCAACGTGGTCACCTTCACGCTGAAGGAGGAAAAGAATCCCGTAGAGACCATCCTCACCCCGCAGGAGGTTAAGAAATACACCCTCCGCAATGTCTTTACCGACTGGCAGCCCGCCAAAGAGGCCAAGCGGTTGGAGAAGAAAGCCCGCAAGTTGATGAAGCAACTGTAGGGCATTGCCTCCACCTTATTATATTATAGTGTGCGTGTGGGTACATTCTCTGTGCTTGCAGGCTATGCCGTTGTGTGGCCTGCCGATTTGGATTTTTATGCATCAAATGATGCAAAGATACTTAAAATTGGAGGCATAGGGCTCAGCTTTATGCATTTTTGTTTGGTCTTTTGGCAGATTTGCGCTAACTTTGCACCGTTTTAATAATAAAGAGAAGCAAATGATGAAACTTTTCGACGTATATCCCCTGTTCGATGTGAACATCGTGAAGGGGCAGGGGTGTAAGGTCTGGGATGACAAGGGTCAGGAATATCTGGACCTGTATGGCGGACACGCTGTCATCTCTATCGGACACTCGCACCCGCATTATATCAGTAAGGTGACGGAGCAGCTGACCAAAATCGGCTTCTACTCCAATTCGGTCATCAATAAGTTGCAAGTGGAGCTGGCTGAGCGCTTAGGACGCATCAGCGGCTACGACGACTACCAGCTGT
>ERZ842401.4282-NODE-4282-length-16766-cov-56.632697_pt1 | contig 16766 bp, 18 predicted proteins | sample MGYA00521270_ERZ842401 | MGnify/ENA primary metagenome ERZ842401 (study PRJEB31892, sample SAMEA3878208) | bioreactor metagenome | biome: Moose rumen | place: Sweden | collected 2011-10 | study: EMG produced TPA metagenomics assembly of the PRJEB12797 data set...
AGCAGCCGCTCTCGTTTCAGATTTACGACCTGTTGGAAAACGGCTGCAAAGTTACGACTTATTTTTTAATTACCAAAATTTTTCGAGATTTTTTTTAGTAATTTCTCGATTTTTCTTTGTTTTTCTGCAATTGGACCTTCATTGAGTCCACGCACAGGTCTATTCCTTCTTCAAATGTGTCGCTTACTTTCTCCACATGCAATGTGGTTCCCGGGACGGTCACTAACAGGCTTGTCTCCTTGTTCTGGGCGGTAGCGGGCTTCACGACTTTCAATTGCACCTCTACTTTCTGAATATCTTCGTACGATTTTTCTAACTTGGCGACCTTCTTTTCGATGAACGCCTCTAACTTCTCGGTAGCGTCGAAATGAATCGACTGAATCTTAATTTCCATAGTTGTCTCCTATTTAAAAAGTTAAACTATAAAGGTCAGCCCCTCGGATGGGCTTCTTTGTAAACTCGTTTTAGCTGCTCGAAGGTAGCATGTGTATAGATCTCGGTTGTCTCGATACTCTCATGTCCTAACAGCTGGCTGACATTCTCGAGGCCTGCACCATGATTGAGCATGGCCGTGGCAAACGAGTGTCTCAGAACGTGCGGCGAGCGTTTCTTGAGCGTTGTCACTTCAGAGAGGTACTTTCGCACCAGCCAGTACAACTGGCCTCCTGTCATTCTCCGCCCTTTCTCGTCGACAAACAATGCCGTCGACTGTCGCTCCGTCTGCTCATTGCGCACCATGATGTAGTCGCTGATGGCCTGTCGCAGCTCTTCGCCGAATGGCACCACACGCTGTTTGCGTCCTTTGCCAGTGACTCTGATTTGCTGCCTGACGAGGTCTATGTCACCATCGTCGAGCGCTATCAGCTCACTGCGTCGCAGTCCTGCCTCGTATAACAATATTAATATTGTACGCGCACGAACATCTTTAAATTCACGTGTCCATTCACGGCCGTCGATGATTTCGTCCATCTCGCTCTCTTTGACAAATTGCGGGAGTGGCTTGTCCTTCTTCGGTCCGCTGACATGACATGCAGGATCACGACTCACCAGTTTTCGGGCCAGTGCAAATCGATAGAACGACCGCACAGCCGACAGGTCTGCATTGACCGTTGTGGCCTTGTCTCCTTTGTCCATGAGTGTTTCCACCCACTGCCTGATGACATCGGCATCGACCGTTGCCCAGGTCAGACCATCGTCCATCCGCATAAAATACGACTCAAAGTCTTTCAGACTCCGTTCGTATCTCACCACCGTGAGTTCACTGCGGTTGCGCTCATAGCGCAGATAGTCCAGAAACAGGTCAATCATATATGCCTTTATCGCTTGTGTACGATTTCAGGCAACGAATTTACGGAAATTTCTTGAAACTACCAAATTTTCCGAAGAAAAAATTTAATCTTCGGCGGTGCGCAGCTTCTGCACATAAACAGCGTGCTCCATCTTGAGGCGCTTCAGCACAGAGGGCTTGTCGAACTGCTGACGACGGCGAAGTTCTTTCACGACACCAGTTTTCTCGTACTTTCTCTTGAACTTCTTGAGAGCCTTCTCAATGTTCTCACCTTCTTTTACAGGTACAATAATCATTGTTTTCTTGGTTTTAATTTTTTAAAAAGTTTGACATGTTATTGCATAGTTCGGGCATAGTGCACACGAAATGCGGCTGCAAAGTTACGACTAATTTGCCAAACAGCCAAGTTTTTGAACCACTTTTTAGCTGTTTGCCCCTTAAAAAGGCACAAAACAGCCTTTGTTGCTGGTCATAAACGCGTCTTGTCTATCTTAAACAAGTCATTGTCAGCGTAGGCTGCTCTGGCGCTTTTGTGTGCGCGTGGCAAAGCCCTTGCGGTCACTGCGCGGCTGCATAATGGTCTTGGCGGCACGGGCACGCACTTTCTTACTGCCCTGACTGTTGCCGTCGCTGGGCACGTCGCCAAAGACTGGACGCACGGGCAGGCGAGCATCAAGACTGTTCCAACCGTCATAGTAGGGTTTCTGCTCGTCGAAGACGATGCTGTGCACATAGACACCTTCATTGTCCTCGCCAAGCTCATCAGTCCAGTAATAGCCAGCTATGCCATGGTCTACGAGAGAGTCGCCATCATAGCCGCCCACAGCAGGCAAAAAGATACTGTTGCCCTCAAAACCTTTCACCTGCGAGGTGAAGAGTGCGCCCCACACATTGTTCACCCGTTTCCAGCGGAAAGTGCAGTTGTCGAACAGCTCCTCACGCTCATCGGGTGTTGGCATGCGCCACTTCTCACCCCACATCACGTGCACAATGTCGTAGTCTGACCCGCAGATGTAGCTGTACTGCTTGGCCGGGTCGTTCTCTATCATGTACTCGAGAGTGGCCGTACCTGTTGGGTCGCCCCAGAAGTAATAGCCACCGGGCTGCTCTTCGCTTGTGGCGCCCACATTACAGGTGGCCCACAGCACACTAAGTCCAAGGTCTACATAGGCGTGGTTGTCGGATGGATAGACGCCGAAGTCGTTGGGATCGCGGTCGTCGCCATCACCCTGGTTGTTGTTCTCGTGGTAGTCGCGGTCGCGCCAGCTGGGACCATAGTCGTCATCGCTGCCGCATGCCAGCATCATAGTCAGCACTGGCAAGAGTAAGAATAACTTTTTCATCTTTGTTCTTTTTTTGTTTTTTGTCTTCTATTTTTTATGGGGTTTATAGGGTCTATAAGTCCTATAAATATCTCTTCATCTCAAGGTATTTGTTGATGACACCTACAGAAAGGTTCTGCGGAGTGGTGAGCAGGGCCTGTATACCATACTGCCGAAGCTCTTGCACAATGAGACGCTGCTCATAGGCAAACTTTTGGGCAATGACATGCTGGTAATATTGCTCATTGGTCTGTGCGGCACGGAACTCTGACGTAAGGCTCTCGTCTTCGAAGAACACTACGACCAACCTGTGGCGCTGGGCCAACTGGCGCAGGTATGGCAGCTGACGACGCAGCGACACCAAGCCCGTGAACGAGGTGTAGAGCACCAGCAGCGAGCGCTTGCTGAGCCTGTAGCCCAAACCGGCAAGCAGGGCCGAAAAGTCGCTCTCGGCAAACTGGCTCTGCTCGGCATAGAGAGCTTCTTGCAGTCGACGCATCTGGCCAGGCTGTCGTGATGCCTGCACAAAGGTCTCGAAGTTCTGGCTGAAGGTAACCAGCCCTGCACGGTCATCGCGACGGATGGCTACATAGCTGAGCACGAGGGCGGCGTTGACGGCATAGTCGAGCAACGTCATGCCGTCGAAGGCCTGCTGCATCATGCGACCCTTGTCGATAACACTGTATACGGGCTGCGAGCGTTCCTCCTGATACTGGTTCACCATGAGACGGGGCATGCCGTTGGCCACCATGCTGCGCCTTGCAGTTGCCCGCCAGTTGATGGTACGGAAGTCGTCGCCCGCCACGTAGTCTTTTATCTGTTCAAAGTCGGTGTTATGGCCTATGCGACGCATACGCTTCAACCCCATCTCGCGCAGGTTGTTGCTCATGGCCAGCAACTCGTAGCGTCGCAGCATGAGATAGCTGGGATATACCTTCACGTGCTTCGGTTCGCCACAAGTGTAACGCCGCTGCACCAGCCCCAGCGGACTTGCAGCAAACACACGGATGCGCCCAAATCCATAGGAGCCACGCTTGGTGGGTGTCAGCTGATAGGTTATAGTGGCCGTTCCGCGGACGGCTATTGCCGTGTGATAGCACACGTCGCGCCGTTGGAACACGGATGGTGCCTCGTCGATGACTTCTAAGCTGAGCGGCATGCCATAGTCACTGCTGATGAGCAGTTCTACGGTGTTGGCATCGCCATTTGAGAAGCGGTCGCCGCAGTGCCGCTCAGCCACGATGCCTTTCCTTATATATAGTAAGATGGCATCGACCAGCGTTGCAGCCACCAGCAGCCACCAAGCCACCTGCCCAACAGCAAACAGCAGCCCAAGCCAATAGCCACAGGCTATGACCAGCACGATGACGGAGGCAATGAGGTAGAAACGACGTGTGAAGAACATTCTATTTCTGCAAGTATGCTACGGGGGTTATACTGTCTGCCGGCATTATTTGGGCACCTCTACCTTCTCTAACAGTTGTGCCACAACATGCGGGGCTGTCAGGTCTTCCATCTCTGCCTCGGCGGTGAGGATGACACGATGACCCAGCACGGCGGGTGCCACCCGTTTTATGTCGTCAGGGGCCACGAAGTCGCGGCCTTGCAGCAGGGCGTAGGCCCGCGAGGCTTGCAACAGTGCCACCGAAGCGCGTGGCGAGGCGCCAAGGAAGACGGTTTTGCTCTGGCGTGTCTGCTCGATAACCTGCGCAATGTAGCGCAGTAGCGATGGGTCTACATACACCTGCCACAGGGTCTGTCGCAGCTGCAACAGTTCCTGCTGTGTGATGACAGGCTGGATAGTGTCGAGTCCTGCAGCAGCCGAACGCAACAGGTGACGGTTGAGAATCTCCACCTCCTCATCTACCGTAGGATAGCCCATCGTTATCTTCATCATAAAGCGGTCCAGCTGTGCCTCGGGCAGCTTGTAGGTTCCTTCCTGTTCAACTGGGTTCTGCGTGGCCAGAATGGTGTAGAGCGACCCCATGACATGGCGCTCGCCGTCGACGGTAGCCTGTCGCTCCTCCATCACCTCAAAGAGAGCGGCCTGGGTCTTGGCTGGAGCACGGTTGATTTCGTCTACCAGCACAATGTCGGCAAATACCGGGCCGGCATGGAAGGAGAATTGCTGCGTCTGCATGTTGAACACGGTGGTGCCGAGCACGTCGCTTGGCATCAGGTCAGGCGTAAACTGCACACGACTGAAGCGAGCATCAATGAGCCGTGCCACCAGCTTGGCCAGCAGAGTTTTGGCCACACCAGGCACACCTTCTATGAGCACATGGCCATCGGCCAGTATTGCCGTCAGAATGAGTTCAACAGGCTCTTGCTGGCCCACGATAATCTGGGCTATCTGCCCACGCAGCTGTTGCATCTTACTGGCGAAAGACGTGAGGTCCGGACGGGGAAAATTGTTGTTGTCTTGCATTACTTTGTTTTTATTATAGGGCATATAAGGCTAATAAGACTTATGAGGTCTATGGGCTTGCGAGCAACGCATTGAGGCGGTCTATGCAGCCGTGCATCAGCTGGGCAGTGACGCCTCCGCGGCCTTCCAGCACCTGGCGCACGTCGCAAAGGGTCTGCACAATCTCGTCGGCAGAAAGGCCGGAGTTCTGTGCAATGACGGCTGCCGTCTGACGGTCTTCCTGCGGGTTGGTAATGTCTACGTGCAACTGTCGACGCAGCTGCTCGGCCGTATATTGCCACTTTTTGGCTATGAGGTCGGCATGATAGCCCTGTTGACTGTAGAGTGTTCCGATGAGCCGCACAAACTCGAGCGAATGGTTCTGCGGTGGCGCTACAACAGGAATGGGGCGCTGCCGTCGGCGGGCATTGGTCAGCATGAAGAGCACGACGAGCAACAGCATAAGGCACCACGCCCACCACAGTGGTGGCTGCCTGCGTATATAGTCGAGCATGGCCAAGCTGTCCTCCTGTCGTGTCTGGCTATGGGTAGCGAGCGCGACACGGCGCACGGGCATCTGGTCAAAGCACGACAAAAGCCTGAACACATACTGGCAACCATCATCGCTGAGCACGCCATTGTTGGTGAAGAGCAGGGGTGTCGACACCAGAATTATTCGACCGCATCCCATGGGAATCTCTACTGCCACGGCATTTGCAATGGAATCGTTCTCATCATCCTTGTTGCTCGCCAATATTTCGTAGTCGAGCGAATCTTTTTCGTAATGTATCTCGCGAATATGCAGAGCCTCGCTTATCAAGAACTCCTCAGGTTCGTAGCGGTCGCTCTTGCCTGTCCAAACAATGCTGTTCTTATAGCTATACAGCTGCATAAAGTCCTCCATATCATCGCTGTCGAACATTGTACCAAACTGCCACACACCAAGCGAATCGACCAGACAATGACCAAAGTTGGCTGCACATACCATCACACAGTCACCTCGTCTTGCCAGTTGCAACAGTCTACTGCTCTCGTTTGGCGAAAGCGACAGGGTATAGTCAAGGAAGAGCCAGCCCTGCGGCACGTCGCCATGCTCGTCGCAAAGCTCATCAAGCGTTGCAGGATCGCCGTCCACCTGATAGCGCTGTCCCATCGAGTGCGCTATCATTTGGTCGAAAAACTTGCAGCCAAAAGGCTCGTCGTCGGCAGTACTGAACGTAGGAGTCCACTCGTAGTTACGTTTCCCGAGCAACGACATCAGCACAATCAGCCCCACAAATCCTGCTACAATGATGGCGAACATGCGCACTCCCTTCATGCCGCACCTCCTTTCTCTGTGGTCTGCTGCATACTCTGCATCAGCTCGAACAGATGCTCGTCGGCCTCAAAGCCGCCATAGCGGATGCGCATGAAGTGGCTGGTGAGCGCCTTGAAGGCAGCGGTGGCGCCCTCATCGGCCACCTTGCAGAACTCGCGAGTGTACTGGGTAGGCGTTTTCTGCGGCTGCCAGTCTATGCGCTGGCTGTCGGTCAGATGCTTCAGTGTCTGCAAATAGAGCAGCCGCGAGGCACGGGTATAGTTGCCTGCCTGGCGTGCACGGGCTATCTCGGCATCGAAATCCACGATGTGTATGTTCTCTTCTGCCTCTTCATCGCTCAGCACATCGCTGTTTTTGACGGCAAACAATCCGCTGAGCAGCTTGCTGCGGACAAGCCACCACAACAGGATAAGCATCGCCACCACACATATACCATATATCACCCCATCGCTAATACTTATATGCGACAGTCCCTTGCCCACATATTGCCCCAGTTTCTGCAGCAGTTCGTCCACCACGCTGGGTCTCTGCTCGTCTATGACATAGGCGCAGCGTGGGTCGTGCTGTAGTTGCTCCAGCAACTGATGGTCTATCTTCAGGGTATCTTGGGACATTAGCGGTGAGAAGTGATTACTTAGATGAGTTTTCGTGGGCAAGCTTGTAAGGCAGCAGAACGAAGTAGTAGATGATGAAAGCCAACGAAAGCACGATGATGGATAGCCGCAGAGCGTCGGGCCACTCAGTGTGACGAGTGAGGAATCCCTCGATGAAAGCGGCAAAAATGAACACTGGCACCGTTCCGATGACTATCTTCAGCCCGCGCCTCGCACCACGGCGGAACGACACCATCCTACCGTATGTGCCAGGGAAGAGCCAACCGTTGCCCATAGCCAGACCTGCAGCACCGGCAATGATGACGGCTGAAATCTCAAGCGTACCATGCAGCCAGATAGCCAGGAACGACTGCCAGAACAGTCCGTGCTCAATGAAGAATGTCTGAAAGGCACCCACCATCACGCCGTTGACCAGCAGCATGTAGCCCGTACCGAAGCTGGTAAGCAGCCCCATGGCAAACACACGGAACGACACCTGCACGTTGTTGAGCGTGATGCCCAGGAACATGTCGGCAGCAGCATCGCTGTCGTAGACGGCCATTGGTTCACCATTGGCAATGTTATGCAGCGTCATGTCTACATAACTGTCGCCAAGTATGACACGGGCAAAGTCGATGTCGCCCAACGTCGAGACAACGCCAATGAGCACCGACAGCACAAAGATGGTGAACGACAGCAGCAGCTCACGCCGTGCTTCCCACATGGTGAGTGGCACCTCGCGCGTCCAGAACGTCACGATGCGGCTCATCGGTTCGCGCTTATTGCGATAGAGTGTGTTGTGCAGGCTGAAGGCCAGCGCATTGAGATACTGCGTAACACGCGACCGACCGTAGTGCGTCTGGGCAAAAGCCAGGTCTGCCGTTGTCTCTATATAGGCATCGGCCAACACATCTGGCGAACTGTCAAGGGCATCGGCCAGCAACCGCTCTGTCTCATCCCAGCGGTCTATGTTGCGTTTCACAAACAGGGCTTCTTTCATCTTCTATGCGCTTTCAGCAAGCAAAGATATGAAATAATTGCGAATTATGGCCTATTATTTAGGAATTATTTATATCTTTGCACACACTTACACGTATCACCTAACAACAATCATGCCCATGAAATGACCGACAATCAGATCATCACCGGACAGTATGTGCGTATAGAGCAGACTCCAGCCAAAACATCGCAACGCTTTGCGGGTTTCATCATCGACTTGGTGATACAGGTAGCCTATGCGATGTTTTGGCTCTTCACCGACGACTACCTCGACCTCCACATGGGCAGGGTGGCGTTTGTCTTGCTCGTGGTGTTGCCCATCATACTCTACCAGCCCGTTTCCGAGACGCTTGCCGGCGGGCAGACACTGAGCAAGTTTCTGCTGAAGACCCGTGTGGTCAGTGTAGATGGCAGCCAGCCATCCGTCGGCTCGTTCCTGTTGCGCTGGCTTATCATGCCCATCGACGTGATGTTCTTCGGCAGTGTGGCCGCCTTCAGCATGCTTGTCACACCTCGCCGTCAGCGGTTGGGCGACCTGGCCGCAGGCACCATGGTTATCAAGCTGAACAGCTACGAGAAGATTCGCGTGCACTTAGACGAGTATGCCTTTGTGCGCGACGGCTACCAGCCCACCTACACCGAGGCCCGCCAGCTCGACGAGCAGCAGGCTACGCACATAGCACGCACACTGGCCGACCGCAGCACATCGCGCCAGAACCGCATCGAGCAGCTATCTCTCGGCATGTGCCGCCAGCTGAAGCTGACGGCGCCGGCACCATCACTCCACGAATGGTTCCTGGCCACACTGCTCAGCGACTACCGCTACTTTGAGATGAACAACGAGCTGTAGCTGTTCCGGTGGCGTTCGCACGGACCTACAGGGGTGCGCAAGCCTGTCGCAGCCACTCGCACTCTTCGCCAGAGAGGTGGGGCGACAGCGAGTCGAACACCTGCTGATGGTAGGCGTTGATCCAGCGGCGCTCATCGCCGGTGAGCAGTTCGGTCACTATGGGCCGTTTGTCGATGGGACAAAGCGTGAGCGGCTCAAAGCGCAGGAAACTTCCGCATTCGGTCTGCATGGCAGGCACCACCAGCAGTGTGTTCTCTATGCGCACGCCGAAGCGACCAGCCAGATAGATGCCAGGCTCGTCGGTGACGGTCATGCCCGCCACGAGCGGTGTGGGTTTCCACTCCATGCGTATTTGGTGAGGCCCTTCATGTACGCTGAGATACGAGCCAACGCCATGACCCGTGCCATGCAGATAGTTCAGGCCCTCACGCCATAGCACCATGCGGGCCACGGCATCGAGCTGTGTGCCTGCCGCACCTTCAGGGAAGACGAGATTCTGCAGCTGCAGATGGCCCTTGAGCACCAGCGTGTAGACACGCCGTTCCTCGTCGGTGAGCGGGCCGAGGGCAATGGTACGGGTGATGTCGGTGGTGCCATCCTGATATTGCGCCCCGCTGTCCAACAGGAACAGTCCATGTGGCTGCAGGGGCACGTCGGTCTCGGGTGTTGCCTCATAGTGAACGATGGCCCCATGTGGCCCGTAGCCGGCAATCGTGTCGAACGACAATCCACGATACAGCGGCTGCTCGGCTCGCAGTGCCTCAAGCTTCTCTGAGACCGATAGCTCCGTGAGCACCGTCTCTCCGCTCCTCTCGTCCAGCCATTTCAGAAATTTCACCATGGCGATGCCGTCGCGCAGCATCGCCCGCTTAAAACCCAGCTGTTCAGCGCCGTTCTTCACAATCTTCATGCGCTTCACCGGCGATTCGGCCCTCACCACGTCGCGCAGTACGCTCTTGCCCAGCGTATAGTTCACCTCGTTGGGGTCGAGCAAGATGTTCTGCTCGAAGTAGTCCTTCAGCCCCTTGCCCACAGCAGCGTAGTCGGCCACGCCGATGTCTTCCTGTTGCAGGTAAGCCGTGACAGCCGGAGTCAGCTTCTCCTTATTTATATATAAGGTGGCACTGGTGGTCGAGATGAGCAGATAGCTCACGAAGACGGGCGTGCAGTGCACATCGGTGCCGCGCAGGTTTAGCGTCCAGGCAATATCGTCGAGCGCCGCCATAAGCATGCCGTCGGCATGCTGTTCGCGCAGTCCGCGGCGCACCCGTTGCAACTTGTCGGCCACGCTCTCGCCCGTCAGCTCTATGGGCTGTATCTCCACAGGAGAGGCCGACAGCGCCGGACGGTCGCGCCACAACAGCTGCAGCGGATCGAGGTTCGTGCGCAGCGTCAGCCCGCCGTGGCTGCGCAGGTCGGCTATCAGCTCTTCGGCCTCGGCCACGGAGCACAGCATACCGTCGATGGCCACCTCGGTAGACGGACAGTCAGTAGCCGCGAACCGCTCTTTCAGCCACTCGGCAATGGTAGGCGTGCCCGCTATCTTCAGCCGCATCAGCTGATATTCCGTGCCACGCAGCTGCTCCTCGGCAGCCAGGAAGTAGCGCGAGTCGGTCCACAGTGCCGCACTGTCCAGCGTGACCACCGCCGTGCCTGCCGAGCCGTTGAAACCGCTAATCCACTCGCGGCCCTTCCAGTGGTCGGCCACATATTCGCTCTGATGGGGATCTGTGCTGGGGAAGATGAAAGCCCCCAGATGCTCGCGGCGCATCAGCTCGCGCAGCTGCTCAAGTCGTTGTGCTATGATGTTCATGCTCATAATATTTATAGATTGTTTTGTCATTCCGACTTTGCAAAGATACAAATAAAATGGAACAAACGAGAGAGAAGTGCGTTTTTTCTTTCGCCACGCCGACAAATTTCAATGACCGACGTTCCGTTTTTCCAATCTTTTTTTGTACCTTTGCGGCACTTGAAATACATATAACAACTAAAATCGTATACGAAACTATGGCATTTTTGACTAACGACAAGCTGGTCATCGTCGGTGCAGCCGGCATGATTGGCTCTAACATGGCCCAGAGCGCACTGATGATGGGTCTTACCAGCAACCTCTGTCTCTATGATGTGTTCTCGCCAGAAGGCGTGGCCGAGGAGATGCGCCAGAGCGGATTCGACGAGGCCACCATCACTGCTACGACCGATGCCGAGGAGGCTTTCCGCGACGCCAAGTACATTATCTCGAGCGGTGGTGCTCCCCGCAAGGAGGGCATGACCCGCGAGGACCTGCTGGCCGGCAACTGCAAGATTGCCGAAGAGCTGGGCATGAACATCAAGAAGTACTGCCCCGACGTGCGCCACGTGGTCATCATCTTCAACCCTGCCGACCTCACCGGTCTGGTGACACTGCTCTACAGCGGTCTGAAACCAGGACAGGTGACCACACTGGCCGGCCTTGACACCACCCGCCTGCAGAGTGCACTGGCCAAGAAGTTCGGCGTGCTGCAGAGCCAGATCAAGGGTTGCGCTACCTACGGTGGCCACGGCGAGCAGATGGCCGTGTTTGGCAGCCATGTCGAGGTGGCCGGCCGCAAGCTGACCGACATCATCGGCACCGCCGAGTTCCCCGCTGAGGAGTGGGAGCAGATGAAGACCGACGTCACCAAGGGTGGCGCCGCCATCATCAAGCTGCGTGGCCGCAGCTCGTTCCAGAGCCCCTCGTATCTCTCGGTCGAGATGATTCGCGCTGCCATGGGCGGTGAGCCGTTCCGCTTCCCCGTGGGCACATACGTGAAGACCGACAAGTACGACCATATTATGATGGCCATGAAGACCACGCTCGACAAGGATGGCGCACACTTCGAGGTGCCTCAGGGCACGGCCGAGGAGAACGCCAAGCTGGACGCCAGCTATGCTCACCTCTGCAAGATGCGCGACGAACTGGTGACACTGGGCATCGTGCCCGAAATTGCAAAGTGGAGCGAGATAAACCCCAACCTGTAAACGCCGGCAACACAAAAAAAATAGCCATGAAGCAAAAAATATCCGAGTACTTAGGCAAGTATTCGGATATTTTTTGCTACTTTTGCAACGAATACATTCTATTAAACACTATTACAATAAAAACAAACTATGGATTTATTAAGCAAAATCGTAGCACGTGCCAAGGCCAACAAGCAGCGCATCGTGCTGCCCGAGGCGCTTGAAGAGCGCACACTGCGTGCTGCCGACCGCGTGCTGGCCGACGACATTGCCGACATCATTCTCATTGGCAATCCCGCCGAGATAAACCGTCTGGCTGGCGAGTGGGGGCTGCAGAACATCGGCAAAGCCACCATCATCGACCCTGAGAACAACCCCAAGAGCGAGGAGTATGCCGCCCTGCTGGCCGAGCTGCGCAAGAAGAAGGGCATGACCCTGGAGCAGGCCCGCGAGCTGGTGAAGAACCCGCTCTACCTGGGCTGCATGATCATCAAGACCGAGGGAGCCGACGGCCAGATCAGCGGTGCTCTCTCTACCACAGGCGAGACACTGCGCCCCGCCCTGCAGATCATCAAGTGCGCCCCCGGTATCACCTGCGTCAGCGGTGGCATGCTGCTCATCACCAAGCAGAAGCAGTATGGTGAGGATGGCGTGCTCGTGGTGGGCGACGTGGCCGTCACCCCTATGCCCACAGCCGAAGAGCTGGCACAGATAGCTGTCTGCACAGCACAGACGGCTCGCTCGGTGGCTGGTTTCGACGATCCCCGCGTGGCCATGCTCAGCTTCTCTACCAAGGGCAGCGCCAAGCACGAGGTCATCGACAAGGTGGTCGAGGCTACACGCCTGGCCAAGGAGCTGGCTCCTGAGCTGAAGGTCGACGGCGAGCTGCAGGCCGATGCCGCCCTGGTGCCTGCCGTAGGCAAGAAGAAGGCTCCGGGCAGCGACATCGCCGGCAACGCCAACGTACTGGTGTTCCCCAACCTCGAGGTGGGCAACATCGGCTACAAGCTGGTACAGCGCCTCGGCGACGCCATCGCCATCGGCCCCATCCTGCAGGGCATCGCCCGTCCGGTGAACGACCTCAGCCGCGGCTGTTCGGTCGACGACATCTACTACATGGTAGCCATCACCGCCTGCCAGGCCATGGACGCAAAGAAATAAAAACTGCGTGAGAAAGAAATTATCTATTAAGAGATATTTAAACAACTGAAAGATATTTCCGTACTAATCATTTAGTGGCTGAAAGAAATTTCGTACTAATTATTTAATGACTGAAAGAAATTTTCGTAATTTCCATAATTCCTCTTTGCTATGATTACGAGGGAGGAGTACTTGGATATATACAGGGTTGTGGGAGTTGCTATGGAGGTCTATAACACGTTAGGCTATGGCATGGCCGAACCTGTCTATCAAGAGGCATTCGACATGGAGATGAAACTGCAGGGGATGGAGCCAGAAAGGGAGAAACAACTACGTCTCTACTATAAGGACATGCTTATGGAGAAGACTTATTATGCTGATTTCTACTATAATGGCATTGTCATAGAGATGAAGGCTGTTGACAGAATCATCTCTGACCATCGCGCTCAGTTGTTCAACTATATGAGAATATCAAAACAACAGAAGGGAATCCTCCTCAACTTCGGAGAAAAAAGTCTTAGGGCCGAGCGCTATGTCTTTGACGAAGATGTAAACCGCTTTGTTCTGCTAACTCAGGAAAATTATAAGAATTTTATTTTTCCTGACAACGAATAGAATTATGTTAATTACGAAAATTTCTTTCCAAAAACAATAAGACAATGAAGATTTTAGTCCTTAACTGTGGCAGCAGTTCTATTAAATATGCACTGTATAACATGGACGACCGCTCGGTGATGACCAGTGGCGGCGCAGAGCGTGTGGGCCTCGACGGCGCCTTTGTCAAGGTGAAGCTGGCCAACGGCGAGAAGAAACAGATTATGCACGACATACCCGAGCACACCGAGGGCGTGAAGTTCATCTTCTCCCTGCTCACCGACCCTGAGATAGGCGTCATCAAGAGCCTCGACGAGATCGATGCCGTAGGCCACCGCATGGTGCACGGCGGCGAGAAGTTCAACAAGTCGGTCATCCTCACCGACGAGGTGCTGAAGGCCTTCGAGGCATGCAGCGACCTGGCTCCCCTGCACAACCCCGCCAACCTGAAAGGTGTCAACGCCGTGAAGGAGCTGATGCCCGGCCTGCCCCAGGTGGGCGTGTTCGACACCGCCTTCCATCAGACCATGCCGCCCAAGGCTTTTATGTATGCCATCCCCTACGAGCTGTACGAGAAATACGGCATACGCCGCTACGGCTTCCACGGCACCAGCCACCGCTACGTCTCGGCTCGTGCCTGCGAGTTCCTCGGCATCCCCGCCGAGGGCACTAAGATGGTGACCTGCCACGTGGGCAACGGCGGCTCTATCGCAGCCGTGGTCGATGGCAAGTGCATCGACACCTCGATGGGTCTGACCCCGCTCGAAGGTCTCGTCATGGGCACCCGTGCCGGCGACATCGACGGCGGCGCCGTCACCTTCATCGAGAAGAAGCTGGGCCTCGACGCCGACGGCATGTCCAACCTGCTCAACAAAAAGAGCGGCGTGGCCGGCATCACCGGCGGCAGCTCTGACATGCGCGACGTGGAGAACGCCGCCAAGGAAGGCGACGCCAAGGCCCGCCTGGCTCAGGACATGTACTTCTATCGCATCAAGAAGTACATCGGAGCCTACGCCGCTGCCATGGGTGGCCTCGACGTCATCGTCTTCACCGCCGGTGTGGGCGAGAACCAGGTGTCCATGCGCTCAGAAGTGTGCAAGGGCCTCGAGTTCCTCGGCGTCAAGTTCGACGAAGAGCGCAACAAGGTGCGCGGCGAGGAGGCCATCATCTCTGCCGACGACAGCCGCGTAAAGGTAGTGGTCATCCCCACCGACGAGGAGCTGATGATTGCCACCGACACCATGAACCTGCTGAAGTAGCAACATGACGAAGCACATACTCAGACAATGGCTGCATCAGGACCACGTCGTCGTGGCCCTGATGGCCATGTCTGTGGTAGGCTTGCTCACCCTTGCCACGTTCAACATCGCGTTCCTCAGCCCTGTCGAACAGATGATAGACAACCTGAAGTTCACCGATCTCTACACCAGGGTCAGGAACTTCCACAGCCAGCCCGACTCGTCGCAGTTCGTCACCATCGTCGACATGACCGACGTCTATAGCCGTGGCCAGCTGGCCATGCTCATCGACGACATTGCCCAGCAAGGTCCCCGGGCCATCGGCGTCGACGTGGTGTTCGAGGGCGAGCGCGACGACATCGTGGGCAACCAGATGCTCGAGCAGTCAGTGGCAGCCCATCGCCCCCTGCTCGTCATGGCCACCAAGCTCACCGGCTACGACGCCAAGGCCCGCGCCTTCAGCAGCCAGAGCCGGTCATATCTCACCGACCACGTCGACAGCATCAGCGAGGCGTTCGTCAACCTCGAGGGCGACATGCAGCACACCGTCATACGCGACTACCGCAGCGGCATGGCCCTCAGCGGCCAGCCCCAGCTTGTGCCCTCGCTGCCCGCCGCCCTGCTGCAGCGCTTCGGCATCAACGTGTCGCTGCGCGACAAGCCCATGCTCATCAACTTTGCCAACACCATCTTCCCCGTCGTGGCATGGGACAGCGTGGCCGCCCATCGCCAGCTCATAGCCAACCGCATCGTGCTCCTGGGGGCCCACCGCCAGGAGTCCGACATGCACATCACCCCCATGGGCAAGATGTCGGGCGTAGAGCTGCATGCCTATACCACACAGACGCTGATGAACCAGCGGCACACAGCCGACGCCCCGCTGTGGCTCAACCTGCTGGCCACCTTCGTGGCCTGCTATCTGCTGGCCGTCTTCATCGAGATGTCCGAACGGCGCTCACAGCGCAACCGCCCCAGCGCCCTGCGCATCTTCCTCGACGAGTCCGAGTGGCTCAAGGGCAGCATTGTCCTGGCCATGGCCATCGTCACCACCTGCCTCATGCACTGGATCTTCGAACAGACAGGCCTCTACATCAATGCCCTGCTCGTGCTCGCCGCCATGGCCTTCGTCGTACAGTCGCACGACACCTATATGGCCCTCATCAACGCCCTCGCCGTGCGCCATCCCCACAACTGGTGGGTCAGGCACTCGCTGGCTCAGGACGAAGCCTGATAAAACGAGAGAGAAAACCCCAAAACAGTGAATGCCATTATGAAACGCCTCATACTCACCATCGCATTGCTGGCAGCCATAGCAGGCTATGGCAAGGCCAACCAGTACATCGTGTTCTCCATGAGCGGCCGCGTCACCGTGGGCGGCAAGGCCGTCAGCCTGCAGCAGCGCCTCGACGGCCAGCAGAGCGTCACCATATCCCACGGTGCCTTCGTCACCCTGCTCGACCCCGCCACGCGCAACCTCTGCACTATCGGCGAGGCTACCGGCGTCATAGCCCAGCTGTTCAACGCCCGCAAATACTCGTTCCGCAAGATTGCCCAGCAGTACGTCGACTACATCCAGAACGGCAAACAGCACCCCGACGCCCATCGCAGCACCTACCGCCAGACAGCAGGTGCCGTGACACGCCAGCCCTACTGGGCCACCACCCAGCAGCAATAGTAGATACGTTGTTTGCGTCTTTCTCCCTGTCAGTCTTTTATAACCATTCTTACCTTTTTCTTCTCAACTATTTTAAGCCAATAACACGCATGGAATCTGATATAAACGAGATGATAGATATTGATATATTGCTGTCCGCTAAACTGGCGGATGGTGCATAACATACCTTCCGACCGCCGATTTTACGCTGTCGAAAGCCTATTATTCCATTTTCAAGCCCCCCTATTCGAATTTTAGCTCCAGCTCAGGGGGTGGGCTGGCGGTGGTAGTCAGTATCTGCTGCCACTCCTTCTCTGGGTTCTCGAAGAAAAGTCGGTAGTCTACGTAGCACATGAGCAGTATCCTGACCATGGTGGCCAG
>ERZ842401.4283-NODE-4283-length-16766-cov-6.133385_pt1 | contig 16766 bp, 16 predicted proteins | sample MGYA00521270_ERZ842401 | MGnify/ENA primary metagenome ERZ842401 (study PRJEB31892, sample SAMEA3878208) | bioreactor metagenome | biome: Moose rumen | place: Sweden | collected 2011-10 | study: EMG produced TPA metagenomics assembly of the PRJEB12797 data set...
AAGAGCTTCATCACGTCCAGCGGCTCGTGCTTGACCATCATCTTGTAGGCCATCCCGGCCGCGACGATGATCGAGAACAGGGCCGCCAGCGCCATGCACATCTGGAGGATCCACCAGTTACGACGCATTACTTCAAGGAAATCGAAGCATCGGAAATGATATGTTAAATGATTGACATAATCTCATCAACTTCAGTCCGTTAGCCGAGTTTCAACAGAGTTTCTAATGATAGCTCTGGTATCAGTTTTTTCTATTCTTTTTCGCTGTTTTTGTCCCGTTTTTGTCCCGTTTGTATTATATTTGCATCAGTTACATAAGTGGTTGATACACAATATATTAACATCGGAAACGATACGAAAAAAAGTCGAAGGAAATGGCAAAAAGGAAAAAAGAAATCAAGGTCAAAGAGCCCGTCCGAATCAGAGAAAAAATACTTGGTGACGGGACAATCAGTCTCTATCTTGATATGTATTATCGAGGAAACCGTAAGAAAGAGGGGCTGAAACTCTACATCGTTCCGGGGAATACTCCGGAGATCAAGCAACGGAACAGTAATGCACGGAAGTTAGCGGAGCAGATCAAGGCTCAGCGGATCCTTGACATCCAGAAGGACGGACTTGTGGACTGGGAGAAACTGAAGAGGTCCAGGACAACGCTTGTTTCCTGGCTGGAGCATTATGCGTCCAGCGAAGAGCAGCTGTCAGCATCAAGCACCAGAAGCAAAAAGAACGCGAAGGCGCGAGTGGAACAATATCTTGCATCCATTGGGAAGCCGGATATGCTACTTGCAGAAGTTGACCGGGAATTCTGCCGGGGATTCATCGCCTTCCTCCGGACATGCAAGTACAACAAAGGAAAGAAAACCATTAGCAACACCACTGCCCGGCTGATGGTGAACCGGATAGCGGCAGCCCTGAATAAGGCCGTCGTCGAGGGTCTGATCCCGAGTAATCCCTTCAAGACTCTGGAAGCAAAGGAGAAACCGAAAAAGGATAGTGTCGCTCGCGAATTTCTCACAATTGAAGAACTGAAGGTCTTGATCAAGACTCCATGCCGATATGAGATTGTCAAGAAGGCTTTCCTGTTCTCCTGTTTTACCGGCTTACGCTACAGCGATGTCAAATCACTTCGATGGAGTGAGATTCATACAGCTGCCGATGGGAAGACTCTCTATATCGAGCATGATCAGGTAAAGACAAAGAGCCGCGTCACAATACCACTCTCAGATGAAGCACTCAAATGGATGCCGAAACGAGAAGAGGGAATTGACCTGGTTTATCATGAACTGAGGATCACGGCCACCACCGTAGAAGTCGTTCTCCAGGAATGGATGGAGGACTGCCAGATAGACAAGCACATAACCTACCATTGCAGCCGCCATACGGCTGCGACAACCCTTCTAACGCTGGGTGCGAACCTCTATGTGGTAAGCAAGTTGCTAGGTCACAGCAGCATCAAAATGACCGAAGTGTATGCGAAGATTGTGGACCAAAAGAAAATTGAGACCATGAATCTCGTGAACAACCTGTTTGACAATCCCGCACTCACAACAACAAATGCCATCTGATTATGAAAGTCGAAATCAAGGAGAGAGCATTGAAAGGAGGGAACAAGGGGCTGTACCTGGAATACTATGAAAAGGGGTTCAGGAGAAGGGAGAACCTTCACTTGTATCTGATACCGGACGATGCCCCCAATGCAAAGAGCATCAATAAAAAGACTTACCTCAAAGCGATGGCGGTGCGCTCTGACAGGATCCTCAATCCTCCGGACTTTGAGAAGAAATCGGAGCCAAAAGATGGTATTGACAGGACAACGACATGGCTTGAATGGTGTGATGAATACATCCAATATTCAATTGACTGTCGCAACAGTAAGACCATGATGCAGCACAAGACCAAAGTCTGCAAGCGCATTCACGATTACCTTGACCGCATCGGAAAGCCGGATATGCTCATGAAGGATGTTACAACGGAAGTCATCAGTGACTTGTACGATTACATGCGGAATGATTACCGGAATCCCATCCAGATCAAGACCCGGGATGGAAAGCTGGGCGACTTCACGCTTCTTCTGTTCGGCGAAACGGTCAATGCCATGTTCAACAAGGCTCTACGGGATGGCAGGATTGGATACAACCCGGTCCACGGGCTGAACAAACAGGAGCGGTTCCACTGGCCGGACAAGCATCGGGAGTTCCTGACTCCTGAAGAACTTGTCCGTTTCCTGGCCGTAGAGACGGCAACGGAAAATGAGCATCAGGTGCAGATAGCCTTCGGATTCTCCTGCATGACTGGACTCCGGCTGGGTGATATGCAGCGTCTTAGGTGGTGCAACATCAGGCCGATGGGAGACGGGTGGGCGGTGTCCATAGTGCAACACAAGACTGGTAGTCCGGTGACAGTACCGCTTAATGATCTGGCACTGTCCCTTCTGCCTCCCCGTCCGGAAGATGACGCCGAGAATGTGTTCCGCCTGGTCAAGAAACCGGAAGGTGTAGCGAGGTACGTCCGCAGGATTGCGCAGAAGGCCGGCATAACGGGTAAGGACTTGACCTTCCATTGCAGCCGCCATACGGCTGCGACATTGGCCATCTCTGCCGGTGCGGAGCTGTATTCCGTTAGCAAGATCCTGGGTCACAGCAGTATCACTTCAACCCAGGTCTATGCGAAGGTGAATCTTGAAAAGAAAATCGAGGCAGTCAATCTGACCAAGGGAGTGTTCGGTTAACGATGTTCCTCGATAGCATCGCTTATTCCAGTTGAATTCAGTATATTTGCATACCTAACAGATTGCTCTATGGACAAGATAGACCCCAAATACCTCCAGGCTGTCGAACTAATCAAGACGGCCATTCTCCAGAGCCAGTACAACGCCATCCGGCTTGCCAATCAGGAGCAACTCAAATTGTACTTCGGGATTGGCCGGTACATTTCGGAGAACTCCCGCACTGGCTATTGGGGTACCGGAGCGCTGGAAATCATAAGCAATCAGCTGAAGAATGACCTGCCCGGCCTAATGGGATTCGGAGTCACAAGTCTCAAGAATATGCGTAAGTTCTATGAGGCCTGGGGGAATCTGGAAAGTAAATCGGCAAGCGCACTTGCCGATTTGCAAATTACTGGAAAAGAAGCAGTTAAAATTCGGCAAGTGGAATTGCCGAATTCGGCCGGGTTCCCTATTGGGGAGTTTCTGGCGGTTCCTTTCACACAGCATATCAGAATAATCGAGGGCGCGAAAGAGCGTGAAGAGCGCTTATTTTACATTCGCTTGACAGCGATATCTCATCTCAGCGAGAAGGCTGTGATTAAGTCCATCAAAGAAGATGATTACCATCATAGTGGAACTCTTCCCAACAACTTCCTCAACACCATCCCGGATGCCAAGAGCGCCCGCCGCGCCCTCCGTGCTTTCAAAGATGAGTACCTGTTGGATTTTATCAACACGGAAGAACTGGATGCGGGTGATATCGAAGACGTCGACGAGCGTGTACTGGAGAATGAGATCGTGGACAATATCCGCGATTTCATTCTGCGGTTCGGCCAGGATTTCCTGTTTATCAGGAATCAATACGCCGTTGAAGTGAAAGGCCATACCTTCAAGATTGACCTTCTGTTCTATAACCGGGAACTGGGATCACTCGTGGCAGTGGAGTTGAAACGAGGACCCTTCAAAACCGCCTATCTGGGTCAGTTGAACAGCTATTTGACCGTCTTGGATGATTATGTCCGTAAGCCTAACGAAAACCCTTCCATTGGCTTGATTCTCTGTAAGAGCGCAGACAAAGCCATTGTCGAGTACCTTATCAAGGATTACAACAAACCTATGGGCGTAGCTACTTTCCGAACGAAGGAAGACATGCCGGAGAAGTTCCGAAAGGCATTGCCGGACATCGAAGAACTAAAGAAACTCCTTTAGAAATATCGTAAGCCTCCGAGCAACCGCGTGGCATTCAGATACACGAAGTAACGGCAACTTTCAGGGAGTGACCTGTCAGTTGCCGTTACTTGCATGTGATGACGTGTTACTTACAGTCAGTGGCATCGGGTGCCCAATGGGCAGGTAAGAGATCTCGCCAAGGGCCCTTGTAAGAAGGGATCCGTCCCAGGACATCCACGAGCCAGGTGCGGACATCCACAGCGGCAGCCTTGCAGGAAGCAATCATCGAGTATGCCATGGCGGCACGGACTGCGGCGGCATGGTTGCCCGCGAAGAGATAGTTTTTCCTTCCCAGGGCGAGCGGGCGGATTGCGTTCTCGATTCCGTTATTGTCGATGTTGTATCGTCCGTCCAGAACATATCGGCTCAGCCGTGGCAACAGGACGTTGGCATAGGCGACAGCCTGTCCGATAAGGGACTTGGAACTCATCTCGCCGCTCACCGTATTCATCCAGTTCTCAAAGTCCTGGATGAGGGGGTAAGATTCATTTTGACGTCTTTCCTTGATGGCTTCGGCGTCCAGCCCGGCCGTCCGCATCTCCTCTTCTATCCCGTAGAGCTTCCCGATATAGACCAGCGCCTCGCTCGCGTGCTTCTTGTCTTCTTCCTGCGCTTCGAAGAACTTGCGCCGAACGTGAGCCCAACAGCCGAGCATCCGCTTGCCGGGCATGTTCTCATAGGCATCGTAGACCTCATATCCGTCCGTCTGTACGGCGCCTTTGTAGGCACCGATGAGTTTCCGGCATGTCTCGCCGCTACGGGAGCCGTTGTCGTAGTGGAAGTACACGGCCCCTCCTATTGCATCGCGGACTGCCCACATGTATTCCTTGGCCGCCTTGCGCGGCTTCTCCTCTTTTATGACGGGTATCGTGCTCTCGTCCACCTGGATGTACTCGGATTGCAGGACGTCCTCCCGGAGTGCGTCATACAATGGCCGCAGCTTCGCACAAACCGCCGCGAACCAGTCTCCCATGGTGGCGTCGTTCAGTACAGCCCCCATCTCCTTGTACTTCTGGATCTGACGGTAGAACGGAAGGTGATACACGTACTTGTTGATGAAGATGTCGGCCAGAAGGCTGTCCGACGCCATCCCCTTCGGAATAATGGATTCAGGGAGCGGCGCTATCACAAAGGTCTGCCGGCCGGGATCTTTTATCTGGAGGTCGGAGCGGAGAACGAACTTGTGCCGTACATCCCTTTGAACATAGAGCTGGCCCGGGATGACGGCCAGCTTATCGGTAACTTCGGTGCCGATTTCAACATAATCAGGATTGTCCTTGACGCCCTCCGGATAGATGTGGTTCTCCTTCACCGGAAGGGTGCCGGACAACACGGGCTTGCGGACCTCGCGACGGTGGGCTTTAACCTCGATAACCTTGGCATTCCGCTGCTCCATCTCCTTCACCTCCGCATCCAGTCTCTTCTGATCCTCCTCGGGGAGTTGCGTATCGAACAGGGTCGGTTCCAGATCAGATGCATTCTTGGGAAGCTTCTCGCTCATGGACGAGCCGAAGACCTTCCGGCGAAGCCAGGCTACCTGCGCTTTGAGGGACGTGAGCGCCTCTTCCAGTTCGGCCTTCTTGGCCGTGAGGGAATCACGCTCGGCAGACAAGGCCACTATCGCGTCCAGCTTCTGTTGGATCACCGCTTGAAGCCGGGCGTTTTCGGCTTGGAGGCGCTGTATTTCCTGGTCCTTGGATGACATCTGTTCCCATTGTTTCTATATGCAAAAATACTGCAATAGAATGATGCCTGCAAGGGTTTTCGCCATTGCGATTGTCGATAATTTTACTTATATAAAGTATTGTTTCACAGCCTTTTGGAAAGCAGACGCATCCGCCTTACATAAGGACTGTCGATGGCGGATTTTACCATCCCGACCACATTGTCATAGGCCAGGTTGGTGGAGACCGACTCTTCGCCCTCGGGCACGGGGATCCGCATTCGTCCCATATCCAAACGGATGGAATACAGCACCAGGCCACCTTCTTCCTGGCGGAGCAGTTTCATCATGTTGCGGCTGGCGTTCGCGAAGATGAACACGTCGCCGCTACGCAGACGCTCACTCATGGCGTTCGTCACGATGCCGCTGAGTCCGTTGAAGCTCTTGCGCATATCCACCGGCTTATTGTACAGCCAGTATCGACAGGTATTGTCCAGGCTAAACATTCCCCGACACGATTGCACGAAGATGTTCCGCGGTCATGATCCCTTGGATGCGCATGGCGCTGCCCGATACGGTCCGCAACTCTATGGTAATAAAGCTCTCGGACGAAGTGTCGGCGGGCGCTTTCCGCTTGCCGGAAGTCTTGGCAGCAGCCATCATGGGGGACACGAACGCTCCGCCGGATGTAAGCTGCAGGAAAGACCCGCCCTCCGGTGTCAGGCCGGCTGCATCCGCTTCCCGATAGCGCTTCTTCCAACGGTAGAACTGGTGGCGAGGGATGCCCAACTCTTCAAGCCGTGCGCTCTGGGGCATCTTGTGCTCTGAACAATAGGTGTCAATCTCAAGAATCTGTTCTCGTGTAAGCATATCTCCGTTTTTTTAGCAAAGGTAGCCAGCTTTGACACTGGCTACAATATGTATTTGCTCGGAGGCTTACTATGTATTTGCTCGGAGGCTTACGAAATATCGCTTTCCCCTCGTTCTTCAACCGTAAGACAGTTGGAGGGCGTATCCACCTCGCGGGATACGCCCTCCAACATATTTCGACGGCCTGCGGCCGTTTTTCTGGGCTTCGCCCAAGATAGGATTCATTGATGCTGACCGCATACGCAGTCAGCAGGCTTGCCGGGCTGATAGCCCATGCAAGCCATTATTCTGAGACGGGACGGACCGAGAAGCCGCGGCAGCGGTAGCCGTAGCTCCCGTAGACATCGCCGGAACTGAAGTATAAGAACCAGGCGGAGTCCGAGTAGAGCTCGTAGAGGGAGGAAGACCAGTAGTTCCCGGAGGAGCCGGCAGCGGTAAGGGAAGTGCCGGACCGGCGGCCTGCGGCGGGAAGGAAAATCTGGTTTCTTTCGTATCCGGGCACTTTGCTGGTAACGGTATAACCCTTCTTCGTGGAATCCCACGACCAAGTGAACTTTTCCGTATCCATCAACTGAGTCCATTCGGCATCCGTCGGCATTCTCCATGTCCCGCCCCAGTTGACCGATGCCGCATCGTCGGTTCGCTCTAGTTCTGTCATTCCGTCTCCGACGAATTCACCATCATAATACCACATGGCTTCGGTTTGGCCGTCTGCAACCTGGTACTTATTGATTCCGGTATTTGTTGTCATGCCTGAGTACATATGGGAATAAGAACCCCAGGCATAACCTGCGCTCTTGCCTTCCTTCCAAGTCAAAGGATCCTGGCTGCTGTAGTAAGGCTCGGTCTCTCCCCATGCGAAATAGTCGCCATAGTCCGTTTCGGAGGTTGCTCCGACGTTCATCGTCGCCCACTTGAGGACCTTGCCGTCTGCTGCCGTGACGCCCATCTCAACGAATGTATGGCCGTTGATAGCATCCCCCACCGAAACCTCGCAGTTATCGGTACGTCCTCCGTCCTCTGTTGTGACCGTTATGATGGCTGAACCGACCTTCTTAGCCACGAGACGGCCATTCGAATCTACCGAAACCACGGATTCATCAGAACTAGTCCATGTAATGTTCTGATTCGTTGCGTAGACGGGCCGAACGGAAGCACCAAGTTGGTAGTTATCACCGATATATAAGTGTAGCTCTTCATGTGACAATACTACTTCTTCCACGGGGACCGTCACAGTCACCTCGCAGGTGGCAGTGTATCCTTCGCTTGGCTCACTTCTCGTAGAGACTGTTATGGTAGCTGACCCGCCCCGACAGCTGGGGTTCGCCGTAACGGTTCCATTTGACACCGTCGCTACGGACTCATCGCTACTCGACCAAAAGACTACCGGATTGGTTGCATTATCCGGCTCAACGGTCGCCGTCAAAGTGGCACTCTCCCCTATGGCAAGGGTAAGGTTTGTCTGATCTAGTGACACCCCCGTAACCTCAACGTATTCAACCATCACCTCGCAGGTTGCCATGAATCCACCATTAACCGTTGTTGCGGTTATTGTGGCGGATCCGTTCTCTGCCAAAGCCCTCACGAGGCCATTTTCATCAACAGCCACTACTTCCGGATCGCTGCTGGACCATTTGACGGTCTTGACTGAAGCGTTCTCGGGAAGGACTGTGGCAGTCAACTGATAGGTGTCGCCGGGGTTGAAATGCAACTCTGTCTTATCAAGTGTGATTCCTGTTGTCGGAACGCCTGTCACCGTAACCTCGCAGGTTGCCTCATATCCGCCGTCAGCCGTCGTTGCCGTGATTGATGCCTTGCCAACTCCGGCTGCTCCTATACTGCAGACGTTCCCATTGGGAACAATGCTGGCGATGGACTCATCCGAAGAAGACCAGAGGACAGTCTTGTTTGTGGAATTTTCCGGCAATACAGTCGCCCCTATTGTAAACGGGTTATCTCCAAGTTCCATTGTCAGCGAGGATTTGCTCAGCTCGATCCCTGTCACAGGAGTCGGCAGCGTACATACGGCACGGACAGGGAGACCCTTATATCGACTTGTGAGGGTGGATCCATTCAGAATAGAATAGGTCTGGGAAAGGCCGTTTGATCGTGCGTTTGCAGAATTCTCCGGATCCAAAGATGAAGACCAATAATAAGAAACATCGTTATCATCAACGATCATGGAGGATCCGTCATAGATGCCAGTTGCAGGAATGAAAATGCTGTTGGAAGTATATCCTTCGATGCGACTGGTGAACCTGAAACCGGTCACACCATCCACCGCCTCTACCTCCATGTTGCTGTTACTCAGAAGCCAGAGCCATTCCGCGTCCGTGGGAGTCCGCCAGCCCTCTCCCCAGGCAGCTGTTGCGGCATCATCAGAAGAGACAAGGATGGACATATTGTCCACTGTACCGCTGGTGCTTTGAAGGACATACTTCGTGAGAGTTGTCGCACTCTCTCCCCAGGCGTAGTTGTCCCATCCGTAGCTGGTCTTGGATTCCGTCTCACCCCATGCAAAATAGGTTCCTACCTCCGTTTCGGATGCGGCGCCGACATTCATTGTCGCCCACAGCTGGCCTTCACCCATGTCTACATAGTCTCCATGCCAGTGTCCGCTGTCGACGGTGTGCTTACCGCGGAACATGGAGCGCTCGAAAATCGCTTCTTTGTTCACCACACAGTCGGTCGACTGGTTGCCCTTGTAAAGGGTGATGGTGTATCCTTTCGTCATGGTTTGCGGAAGCAGAACGATGCGGTATTCCTTGTCCTTGGCAAATGATCCGCCGTCCTCCGGAGTGACCGTGATGGACTTTACACCCTCGAGAACCTCAGCGACGGGCTTTCCGTCGGAGCCTATCGTGACCTTGACCTTGCCAGCGATGTCCTCACCATTGTTACCTTTGAAGGTAGCGGATGTGATGCCCTCGCTTCCGACCGTGAACACGAACCAGCTTCCCACGTTGTAGAACGATAGGGATTCCGTCTCTGAACGGGCCACGCTCGGGTTTAGCTTGTCCGCAAAGGTTCCAGGGACGCCCTTCTGCTCTGAGGGGATCACCAGGGTCACGCCGGTACCGTCGAAGCTGTTGGTTTCATTGTATGGGTACACGCCCCAATAGACGGTGGCATCCCCCGCGTCACCCTCCAGCGTTCCGGAGAAAGTGGCGGTGGCGGCTGGAGCGCTGATGTCCGTCGTGAACTGTCCCTTGGCGTTGCCGTGGAAGACATTGATGGCGTCGTCCTTCGACCACCAGATGCTGCCGTCTTCCTGAAGCGCTGTCTTCGTCCCGGGGTTGTCTCCCTGGGTCGCCCGGAACGTGAGCGTCGATCCCTGGATCGGTTCGGTCCCGACTATGTTCTCCTCCATCCTGGAGCAAGATCCGGCGAGCACCATTACGAGGGCCGCCAAAACGCAATTGATCCTTTTCATAGCGTTCTCCCCCTTATTCGTCATCATCCCAGTAACCACCTAGTTGTCTTTCGTTCTCCTGCCCGCTCACGGTCAGGATTCCTTCTTCGACACGGATGCGAATCTCTTCACACTCCGGTGCAATATACTTTTCGCGATTTACCATGGTTTATATGTATTGTTGTTAATCCTTTTCTCTAATCCGGAATCGCTAGGATCTCAACCTTCGTGTCCGGGGACATGACAATCAGATGCTGGACTCCGCCCTTGAGGTAACGTTCGAACTTGGTGGCCTTCTCGAAGGCCTCTTTCAGGACAATCTCACAAGGGGTATATTTAGGACGAGGCTTGGGACCGGAGACAATGATGATGATGACTCCGCCCACCTCGACCACGATCGGATAGTGGGGGACCCAGTCGGGGTTGGGCTTTAGAATCTTGTCTTCTGTGGCTTTGCTGGCAAGCGCATTTAGAAAAGCCGTGCGATTCTTGGCGCTGTAACGGTTGAAATTCTGGATGAACCTCACTCCACCGATGGCGGAAAAGTTTAAATCAGTTCTCATGGGTAGTGTTGTTAAGTGGTTAGTAATTTTTAGAATATGGCATAGTTATCTGCTCCTCCCCAAAATCGAGAAGGATCGAATTATATATGCAATCTATTGATTTTAAGCTACTTAATACCCCCCCCTGATTGATTGTCAGGGTTTTAAAAGACGAGTATGAACGATTTTGGGACATCCGTGAGGTAATGGCGCATAATTTCACTAATTGCAAAGTTAGTCGTTTTTAGGAAAAACGCAAATCAAGGCGAGTTGTATTTCAACGCGTTACAATCCGCCAATGTCGGTCCAGTCTCACTCCGGCATTCCTCAGGATCCTTATCACCCGGGCTTGCCAGGGTCATGCCAACCACGGTACAGGGTGGGTAACTTAATACCCACTTCCCCTTGCGAGAAGTGGAGACTTGCCAAAGATCCAGCAAGCTGATGGTGGCAATTTTGCGCCCGTAGCTCTTTCCGGATTACCGGATTCTGCCGCTCTTGTTTTCCCCGTTTGTTAGGTGCTGGCCTATGACTGCCATTTTACCGACAAACAGTCCCACTTTTTGTTTAAAGAAGGGAGTCTACTCAGTTAGGGTGGGAAACAATTAAAAGAATGACCGAAGCAACAAACCAGGCACCCCAACCAATTAGCAAACCTCCAACCCATGACCAGGCTCTTTGTGATAGCCAGACTCCTTCACCGTATTCTTTCGTCCGTTCCATCTCTATTTTGTGATTCGCAAATGCCTTCTTCTCTTCAGAAATGGATTCGGACATAGACTTCTTCAAGGTCTCACGGTGTTCAGCCAGAAGTTTCTTCTCATCCACCATGAATTCCCCGTGTTCGGCCCGAACAGACTCTATGGATTTGTCGTCAAGCTGGGCGGTGAACTTGAACCTCTTATCCTTGGAAATATTATTAGCCAGCGAGTTTAAGGCTGGTTCAATCTTGTTGGCGCTCCTTTCCAATGCCCCCGTGGCAGTCTCTATCCGGGTGATAGCATCATCCGCTTTCTTGATGCGATCATCCACTTTCTTGATAACCTCTTCAGCTCTGAAGAGAGCGCCCTTGACATGTTCCAGGTAGCGATCCAGCTTTTCGGTGCTGTCCTGCAACTCTTCCTTCTTGTTGACATGGCCAATCACGGCATCGATACCATCGAAGCCGGACGACACAGGGTGTTTCGTATTACTCATAGTGGTGTGGTTGTCTATCTTCTACGTCTGTAACTATAGCGCTTCTTGTGAAGTTCTTGCGCCCTCTGGATGCAGCGTCGCGCCCATCTCAGATCGTCCTCGTCCGGTTTCCTTCCCCAGTCGTCGGAAGAGGATCTGCCGCCACCTCCGCAGTTCTCGGCGATGGTCGTAGCGCCATCCACATATCCGGCGAAAAGAAGAAGGGCCGTATGAAGGACTCTCTCTCGGTTTGACTCCGGGTTGTCCTCCGGATCGGACACGCTTTTCTGGAAGTAATCATAGATGGGTTTCGGGACATCAAAGGAGAAGGTCTCTCTGTCAACGGTGATCTCACAGTGTGCCATCTTGACCGGTTTCGGTTCTTTGGGTAAGGGTTTCGGCTGGGGACGTTTTGTCTCAGTAGGTGCGACAGAAGGCTGTTTGACCGGCGGCACGGGCTTGACTTGATGCTGGCTCTCCGGATGCAGATCCTGCCAGGTCTTCAAGATCCGGGAAGGGGTGATGTCGCGACTCGGACTCAGCTCGGAAGACTTGAACCTGGAGTGCCCTTTCAAGATGGTGTAGCCGGTAACCTGGTCGTTGCTGTCGCGCCGGATTTCCATGCCGTACCCGAGCGAGCGGATAGCACGTTCGTATCTTTCCCAGGAGAAGGATCTCATTTGGTCCAGAATGGCAATGCAATCCTTGTAGATCTGGTTCAGGTTCTGTTCCCGGATGACTGCAGCCTGCACCCAGCCCCTTTCTTCCGTGATCTTGTTCGCCGCTTCCATGGCCCTTTCGTGGATGCAGTGGTCGTCATTGATATTCCCGTCCATGTCGACCCGATTGGCGGTGATGTGAAGGTGCAGAATACCGCTGGCGCTGTCGTGATGGAGCATGGCGACATACTGACTGTTCCGGATGTTCGTGGACTTGGCGCTGGAGCGCTTCGTCTTTCCGGAGAGGTCCACGGCATCGAACGCCCGGATGAAGTCATCCGTGAGTTTGATCCAGTCCTCCAGCGTCCAGCCGGCGGATTCTTCCTCGGAAGGGGAAACCTCGATCTTGATCATTGTGTTGACCAGAGGTCGGTGACGGTTCAGCTTTGCGCGGTATTTCAGCTGGGTAGCCTCCATCATCTCCCACATGGTGGTTGCCGACAATCCTTCCGGCAGCTTGTGTACCTTGACGATGTCGGCATCGACCTTTCTTGTTGAGTACCGGAGGTAATTGCCCCCGTACGAACCTGTTGTTGCTATTGCTACCATAGTCAGGTGGGGATTTGTTTTATTCTTTCATCTTCTTGATAAGGTTGTCCCAGTAGACCAGGACGTTCCTGACGGCACGCACCCACTTCCTCATGAAGGCCACGTCTCCAAAGATCTCCTGCTTCTCTTCATCGGACTTTCCTCTGAGCGCATTGGTGATTCCGGTAAAGTGCTGCCTCATCTCCGTGAGGCTGCAATACGCCTCGATCTCCTTGTCCGTAAGATGCATCTTGGGACTGTGGCCCAAGGCGCATCTACGCATATAGTCGCTGACGGTCAGGCCGCATTCCTCGGCCTTCCGCTTGATGATGTCGCTTTCTTTCTGAGTGACACGGGTGTCCAGGTGCAGGGTGCGCCTGGGTCTCTGTATTCTGACTTTCTTTTTCATGCTGACAAACTTTGTTGGTCAGCCCCGATGCGAGCCTGGGAGCATACAAGAAGCCATTGGAGAACGGCAAGCGTGAGCGAAACCGTACGACATTGGCATTTCTCGCTTGTCGGTGTCGCGATTGAATCGCGGCACCTCTCCGGCAGAAACTGCCGGGCATTGCCCCCACGGGCCTTCAGGGCCATTGGGTTTTACGGACAGCCGGATCTGCGGCTCGGCTAGGTTGGATGGCGGGATCCATTCGGATTTTCGTGCCCTTTCTTCTCGTTCCCTTTGCTCAAATACCTTGATGCCGGGCAGCAGGAAGAGCCCTTACAACGGAAGGCTCTGTCCTGGCTGCGGAAATCCTATCCGGTTGAGAAAAGGGAAGGGAAGAGTATGTATGGAGTATCGATCCAGGCGAAGCATACCGGCTTAATTACTAGCGCTCGGACAGCCTCTTGAAGAAGCCGTTCTTGATTGTCTCACCATTGATGAGCCAAGATCCCACACAAAGCAGGGTATGGACGCTCGTCCGGTTTGACTGGGTAGTTGAGATCAGCCCCACCTGGTTCATCTGGTCCAGGACCCTGGAGACGGTCTTGCGGTCGCACTTCCAAAGCCGGGACAGCTCCACCTCGGAGGCGACGAACTGGCCGACCTTGACGGTGGCAGAGAAGCCTCTTTTCTCGTAAGTTCCTTCCTCGGTCTGGGTGAGATCGATTAGTGAGACCAGGGCCTGCATACGGTTGATCCCGTACTTGCTCGCGGAGAGATAGTCTGCCTGGACCTTGTTCAGGATAAGGCTGTAGGAAACGTTCGCTTTCATCTTTGATTCGGGTATTGTGCGGATGGGTAGCCCTCGGTCCGCTGGTTAAACTTTGTCGGCATCCGGTCGTTGACTTGGATGTCCACCGGAATGGGATTCGGCTGTGTCATGCTCGACAGGGTAACAGCTAGGGCCGGGCATTGAGTTCAAGGAGTTTCTTCCTGGCTTCTTCCTGAAGCTCGGCCTCGGACATGATGCGGTTGCTGCGGATCCATTCAAGCAGGACGCTCTTCTCAAAGTAGATCAGCTTGCCCGCCGGTTTGTAGAAAGGAATCCGGTTCTCGTGGGTCATCTTGTAGAGGGTGCTCTTGGCGATTCCCAGGAAACTGGCGGCTTCCTCCAGGTTCAGAACTTCCTTCGCCGAGTAGCAAAGGTTCTCCAACGAACGGACTCTCGACTGGAGGTCCGTGAGCTTTCGGTCGCCATCATGGACGGCTTGACTTTTCTTGTTTTCATTTACTTCTGACATAGGCTCGATATTTAATGGTTTTCGTTTCTCATTCGCGCTGCAAAGATATGGAATAATTCTTTAAATAAACAAGCGTATAATCTTGTTAAACAGCGTGTTAGACGCTCTGAAATGACCGCATTTTCGGCACATTGTACAAGGTTGGATCGGCACATCGGCCAGGCTCGGAATGGCAAATGGGATGTATAAAGGAGACGTTGTCGAAATGGCACATGGAGTGCTTGTCAATTGAAGTAGTCCAGTGTGATTCAAAATGATTCGGAAGCCCCGAATGTACAATCCCCCTGAATGGATGATGGCAAAACAAACGGCAATCTGACGGATGCCGGAATGTACAATGCCACCCTGTAAAGAATGGCAGCATTGGACATCGAAAGCCGATCGAAAATTTTTCGAAAAAATATCAACTTTTTCGATGATGAGCACCAAATGAGTCCCCGTAATGAACAATCTTGATTGTCTTCCGCTGTGTTTAGACCCTGGATGATTGAATGCTCGAGGGTTGAATATAAGAGTAATATCGACGAACCTCTTGCTTGTGACGGGACAAAGTATTACCTTTGTATCAGACGGATGCGAAGGTAATCTGAATAGGGCATCCAGACAGACAGCTCTTTGAATCGATAAATCTGATTTTTGTCCCGTTTTTGTCCCGTCAGTTTTCGGGCAATTCGGGCAAATCCTCGTAAGTAATTGATTTATATCTGGTTCAAGATAATCCCAAAACACAATTAACAGGAACCACCAGAAAGGGCCCTGCGACCCGGTGAAGGTCGCGTCCGTGAGGAACTGGTTCGTCTGGAAGATGACCTCGTCGATCTCTTCCTCCAGGAGATTGACTCCGAGGTCCGATACGATATCCGCCATGGCTAGTCGTTGATTTGGTTGGACATCTCCTTCCACCGTCCGCGGGCCTCCCCGGCGATCTCGCCGTTCCGGTTTGTCCGGGTGAGGGTGGCATCGAGGTGGTCCTTCGTGCGCTCACGGGAGTCCACGGAGACGATGTACGCGATGAGCGTGTTGTTCTTCTCAGTGATGTCCCGGTAGATGGCCAGGTACTCCTTCTTCCGCTCCGCATTGGGCATGTAAGAGTCCCTTATCGCGCTGACGGCCGTCTGGAAGAGCTGGTAGCGTTCCCGCCAGAGGGCAAGGTCGCCGCCGTTTCCGCCGGCCTCAGTGAGTCTCGCGATATTGCGGTTGAAGGCCTCCAGACGGGACTGAATCTTCGGTCCCTCGGCCTGCCAGGCGAGGTCCACCTGACGGTCGGCCATGTTCAGGGCCTCGGAGATGCCCACCTGGGCGGCTCCGTGGGCGGCGTCCTCGCTGCGGTAGCGGAGCTTGTTCGTCTCCGCGGCGGTCCTATAGTACTTGTTGTGGACGACGCTGTAGAAGAGCGCCGGGGTGAGTTCCCCTGCGCCGGTCTCCATGACCGTGACCTGGTTCATCTTGGTCTCGTCATGGTTGTAGGTCACGTACTGCGCCCGGGCCTGGAAGAGAGGGAGCAGCAGTGCGATAAGTATGGGTATGATCTTTCTCATTGTCATGAATGTATTGGTCTCAGTAATCCAGCCTGCCGGCGACGCGCCAGCGGCCGTAGGCCCCTTCGATAATTTCCGGGATGGACTTGGCCCGGTAGACTTCCGCCTTCCAGTAGCCAATCCGTACCTGGATGTATCGCCAGGTGTCGAAGTATGCCTTGTTCAGATGCTTCTGTATGTTGTCGAGACACAGGTTGACGGATTCGATGACGAGCAGCAGGTCACTCGCCGAGCAGGCAGCGGCCCCGGTCGCATAGAGCACCAGGTCGCTGAAAGACCTGTAGATATGCTGCCCCTCGTCGGCAAGCTTTTCCAGCAGGCTCCGGTTGACGGTGATGATGAGCATATCCGTACTGACGATATCGCCCTGACTCACGCATTTGTCCCAAAAGGCGGTGAGCATTACCCTGTAGTCCTCTATCCGTTCCTTGAACGTCTCGTAGGTGTCATAGGTGTTGAGTGAAGTGCGGAGCGTCTGGTACATGATGTCGATCACGTCGAAAGCCCTGGTGTATTTGTCCAGCTCGACGTTTATTTCTTTGTATGTGACGTTCGCATCCCGGCTGTAACCGTGGAGCAGGGTGTTCGCCTGTTCGAGCGTGGCCCTGGCCAGCAGGATGCTCTTCTGGTCCTTGTGGTCGGCGATATACGCCTCGATGGACGGCACGTCGAAGCTCCACTGCGCGAATGTCG
>ERZ842401.4284-NODE-4284-length-16763-cov-8.358631_pt1 | contig 16763 bp, 13 predicted proteins | sample MGYA00521270_ERZ842401 | MGnify/ENA primary metagenome ERZ842401 (study PRJEB31892, sample SAMEA3878208) | bioreactor metagenome | biome: Moose rumen | place: Sweden | collected 2011-10 | study: EMG produced TPA metagenomics assembly of the PRJEB12797 data set...
GGTAGGCAGTACGACCTACGCCTTTAAGACTCCTTCGAGCGGTGGTAGCAAACTGATCGTGTCCGCCTCGACGAAACCTACTGTCAAGTCGGGTGTCACTGCCAGTGGCACTGAGATCTGGGGAGGTGTGGGCTATACGGATGCAACAGTCAGTGGCGGAACAACTGTCTCACTATCCAGTTACACCTCAAATAGTGGCGGTGGTCCTGGCGGCGGTTGGTAATGATAGATATTAATTTGGGTATAATCCCCGTGTCTTAATGGCATGGGGATTATTTATTGCAAATAAATTTGCATTTCCTTTCGCATTTCACTCACTAATTTGTACCTTTGTACCCATAAAAACAAAATGTAATATTATGATACAATCAATGACGGGTTACGGCAAGGCTGTCGTCGCCTATAATGGAAAGAAAATCAATGTGGAAATCAAGTCGCTCAACTCCAAGCAGTTGGACCTCACCACCCGTATCGCTCCCCTCTATCGAGAGAAAGAGATGGAGATACGCCAACTGATTGCCGAGAAGGTAATCCGTGGCAAGGTGGAGATGAGTATCTGGATAGAGAAAGACGCTGTCACGGAAGCGACCCCTGTCAACACCGCATTGATGGAGAGTTACTATCAGCAGTTGAAGAGTTTCGCGGACAGTCATGCCTTGGCGGATGTCGACTGGATACCGACACTGACCCGCATGCCTGACGTGCTGACGAAGACGGAGGTGGAAGTGCTTGACGACGAGGAATGGGCTGCGGCACGTGCTGGTGTGGTGGAGGCTGTGCAACACTTGGTAGACTTCCGTACACAGGAGGGTGCCGCACTGGAGAGGAAGTTTGGCGAGAAGATTGACAATATCGAGCAACTACTGGCAAGTATCGAGCCTTACGAGAAGAGTCGTGTGGAGAAGATACGCAGTCGTATCGTGGATGGTCTGAAGCAGATTCCTGAGGCGGAATACGACAAGAACCGTCTGGAGCAGGAACTCATCTACTATATCGAGAAACTGGATATCAGTGAGGAGAAGCAGCGACTGGCCAACCACCTGAAATACTTCCGTGAGACAATGGCTGACGAGCCGGGACAGGGTAAGAAACTCGGTTTCATCGCCCAGGAGATGGGACGTGAGATCAACACCACCGGCTCTAAGTCGAACCAGGCTGAGATGCAGAATATCGTGGTGAAGATGAAGGACGAGTTAGAGCAGATCAAGGAACAGGTGTTGAATGCTTTGTAAGTTCATAGTTCATAATTCATAGTTCATAGTTATGAGAGGAAAACTAATTATCGTATCAGCACCTTCTGGCAGCGGTAAGTCAACGATTGTCAATTGGTTGATGCAGGAGCATCCTGAACTCAAGTTGTATTTCTCTATCTCCTGTACGAGTCGTGCCCCTCGTGGTACAGAGCAGGACGGAGTAGAGTATTTCTTCCTGACACCAGAGGCTTTCAAGGAGAAGATCGCCAACGATGAGTTCTTGGAGTACGAGGAAGTTTACGAGAACCGTTTCTACGGAACCTTGAAGGCTCAGGTGGAGCGTCAGCGTGAGGCTGGACAGAACGTGGTGTTCGACGTGGATGTGAAAGGCGGTGTGAACATCAAGAAACACTATGGCGACGAGGCGTTGAGCCTGTTTATCCAACCGCCCTCCGTAGCAGAACTGCGTCGTCGTCTGGAAGGACGTGGCACTGATACGCCAGAGGCTATCGAGCAACGACTTGCCAAAGCGGAGTATGAACTGACCTTCGCCCCTCAGTTTGACCGTATCATCATCAATGATGACTTAGCGACAGCCAAGCAAGAGACTCTACAGATCGTACAAGACTTTTTGAGATGAAGCGGATAGGCATCTTCGGCGGCTCGTTCAACCCCATCCATTGCGGACATATCGCACTGGCGAAGGAGATTCTCCGTCAGACGGAGTTGGAGGAGATATGGCTGATGGTGTCCCCACAGAATCCCCTAAAGCAGGAGTCGTCAGATCTGTTGGATGACGACCTGCGCTTTGAACTTGCCCAGAAGGCTTTGGTTGACATTGAGGGTATCGAGGCTTGTGACTATGAGTTTCACTTGCCTAAGCCCTCGTACACTTGGAATACACTGCGACATCTAAGGGAAGACTACCCGGACTGTGCCTTTACCTTGTTGATAGGGGGTGACAACTGGGAGCGCTTTGACCGCTGGTACCACTGGAAGGATATCCTGAGGAACCACGATGTGATAGTCTATCCTCGTGACGGACAGGCAGGAACTATCGAGGCTGACCTGTTGCCTGTATCCAGTACAGAGATCAGGGAACGGGTGAGACGAGGTGAGTCTATTGAAGGACTGGTACCTGATATTATTATAGACGAAGTGAAGAGATTATACGCTAAATAGATGAAACGACTATTGCGGATATTGGGAATCTTCTGGCGACCAGTGCAGGAGAATGCGGCATTCTTCGTATGCATGTTCGCACTGGGCTATCTCTGTACACAGACGGAGATCCGACTGCATCTGCGAGGAGCAAAACCTTATGAACTGTCTGCGGTAGAACTGTTCTTCGACTTATATATCGTCTGTCTCCTGCTCACCCTCATTCCCCAAAAAGTCCGTCTGTGGGTACGGCTGTTCCTTGCTGTCATCCTCTATGTCGTAGCATTGATAGACATGTTCTGCTATGTGCATTTCGAGTCTACCCTAACCCCCACGATGCTGATGCTCTATTTCGAGACCACAGGACGTGAGGCAAGTGAGTTCCTGAACTCGTACGTGGGCTGGGACCTCTTCACCTCAAAGACGGGATGGATATTCCTAATTGCGTTCTTGCATATCGCCTGGGCGGTATGCCGCACATGGTGGAGAAGGCGGAGCCAACAGAACAGGAGTGCCCTACGACTGAAAGAGTCTGTCACCCTGAGGTCGCAAGCGATACTGGGCATCCTGACACTCGTACTTTTCATCTATTGCGCTATCCAGTGCCTGCCCAACAAACAGGCAATGGTGCGACTGATGACGAAAGCAAACCTCGGAGAGGTGGAGCATGAGTTGACGACCAAGGGATGCGCCAACCTCTACCTGCCCATCCATCGAATGGTATTCAGCCTGTATGCCAACCGCCTTGCCTCCCAGCAGATTACCCAGTTGATGAAGGCGACAGAATTGGCACAGGTAGACAGTTGCGACTTCCGTAGTCCGCAGATCGTACTAATCATCGGAGAGAGTTATAACCGCTATCGCTCCCAACTCTATGGCTATGACAAGCCGACGACACCCCGCCAACTGCAACGGCTGCAGGACAGTACACTGGTTGCCTTTACCGATGTGGTAGCCCCCTGGAACCTGACGAGTTTTGTCTTTAAGCATGTCTTCTCGCTCCATGCCGTTGGAGAGGAGGGGGACTGGTGTGATGTCCCGATGTTCCCAGAGGTGTTCCGCAAGGCAGGCTACCATGTCACTTTCATCACGAATCAGTTTCTGCCCAAGGCTGGTGAGGCAGTCTACGACTTCAGCGGTGGTTTCTTCCTGAACCATCCCGAGTTGAGTGAGCAACTGTTTGACACCCGCAACACGACATTGCATCGCTATGACGAGGGGGTACTGAAAGACTATGACGACATCGTCAAGGAGAGACAGTATGACCACCAACTGACTATCTTCCATCTGATGGGACAGCACGTGGACTATCGCGGACGCTTCCCTGTGAAGACAAGACGGAAGTTCACTGGCTCCGACTATCCCGACAAGAACCTGTCAGAGAAGCGGTTGCAGATCAATGCCGACTATGACAATGCCGTGCTCTATAACGACTCCATCGTCGATGAGATCCTGCGTCGCTATGAGCAGAAGAACGCCATTGTCATCTATATGCCTGACCATGGCGAGGAGTGCTTCAACGGTACCCTTGACTTCTATGGCAGGATGCACTCCGCGACGATAGACTATCGTCTTGCCCGTGAGGAGTTCGAGATTCCTTTCTGGATATGGGCGTCAGAGGAGTACCGCCAGACCCATCCCTATGGTTGGGAGGCTATCAAGCGCTACTGCCATCGTCCCTATATGACGGACCTGTTGCCCCATACCCTGATGTTCTTAGCGGGTATCCATTCCAAGGACTATCGTGCCGAGTACGATGTGCTGAATAATAAGTATAATGAGAAACGCCCCCGACTGCTGAAGAACAGTGTGGACTATAATAAGTTGAAGAATGAGAAATGAGTTATTGAGACGGGAAGAGTGTACGGCAATGCGAGGCATCGCCATCCTAGCCATCATGCTGCATAACTACTGTCATTTCATTGGCAGGATCGTGAAGGAGAACGAATACCAGTTCTTCACCTCCAACAATGAGGGGTTGTGGCGAGTGCTGACCCACCCCGATACACTTCTGCCTGTTCATCTGCTGTCGTATTTCGGACATTATGGAGTGCCCGTATTCCTCTTCCTCAGTGGTTTCGGACTGGTGATGAAGTATGAGCATAAGACGCAGGAGCGAATTGGTGTCGTCCCCTTTGTGCGCTATAACTATCTGAAACTACTACGGATGCTGATCGTGGGTTTCACCCTCTTCGTCATCGTGGATGTCGTAACCCCAGGGCGCTTCCAGTACCATTGGGACAACGTCATCGCCCAACTGCTCATGTATATCAATGTACTGCCTACACCTGACAAGATTATCTGGCCAGGCATCTATTGGTTCTTCGGACTGATGATAGAACTCTATATCGTGTATCGTCTGCTCATCTATCGGCAACAGACATGGGTGGTTGTCGTATTGATGGCAGTCTGCTGGCTGTTGCAGGTGTTCTGCGACCCAGAGGGAGAGGCACTAAACCGTTTGCGTTATAACACCATTGGCGGGATGCTCCCCTTTGGTTTAGGAATCTTAGCAGGACGTTATGCGGAACGACTGTCTTGCAGTCTCTCCCGTTGGACTTGGGCTGGTATCGCCCTTTTGGCAACTATCCTCATCTTTGTGATGTGTTTCCATTATCAGTCGTGGTTGTGGATACCTGTTCTGATCATCATAGGAACAATAGCCCTTGTGAAGGCGATGCCCCGTCCATTGCTAACCCTTGGCGTATGGCTTGGCAGTATCTCCGCCGCCATGTTCGTGGCTCATCCGATAACCCGTAAACTCTTTATCGTCGTCGCCTGGAAACAGGATATCTACGATGGACTGATGCTCTATTTCATCGTAACCATTGCCTTGTCATGGGCGGTGAAGAAAGTGATTGACCAAATACCCAGTCCGAAACTATGAGAAAGATAGTAGCCTTTGACTTTGACGGGACACTGACCACACGGGACACGCTGTTGGAGTTTATCCGTTACGCACGAGGCACCATGTCTTTTGTCATGGGATTCCTGCGCTTCTCGCCCCTGTTGGTGCTGATGAAGTTAAGACTATACCCCAACTATCAGGCAAAACAGAAAGTCTTCTCCTATTTCTTCAAGGGAATGCGGATAGAGGAGTTTGACATCCTATGCCAACAGTTTACCGCGACACATCGGCATCTGCTGCGGCAGCAAGGAGTGGAAGCCATCGAAAAGGCAGAGGCTGAGGGTACGGAGGTCCTGATCATCAGTGCCTCGATAGACAACTGGGTGCAGCCCTTCTTTCCCTCGGTACAGGTACTGGGTACACAGATAGAGGTGGTGGAGGGAATGCTGACAGGGCGTTTCCTGACCAAGAACTGCTACGGACAGGAGAAAGTAAACCGCTTGCATGCCGTCTGCCCGAATAGAGAGACGTACCATCTGACCGCCTATGGAGACAGCAGGGGTGACCGAGAACTACTTGCCTATGCCGATGAGGCACATTATAAGCCCTTTCGCCTATGAGACTGAGACGTGAGGAATGGATATTAGGATTAGCCGTCGTGCTGTTGCTCATCATACTGAACGGTATGCTGATCGCAAAATACCATGCCCTTTTCTCTGTCGTCAGTGAGGACTATGGAAAGATATTGTCGTATAACTACCAGTTATCGGGCTTTGACGCCACCACCTATTCTATCCTGATAGAGTGGGGAATGAAATACGAGGTGCTGCGCCATCCGCTACTGCCCTATCTGATGTACCTTCCCTATCAGTTGAATCAACTACTGATAGCAATGACAGGAGTCAATGCCGCCCTGTATATTGCCGCCGCCATCATCCTGTGTTTCGCCTTCCTGACTACCGTATGTCTTTTCCGAATCCTGCATGAACTGGTGGGCATCGGCAAATGGGACGCTATCTTGTTGACGGTGTTCTTCTTTAGCATGGCGTATGTATTGGTCACCTATATCGCCACCGACCATTTCGGCATCTCCCTGTTCCTGATTCTGTTGTCGCTCTACCTGATAGGAAAGGCATGGAAAGAAGGACGGGTGTTGAAGACATGGCTGTCTGCCTTGCTACTATTCCTCACCGCAGGTGTGACCTTGACGAATGGCACCAAGGTCTATGCGGCAGAACTGGTGGCACGTGGGAAGGGTTTCTTCCAATGGAGGTACCTCCTGGTCGTTGTGGGCTGTGGGCTGTTGACTATCGGCATGGGACTATGGGAGGAACGGGTCTATGTCTATCCGAGAGAACAGGCAGAGAAGCAATACTTCAAGGAGCATAAGACGGAGATGATGGCGAAGGCAAGAGAGAACCACCAACGCTACAAACGGGCGCCCTGGGTCATCCACAAAGGAAAACCGTTAGGCAAGGGCAGTCTCCTGAAATGGACAGACAAGACGACCTCCCGATGGGAGACGCTGAAAGAGAATGTCTTTGGAGAGCCTATCCTGTTGCATGAGGAGCATGTCTTAGACGATATCCTGAAAAGTTACCGCCCTGTGCTATTGTCGTATCGCTCCCCCCTCAACTACGTCGTTGAGGGACTGGTAGTCCTGTTGCTATTGGCTGGTATCTGTTGCGGTTTCCGCCAGCGACTGCTATGGATGTGTCTGTTGGGAATCCTCCCTGATGCCATCCTGCATCTGGGACTCGGTTTCGCCATCAATGAGATATACATCATGTCAGCCCATTGGATCTATGTGATACCCATCGCCATTGCCTATCTCTTTAAAGTTCATCGTGGTGTGCGTATCCTCATCGCACTACTCACCGTTTATCTACTGATACATAATATCGGATTACTTATCCACTGGATGCAACAACCTGTTGTGTCCATCGGGTTTTGGTTTGACTAAATAGCAATAAGGTTATGAAGAAAATATTGGATTTACTGAGAATCAGAAAGGAAGAGCGAGGACTTGTCATCGTCTTTACCATTGTCTTCGCTTTCCTCCATGCATGTTGCATCTATTGTTTCTCTGACACCTTCCTACAAGACTCTATCACCAAGGGCGGTGTGTTCTATTCTCAGTTCCACGTCTCAGGATACGACCCCATCACCTATGCGGTCATCACCCATTGGGGATTCACTTGGAACGTGTTCCGTCACCCCCTGCTCGCCTTCATGGTCTATCCGCTACACCTTCTGAACACAGGACTGATAGCCTTGACGGGATATAACCTCGTCCAGTTTATCGTCGCCCTCATTCTACTGGGATGTAACATCTACTCTCTCATCTTCCTCTATCGTATCATGAGGGAGATCATCGGGTTACCACGCACTGAAGCCACCCTGCTGGTCGTTTTCTTCTACGGCTTTGCCCATATCATGATAGCGAGTATCGTGCCCGACCATTTTACCGTATCGATGTTCCTGTTGATACTGGCACTTTATATCTCGGGAAAGTGTATACAGGAAGGGAAGCAACTGACAATCATCCAGACCATCCTATTGTTTGTGATCACCGCAGGTGTCACGCTGAGCAATGGCGTGAAGATATACCTGGACGCCTTGTTTGTAAACGGGAAAAGTTTTTTCCGTCCTAAGTACCTGCTCCTTGCCGTGTTGCTGCCTGCCCTCTCCATGTGGGTATTTGCCAACTGGGAATACAGGACGTATGTCTTGCCCAAAGAGAAGGCACGGAAAGTAGAACAGACAAAAAAGACGGAGAGTGCCAGACAGAAGGCCTACCAGCAGTTTATGGATACAACCTCCATCACCCATCCAGAGGAGAAGCAACAGGCTTTTGAGCGTACCTATAAGGCACAACAGAAGAAAGAGGCGAAGGCACGTTGGGAGAGTCTGCACAAAGGACAGCCTATCAAGGGAAAGAGCATCTTCCTTCGCTGGACAGACATCACCACGCCCCGATGGGAGTCTACGGTCGAGAACCTGTTCGGCGAATCACTTATACTACATCCTGACGAGTTGTTAGGCGACACCCTCAGGAACCGCCCCTTGATTGTCACTTACCGTTGGTGGATATGCTATGTGGTGGAGGCTGTTCTCGTTGTGTTGTTCCTCGCTGGCTTATGGTTCGGACGGAAGAGCCGTTTCTTATGGCTCACATTGGCTGGCTTTGCCGTTGACATGTTCCTGCATCTGGGATTAGGTTTCGGATTGAATGAGGTCTATATCATGGCTTCCCATTGGGCGTTTATCCTGCCGATAGGTATTGCTTTCTTGCTAAAAGGCAATAGCAAGAAGGCAATAGCAATGAGCCTGTTGTTACTCCTTGCGGCTTTCCTGTGGGTTTACAACACCACATTACTGGTCAGTTACCTTTTAGGCACCGCCTGATCTTTTTATAGTAATGTACAAAGAGATAACTGATACGGGGAGGCAACAACAAGGCGACCCTATCAGCCAGTGGTATGGACTTGTCTAACTGCTGGCGGAGCGGACGGTAATACTCATCGAGGACATGAAACTGTCGCTTGTCGATGAATTTCTCATAGACCTTGATCTGATGATTGACAAAGGCAGTGCGATAACGCTCCCATTGGGGGGATAGTGTCTGTCGCAACTCCTCATCATAGACACGGATCATATCCAGGTTCTCCACACGATTATTAGGGATGTCCTCATAATGCAGGTAGGCAGGTTCGGCAATGAAAAAGACCTTAGGCGACTTCATCAGACATTTGATCTGCATGAGCGAGTCTTCCCGCTCCACGATGACTCGTGGTGCTCCAAGGCATCCGTCCAAGAGTTCTTTCTTGAAGATGATACCCCATAGCACACAGAAAGAGTTGCGTGTGGCAAGCAAGTCACGCACCAAGGGCTCACAGGCAACGAGACCACGAAAGCCGGAGTCATGGCACTTGCCGTATTGGTCCACATAGGGACCGATGACCTCATCGGCTCCACTTTGGGTCATCGCCTCATGCATCCGCCTCAAAGAGTGGATAGTTAACTGGTCGTCAGCATCCGCAAACATGATGTACCTGCCTTCCGCATGCTCCACGCCAAAGCGACGTGCCGCCGTCACACCTCCATTAGGAATATGGTAGACATGCAGGCGAGGCTCTTTCGATGCCCACTCATCACAGAGGGTCCCCGACTCGTCTGTACTGCCATCGTCAACGGCAACGACCTCAAAGGAAGGGAAGTCCTGTGAGAAGATGCTATCCAGGCATTTCGCGATGTATGATGCCTTGTTGTAGACGGGTATGATGACGGATATCTCCATAAGCGTTTATTGATAGTCAGAGCGACCGGATAGTTTCTGGGCGCGCTTGCCCATCGCCTTCCATATCGCACTGAAGTTTCCATATCTGAGGTTACGCAACAGTTCCTCGATGCTACGTCCTATCTTAATCCAAGGGTGTCCCCATGCCATGATACGGTAGACTCGCTTCTTGTATTCCACATTCTCGATGACATACTGCGGATGACGAAGGGGGAACTCCATCTCGTAACTGGGCATTGTCAGCAGTTGCTGCATCCGTTGCGGCAGGGTTTTCATCGCACTCTGGAAATGTGCCGACTCCTCGGAAACGGCTGTGTTCTGTATCATGTTACGGGTAGGAACAATCGTCAGCCCGGAATGCAACATGTTATACGACCAATAGACCGTCTCATAGATAGGGACGCCAGCCTCTTGGTGCTTGCGTAGTTTCTTGACCATCTCCTTGCGGTCGCCATGAGTTCTCACGAGTGCCTCCAACTGTCGCATATCAAAGTCACTGTCCACCACCTTGTAATGGTCGTCCCATTGGTCGACAACCCTGCGCCATGATGCCCAGCCCCAGATGGAGAACACCGTGGTAAACAGATAGTCGTAGGGCGCCTCCGTCTTCTCCTCATGGTTATATCCCGCTATCATCGTGATGCGCTCGTCATGCTCATAGCGGTTGAGCATCTCCGTACAGAAACGGATAAAGGAAACGGCAGGAGTGGAGTCGTCCTCGATGACGATACATTTGTCGTGCAAAGAGAAAGCCCATCGCTGTGCCTGGTAATTGGAAGCCCATGCCCCACAGTTCTCCGTATGGTAGTTGCGCCGCACCTCACACTCCCAGTCTATCTGGTCGTCTGCGACAATCTGCTTAGCCGCCTTGATCTTCTTCGCCTCCTCCTCATTGCGTGGCCCGTCCTGATAGAGATACAGACGGGACGGGCGTGCCTTCCTGATAGCCTCAAAAGTGCGTTTAAGCGTCTCTTGTCGTGTGAAGAATATCAGCAACACGGCGACATCGTTTTCTGCAGGGTATCTTGTCATGATTGTTTCTTTTTAAGGATAAACTGGATGCAGTCGTCCATCATCTTCACCTTCAATAGTCTCATGATGGCAGCATAGAGGATGACGGCAAGGAGGATACGGACAAACAGCAACAGATAACTATTCGTAATGCCTGTGGTAACATACCAGATTGCCACCATCAGGGTTGCACTGATCAAGGCAAAGGGTATCGTGTCCTTGCAGACATCCCAGAGGCGCACACCTATCAACTTGTTGGCATATAACTGCCAGACGATGAGCCATACGATATTCAGAATCGTGTAGGCACATACCACGGTGATGATACCTTGCTGGTAGGTGAGGAAGATCAGTGCCATCTGCAGGACTATCTGCGAGATGTTCAACCACATGTTAATATCACTTCTCCCCTGACTGATAATCAGATTCTTATAAAGTGAGTAGAAAGGCATAAAGGCTCCTCCGACACAAAGGATGCGAAGCAGTGGAACACAAGCCTCCCACATGGGTCCGATGGTGGAGAGGATGAACTCGTTTGCCACCAACGAGAGTCCGAACATGGCAGGGAAAGCAAGGAATGCCGTGAAGCGCAACATCTTGCGGAACACCCTTATCTCTTGGCTGTCGGCACTTGGCTGCTGACTCTCACCTCTTACCTCCACCAGCACGGGTTGCGCCACCTGCTCAATACTGCCACTGACCATCTGGTATGCCATCGTGTTCCATTTGAACGCCTGGAAGAAGTTACCCACCACCTGTGGAGTCCTCGTAAAGAGTTTTCCGAAGATAAAGGTCAGGATATTGTTGTTGACCGTATTGACAATCATCGTCACCAGGATGTTCATCGAGAACTTAAACGTGCGGCGGATAGGGGAGAAGTCGACGCTCAACGTGGGTCTCCATGGCACGAAGAAGAATCGTCCGATAACTAAGATGGCGGCATTCACCACCTGTTGCCACGCAAGACTCCAATAGGAATAACCATTGAAGGCGAGGGTGACAGCGACGATGCCAGAGCAGACCAGTGCGCATGTGTTGACAATGGTAATCTCACGGTTCATCATATTCTTCGTCATATAGGCATGGGTAGAGATACCAAATGACGAGATGAGAAAGGCAAGGAAGATAAAACGGGAGAGATCCGTCAGACAGGGTTGCTCAAAGAACAGGGCGATCCAAAGGGCTGCCGCAAACAATAGCAGGTAGATGCAGGCACTCATCAGGATATTAAACCAGAAAACGGCATTATAGTCGTTGCTGGTCGGCTCCTTCATATTCACAATGGCGGTGGAGAAACCACTCGACTGCAGGTTTCCCGCAATAGCGGAGAAAATGGCAATCATCCCAATAGGTGCCCACTCCGCTGGTGCGATCATACGACCCAGCAGAATGCCGATCACCACGTTCAGCACCTGTGTGGCACCACTGTTCATCACTCCCCAGAAGAGTCCCTTAGCCGTTCGTTCCTTCAGATTCTCCGTATTCATTTCGCTGACAAAGGTACGATTAAGTGAGAAGAAAACCAAATATTATTGCGTATTATTTGGGTAAAAGTCGGATAAATGCTTGGCATTTCTCTTGTTTTTTCGTAATTTTGCCGACAAATTTATAAAAAAAGACAAAGACAATGATGACAGCAAACGAGATTCGCGAATCGTTCAAGAAGTTTTTCGAGCAGAAACAGCACGCTATCGTGCCCTCTGCCCCGATGGTAATCAAGGATGACCCCACGCTGATGTTCACCAATGCAGGTATGAACCAGTGGAAGGATATCATATTAGGAACACGTGACCCAGAGCCACGCCGCCGTGCCGATACCCAGAAGTGTCTGCGCGTCAGTGGTAAGCATAACGACTTGGAGGAGGTAGGGCATGACACCTACCACCACACCATGTTTGAGATGCTGGGCAACTGGTCGTTCGGTGACTATTTCAAGGAAGGTGCCATTGATATGGCATGGGAGTATTTGGTGGATGTGCTGAAACTGAATCCCGAGAATCTCTATGTCACCGTCTTCGAGGGTTCTCCCGAAGAGAACATCCCTCGTGACGACGAGGCTGCGAAATACTGGGCTAAGCACGTGCCAGAGGATCATATCATCAATGGCAATAAGCACGACAACTTCTGGGAGATGGGTGACACTGGTCCCTGTGGTCCCTGCTCGGAGATACACGTCGACTCTCGTACTCCAGAGCAAAAGGCAGCCTCTGGCAAGACGGGACGTGAACTCGTCAACCAGGACGACCCGCAGGTCATCGAGATATGGAACCTCGTCTTCATGCAGTTTAACCGCAAGGCAGACGGCTCTTTGGAGAAACTGGGCATGAATGTCATCGATACGGGCATGGGCTTTGAGCGTTTGGTTCGTATGATGCAGGGAAAGCACTCCAACTACGACACGGATGTCTTCCAGCCTATCATCAAGGCAGAGCAAGACATCACGGGATTGAAATACTTCACCTTCGAGGAAGAACAGGTCAACCCTGTCAGCAAGGAGCAGGACGACATCAATATCGCCATGCGTGTCTGTGCCGACCACCTGCGTGCTGTCGCTTTCTCGATTGCTGACGGTCAGTTGCCCAGCAATGCCAAGGCAGGTTATGTCATCCGCCGTATCCTGCGCCGTGCCGTACGCTATGCCTACACCTTCCTTGGACAGAAAGAGGGATTCCTCTACAAACTCATCCCTACGCTCGTGCATGAGATGGGCGATGCCTTCCCTGAGTTAAAGGCACAGCAGACCTTGATTACCAAGGTGATCAAAGAGGAGGAGGACTCTTTCCTGCGCACCCTCGACAAGGGTATCAGTATGCTTAACGATGCGATGGAGGAGTTAAGGAGTAAAGGAGTCAAGGTTTTGAGCGGAGAACAGGCATTCCGTCTGTTCGACACCTATGGATTCCCGCTCGACCTCACAGAACTGATCTGTCGTGAGAATGGCTTCACCGTCGACGAGGAGCAGTTCAATGTCGAGATGCAGAAACAGAAGGAGCGTGCCCGCAACGCCGCAGCCGTGGAGAACAGCGACTGGGTAAGCCTGTGCGGCGACAATGTCACCGCAGAGCAAACCTTCGTCGGCTACGACTATACAGAATATAGTTGTCATATCCTACGCTACCGCAAGGTGACACAGAAGAAGAACGAGTTCTATGAATTAGTCCTCGATGCCACTCCTTTCTATGGAGAGATGGGTGGACAGGTCGGCGACTGCGGTGTGCTCGCCAGTGAGAACGAGACCATCGAGATTATCGACACCAAGCGTGAGAACAACCAGAGCGTACACATTGTCAAGCAATTGCCTAAGGACCCGACTGCTGAGTTCATGGCATGCGTGGATACCGACAAGCGTGACGCCTCGGCAGCAAACCATACCGCTACCCACCTGCTTGACTATGCGTTGAAGCAGATCTTGGGCGACCATGTGGAGCAGAAGGGTTCGTTTGTCTCTCCTGACACCCTGCGTTTCGACTTCTCCCACTTCCAGAAAGTGACAGATGAGGAGTTGCGTCAAGTAGAGCGTATGGTCAACGACATGATTCGTCAGGACATCCATATCGACGAACATCGTGACGTACCTTTCGATGAGGCGAAGAAACTGGGTGCCATCGCCCTTTTTGGTGAGAAGTACGGTGACAAGGTACGTGTGGTACGCTTCGGTCCTTCTTGTGAGTTCTGTGGTGGTATCCATGCCAGCAGCACAGGTCGTATCGGATTTTTCAAGATTATCTCCGAGAGCAGTGTCGCCGCAGGCATCCGCCGTATCGAGGCAAAGACGGGGCGTGAGTGTGAGGACTTGTTGTATGTCATGGAGGATCACATGAAGGCAATCAAGGCTCTCTTCAATAACGCCAAAGACTTAGAGGGTGTCATCCAGAAGTTCATTGACGAGCACGACACGATGAAGAAGGAGATAGAGTCGTTCCACGCACAGGCTGTTGAGCGTACCAAGAACTACCTGTTGACGGAGATACAACCCATCAATGGTGTCAACGTCATTACGAGGGTTCTGGATATGCAGCCCAACTCCGTGAAAGACCTCGTCTTCCAGTTGCGTGCCGCCGTGGAGCCTCCTTTCCTGTGCGCTATCGGCTCTAAGTTCCAGGGCAAGCCCATGCTCAGCATCATGATGAGCGATGACCTGGTGAAGGATCACGGACTCAATGCCGGTCAGATGATTCGCGAGGCAGCAAAACTCATCCAGGGCGGTGGCGGCGGTCAGCCCCACTACGCACAGGCTGGCGGCAAGAGCATCGAGGGACTCACGGCAGCCGTCGACAAAGTGATAGAGTTGGCTCATTTATAACTGCCTATTAAATCCATTCACCCCATAAAACCTAGAAACTATGTTAGACAAAGAACGCGGGCTGTATATCGCCCATTGCGCCAACGGAGCGCTCAGCATTCAAGGTAAGATGGCTAACCGTCATGGACTGATAGCGGGAGCCACAGGTACAGGTAAGACCGTCACCCTGCAAGTGATGGCGGAGACTTTCTGTCAGGCAGGTGTCCCCTGTTTCATGGCAGACATGAAAGGAGACCTTAGTGGTATTTCGCAAGTAGGAAAGATAAGTGGCTTCATTGAGAAGCGACTTCCTGAGTTCGGCATCGAGAATCCTGAGTTCCAGGCATGTCCTGTCCGCTTCTATGATGTATATGGAGAGCAGGGACACCCCATGCGAGCCACCGTATCACAGATGGGTCCATTGCTGCTCTCTCGTATCTTGCAGTTGAATGAGACACAGGCAGGCATACTGAATATCCTGTTCCGATTAGCCGATGAGCAAGGGCTACTCCTTGACGATCTGAAAGACCTGCGTTCTATGCTCAACTGGATGGGAGATCACGCCAAGGAGATCACATTAAAATATGGTACTGTGACGGCAATGAGTATCGGTGCTATCCAACGTGCCATATTACAATTGGAGAATCAAGGAGCAGACAAATTCTTCGGACTGCCCTCATTCGATATCCAAGACCTCCTTTCTGTGGAAGGCGGGAAAGGAGTGATGAGCGTACTGGCTGCCGACAAACTGATGATGCAGCCGAAACTCTACTCCACCTTCCTGCTGTGGCTATTAAGCGAACTATATACCACTCTTCCAGAAGTGGGCGACCTGCCACAACCGAAATTGGTATTCTTCTTCGACGAGGCTCACATGTTGTTCACTGACACATCGAAAGCATTGCTCGACAAGATTGAGCAGGTCATCCGACTCGTTCGCTCGAAAGGTGTGGGTATCTACTTTATCACCCAGAGTCCTACCGATATTCCTGAGAATATCCTCGGACAGTTGGGTAACCGTGTACAGCATGCCCTCCGCGCCTATACACCGAAAGACCAGAAAGCCGTCAAGACGGCAGCCGACACTTTCCGTGCCAACCCAGACTTCAAGACCGACGAGGCTATCATGAACCTCGAGACGGGTGAGGCACTCGTTAGTTTCCTCGACGAGAAAGGTGCGCCCAATATCGTGGAGCGTGCCAAGGTGCTCTTCCCGCTCTCCCAGATTGGAGCCGTCACGGAGGGACAACGTATCGACATCATCAAACAGAGCCGTATCTATGGCAAATACGACACACCAGTCGATCGTGAGAGTGCTTTCGAAGTATTGTTGAAAGAGGCGGAGGAGAGAGCCTTAACCGAAGCGGAGAATGCTGAGATCGCGGCGAACGAGAAGGCAGCGAAGAAGGAAGAGAAGAAAAAGCCTGGCATCGTCAGCAAGGTGTTCAAGGCGATTATCACCGCTGTCACCTCTACCCTCGCTGCTATTCTGGGAACCTATGTCAGCGATAAGGTGACAGGTAAGAAGACCAAATCCAGAACCTCTGCCACAGGACGTGTGGTGAAGAATGCCACCAGTGCCGCCACTCGCTCCGCCACAAGAGAACTCACCCGTGACATCCTTGGCAATCTGATAAAATAAGGAAACGCTTACATCATCATCCTATTCGTTTCCTGTCTCAGCCGCCATTGGCATTTGCATATCCTCGTCATGGGGTTTCGGATAGAGCATATCGGAAACCCCATGATCCTTTAGCCAGATATGGTTCAGCGTAAATGCTATTGACTCCAGCGTCTCTTCCCGCCTTGCAGGTTTCAGTTCACACTCCCATACCGTGATGCAGTGCCAGCCCATCTCGGCAAGTTGCCGTTGCTCTTTCTTGTCGCGCTCCTTGTTACGGTGAATCTTAGCCACCCAGAACTCCCGATTGGTATGGGGAATCCTGCAACACTCAGAACTCTCAATCT
>ERZ842401.4285-NODE-4285-length-16760-cov-3.923017_pt1 | contig 16760 bp, 12 predicted proteins | sample MGYA00521270_ERZ842401 | MGnify/ENA primary metagenome ERZ842401 (study PRJEB31892, sample SAMEA3878208) | bioreactor metagenome | biome: Moose rumen | place: Sweden | collected 2011-10 | study: EMG produced TPA metagenomics assembly of the PRJEB12797 data set...
CCCCGCTGCCCGCTGGGGCGAGGCCGAGGACCTGATGGGCCCCGCCGTCTTCCTGGCTTCCGACGCCTCCAACTTTGTCAACGGCCACGTGCTGTACGTGGACGGCGGCATCCTGGCCTACATCGGCAAACAACCCAAGTAATGCCTGCCGGCAAACAACATGGAACAAGTATTCAGCTACATAATCGGCCTGGGTGCAGCGGTGATGATGCCGATACTCTTTACGATACTCGGCGTCTGCATCGGCATCAAGTTCGGCAAGGCCCTCAAGAGCGGCCTGCTCGTGGGCGTGGGATTCGTGGGGCTGAGCGTCGTTACGGCCCTCCTCACCTCGAGCATGGGCGCACCGCTCAAGACCATGACCGAGATTTACGACCTCCATCTCGGCATCTTCGACATGGGCTGGCCCGCCGCCGCATCGGTCGCCTACAACACGACCGTCGGAGCCTTCATCATCCCCGTGTGCCTCGGAATCAACATCCTCCTGCTGCTCGTCAAGGCCACCAACACCATCAACATCGACCTCTGGAACTACTGGCACTACGCATTCATAGGCGCCGTGGTGTTTTATGCCACCGACAGCATCTGGTGGGGCTTTTTCGCCGCCGTCATCTGCTTCGTCGTCACGCTTGTGATGGCCGACCTCACCACCCGCAAGTTCCAGTCCTACTACAAGGACCTCGACGGCATCAGCATCCCGCAGCCCTTCTGCCAGAGCTTCGTCCCCTTCGCCGAAGGCCTCAACTGGTGCATGGACCGCATCCCCGGCTTCAACAAGCTCGACATCGACGCCGACGGCCTCAAGAAGAAGTTCGGCATACTGGGCGAACCCCTGTTCCTCGGCGTAATCGTAGGCATACTCATCGGCTGCCTGAGCTGCAGCAGCTGGAGCGAACTGGTGCAGCAGATTCCCATGATCCTCGGCCTCGGCATCAAGATGGGCGCCGTCATGGAACTCATTCCCCGCATCACCAGCCTCTTCATCGAAGGCCTCAAGCCCATAGCCGAAGCCACCAAGGACCTCGTCTCCCGCAAGTTCAAGAACTCCGCCGGCATCAACATCGGCATGAGTCCCGCCCTCGTGATAGGCCACCCCACCACGCTGGTCGTATCCCTGCTGCTCATCCCCGTCACCATACTGCTTGCCGTCATGCTTCCCGGCAACCAGTTCCTCCCCCTGGCCTCGCTCGCAGGCATGTTCTACGTGTTCCCGGCGGTCCTTCCCGTCACCAGGGGCAACGTCGTCAAGACCTTCATCATCGGCCTCGTCGCCATGACCGTCGGCCTGTACCTCGTGACCGACCTCGCCCCCTGGTTCACCCTCGCCGCCGAGGACGTCTATGCCCGCACGGGTGACGCCGCCGTCGCCATCCCCGATGGCTTCCAGGGAGGAGCCCTCGACTTCGCCTCCAGCATCTTCTGCTGGATCATCTTCCACCTGGTCCACGACTTCAAGATCTGGGGCAGCGCCGTCCTGGTAATCATCACCGCCGTCATGGCCTACTTCAACCGCAGACGAATCATCAAAGCATCGTATGAAAAGAATATTGACAGCAGCACTGCTGCTTAGCACCATTGCAATGAACGCACAGACCAACTACACCATCCAGACGGCCTGCCACCCCGACGACGTGAAGCACTATGACACCGAGACCCTCAGGTCCCGCTTCATGATGCCCGTGGTCATGGCTCCCGACCAGATCAACCTCACCTACTCCCTCTACGACCGCTTCATCTTCGGCGGCGCCATGCCCGTGAGCGGCCCCCTCAAGCTCGAGACCATCGACCCCCTCAAGGCCCCCTACTTCCTCTACGGCCGCGAGCTGGGCATAATAAACATAGGCGGCGAGGGCATAGTGACCGTCTGCGGCGAGGACTACGTCCTCAAGTTCAAGGAGGCCCTCTACGTGGGCCGCGGCAACAAGAACGTCGAATTCAGGAGCGCCGACCCGTCCAAGCCCGCCAAGTTCTACCTCAATTCGGCCACCGCCCACAAGAGCTACAAGACGCAGCTCATAACCATCGACGGCCGCAAGGGCTCCCTCAAGGCCAACTCCTTCGCCGCCGGAGCCATGGAAGACTCCAACGACCGGGTGATCAACCAGCTGATAGTCAATAACGTCCTCGAAGAAGGCCCCTGCCAGCTCCAGATGGGCCTCACCGAGCTCAAGCCCGGAAGCGTCTGGAACACCATGCCCGCCCACACCCACGCCCGCCGCATCGAAGCCTACTTCTACTTCAACGTCAGCGAGGGCAACATGATCTGCCACCTCATGGGCGAGCCTCAGCAGGAAAGGGTGGTCTGGCTTGCCAACGAACAGGCCATCATGTCCCCCGAATGGAGCATCCACGCCGCAGCCGGCACCTCCAACTACATGTTCATCTGGGGCATGGCCGGCGAGAACCTCGACTACGGCGACATGGACAAGATTCCTTATACTGAAATGCGCTGATCAAGCGCAACGGTAACAGAGCCTGTGACCTTCGAATGCCGATTCGAGGGTCACTTGCGGTTTATGTCCCGAGGCGACCGCCCCGAAGAAGTCCTCCACCAGCGCGCGGTCGGCCCCTGCGTGCAGCGGAAGCCCCATCAGGGCCGAATAGTCCTCCTGCAGCACGGTCCTCCCGCCGGAATCGCATACGGTGATGCAGCCGTCGCAGGCCAGCAGCGTGCCGCTGCTCCCGATGACCTTAGTGCTGCGGCCCTCCTGCATCGAAGTGCCTTCCAGGTGCATCGAGAGCCGTATCCCGCCGCTCAGCAGCACCTCGGCGTCCTGCGTGTCGAAGACGTCGTTGTCGCAATGGTAGACGCAGCGCCCGTAGCGCCCGCCGGCCAGCTCCTCCCGGATCACGTCCTCAAGGCTGCTTCCCTCGGGCACGTCGAACCCGTCGGTCCACTCCCGCCGCTTCAAGTACAGCTCCACCGCCGAATAAGGGCAGTCCCCGATGGCGCAGGCGTTGCACCGCAGGGGCGTATCTTCCCTGTAGCGGAACTTGCCGATGCTGCCCGTACTGCTCACGCCCTCGACCGTCCCCCCGCACAGCCACAGCAGGAAATCGGCGTCGTGGCAGCATTTCGAAAGGAATATGGGGCACGAATCCTCCACCCTCGACCACAGCCCGCGCACGAAAGTATGGGCCATGCGGTCGGGGCCGATGTGCTCGGTATGGTCGACTGCCGACGGCTCTCCCACGGCGCCCGAAGCCACCAGTTCGCGTATGCGCCGGTAGTAGGGGTGATACCGCATCTCGAGGCAGGGCGTCACTATGGCCCCGCTGCGGGCGGCGGCGTCCATCAGGAGCCTGTACTCCGCTTCCGAGGGCGCCACGGGCTTCTCGAGCAGGACGTGCATCCCGCGGCCCACGGCCTCGAGCGACAAGGGTACATGCAGTTTGTCGGGCGCTGCGATGATGACGGCGTCGACTTTCCTTCCGGAGGCGAAGAACGCGGCGGCGCTGTCGAAGCAGTCCGCTGCAGGCACGCCATGGCGGCGCGCGGCCCATCCGAGCCGCAGGGGGTCGGGCTCGGCGATGCAGCGCACCCTGACGCCTCCCGGCAGGCACGACAGGTACTTCCGGGCCCTGTTGCCGGCACCAATCACTGCTATGTCCAGCGGACGGCTGTTTTCCATTGCGTTGCAAACATACGAAAAAAATACTATTTTTAGCTCATGAAACAGATCCTTCGCATCCTTGCAGCCGTTGCCGCCGCCGCCCTCGTCCTCTGCTGCGGCACCCCCGAAGATACCACCCCCGCCCGGACCGCCCCTCCCATTCCCGCCAACCTCAAGCTCTCGGACGCCACCACCACCTCCCTCACCTTTGTCTGGGACGCCTCCACCGGCGCCGACCGCTACCTCTGGCGCATCACCCGGAGCAGCACCCGCGTCTCCGACGGCGAGACCACGTCCTGCACCGTCACCGTCCCGGGGCTCGAAGAGGGCACGCAGTACGCCTTCTCCGTGCGCGCAGCTTCGGGCGAACTTTTCTCCTCCTATGCCAACCTCACAGCCTCCACCCAGGCCACGGAGGTACCGGTCGAGCCCGGCAGCGTCACCCTCTGCACCGACGCACCCCTCACCCTCGGCTTCGACTCCGTCCCCACGCTCGGCACCTCCGGCTGCATCAGGGTCTTCAAGTCCGACGGCACCCAGGTCGACTGCATCGACCTCTCCGACATGTCCTCCGTCACCCTCCGCGACGACGGCACCATGATTCCCGCCTCCCAGATTACCGCCGATTCCCGTTTCACCACCTTCATGGACGCCATCCCCAGCGGCACGAGGTGGCGCGCCGTCCACTATACGCCCCTCCGCATCAAAGGCAAGTCCCTGGAAATCAAGCTGCACAGCGGCGTTCTCGACTTCGGCGGCTCCTATTACGTGACGGTCGACGAAAGCGTCGCCGGCAAGGCCGTGGGCAAGGGCGAATGGACCTTCAGCACAGCTGCGGCTCCCGTGGGCGCCGAACTCACCGTCCTCCAGGACGGCACCGGCGACTTCTGCACCCTGCAGGGCGCCCTCACCTATGCCTCCTCCCTCGGCAAGGACACTCCCGTCAGCATCAGCGTCGGAGCGGGCACCTACGCCGAGATGCTTTTCCTCCGCGACAAGAACAACCTCACCGTCACCGGCACCGCCGGCACCGTCATAGCCTACCCCAACAACGAGAGCTACTGCTCCGGCAGCGGCGCATCCCTCACCTCGCGCCCCCCGGTGGGCTCGTCCCTGGGCAAATCCGGCGGCCGCGGCCTGTGGCTCATCGAGAGCTGCGACAACCTCACCCTCCGGGGCCTCACCGTCGAGAACACCTTCGGCGAACTCAAGGGCCAGGCCGAATGCATCTACTTCAATTCCAACGGGTTCCTCACCATCGACGCCTGCTCGCTCCTCTCGTATCAGGACACCTTCCTCTGCAAGGGCAAGGTCTGGGTGCATGACTCTCTGGTCGCAGGGCACTGCGACTTCATCTGGGGCTACCCCTCCGTGTGCCTTTTCGAGAACTGCGAAATCCGCTCCCGCGCCGCAGGCTACATAGTCCAGGCCCGCGTGCCATCTCCATCCAACGTGGGCTTCGTCTTCCTTGGCTGCAATCTCACCGCCGAGGAAGGCGTCAAGGACGGCAGCATGTACCTCGCCCGTTCAGCGGGCGCCTCCGACTGCTTCGACAACGTAGTCTTTGTAAACTGCACCATGTCCTCCGTCATCAACTCCGGCGGCTGGTTCTCCAGCCCCGCTCCCAATCCTTCCACTCCCACCGCCACCTCGGGCTGGCGCGAGTGGGGCAGCGTCACTCCAGGCGGCAGCGCAATAACAAGCCACAACTCCTGCGGCCGCATCCTTACGGCCGAAGAAGCTGTGGCATATTCCTCGCGGGAGGCGGTATTGGGCTTCTAGACCTCTACCTTCTTGTACCTGGGCACGAGGCTCTTCATGATGATCCACGCCAGCAGGTAAGCTATACCGCAGTAGCAGAACATGATGAAATAGCCCGCAGGCTTGCCCTCGAATCCCAGGAAATGGAACGCGGCGCCCTGTCCCTCTGCGTAGGTGAACAGGTTGCCCGCGACCTTCTGGATTATCATCGAACCTATGCCTCCGGCCATTGCTCCTATCCCGGTGATGGATGCGACCGTGCTCTTTGGGAACATGTCGCTCACCGTTGAGAAGATATTGGCGCTCCAGGCCTGATGCCCTGCGCCCGCGATGCCGATGAGTATGGCGGGCCACCAGGGGGTGTAGGCTCCCAGAGGCTGGGCGGCAAGGGCCACCAGCGGCAGGAAGGCGAAAAGCACCATCGCGAGCATGCGTCCGCTGTAGGGGTGCATGCCCTTCTTCTCGACGAACAGCTTGGGAAGATATCCTCCGAACAGCGAAATCACCGTCACGATGGCGTACAGGGTGAAAATGAGGCCCTGTCCCAGCGGCGAGCTCGCAGGCGCGTTGAACTGGTCCTGGAAGTAGGCGGGAGCCCAGAACAGGAAGAACCACCACACGCCGTCGGTGAGGAACTTGCCCACCGCGAACGACCAGGTCTGCCTGTACTTGAAGCACTTGAGCATGGGGATGGACTTCTCGTCCCCGGAGGGAGCGGCAGCGGAGGCTTCTTCGGCGTCATCCTGATGTATGTACTCCAGCTCGGCCTCGTTGACTCTTTTGCTCTTCTCGGGCTTGTCGTACATGAACTGCCAAAGGAACATCCAGATGAATCCCAGGCCGCCGATGATGATGAAAGCCCATTCCCAGCCGAGGTTCTTTGCCAGCGGCGGGATGAGGAGCGGAGCGGCGAGTGCGCCCACCGACGCTCCGGCGTTGAAGATGGACGTGGCGAAGGCCCTGTCCTTCTTGGGGAAGTACTCTGCCGTGGTCTTGATGGCGGCCGGGAAGTTGCCCGATTCGCCAAGGGCCAGGATGCCCCGGCACAGCAGGAACAGGTAGACCGACGTGGTCGATATGGCCAGGGCCAGGTTGGAACCGGTCTCGACCGCGCGCATCGCCGCTACGGAGTCGATACCAGAGACGAGGTGGGCCGTGGCCCAGCCGCATCCCGCGTGCATGACGGCGCCGGTGGACCACACGCCTATGGCGATGAGGTAGCCCTTCTTGGTGCCCATCCAGTCCACGAACTTGCCCGCGAACAGGCAGGCGATGGCGTAGAAGATGGAGAAGAGCGAAGTGATGGTGCCGTAGTCGGCATCGGTCCAGTGGAACTCGGGTGCTATGAACTCCTTGTAGGTGAGCGACAGCACCTGCCGGTCAAGGTAATTGACGGTGGTGGCGATAAACAGCAGGCTGCATATCCACCACCGCCAGTTGGTCATAAGTTTCTTTTGAGTGCTCATGGATTATATTATGGCTTTCACGGCGGCTCTCATGCCTTCCATTTGGATGAGGGCGAGGGCCTTGGTGAGCATGCGGCTGAGGCCGGGTATGGCGTTGAGATCCTCGTCCCAGATGAAGGTGGCTCCAAGGACGCCCTCGGCGACCTTTGCAACGTCGCCGGTGGCCCAGAGGTCCCGGAGAAGCTCGATAATCCTGGGGTCGTCGTTGGGGACTATCTCGTCCTCGCCCCTCTTGCCGCCCTTGTAGTAGGTGCAGATGCCGGCAAGGCCGAGCACGAGGCCTGCGGGCAGCTCTCCCTTGCGCTCGAGATAGGTCTTGAGGCCGGGGAGGTCGCGGGTCTTGTACTTGGGGAAGGAGTTGAGCATGATGGAAGTCACGAAGTGCTTGACGAACGGGTTGCGGAAGCGCTCCAGCACGTCGGAAGCAAACTTCTCAAGCTCTTCCCTGGGAAGGTTGAGGGTGGGGAGGAGCTCCTCGTACATGACCTTCCTTACGAAGGCGCCGATTTCGGGGTCTTCGCAGCACTCCTTGACGGTGTCGAGGCCGCTGAGGTAGCCAACGGGGCTCAGGACCGTGTGGGGGCCGTTCAGAAGGGTCACCTTGCGCTCGTGGTAGGGAGCTTCGCTCGGGACGAAGAGCACGTTCAGGCCAGCCTTGTCGGCGGGGAACTCCTCGGCTACGTTAGCGGGGGCCTCGATTACCCAGAGGTGGAAAATCTCGGCCTTGTCGAGCAGGTGGTCGTCGTAGCCGGCCCTGTCGCAGAGCTGGGCGGCGGTGTCGCGGGGATAGCCCGGGACTATGCGGTCCACGAGGGTGCTGTACACGCCGCAGCTGTTCTCGAACCACTCGCTGAAGGCTGCGGGCAGCTGCCACAGCTCGATGTACTTGCGGATACACTCCCCCAGGTGCTTGCCGTTCTCGAATATGAGTTCGCAGGGGAAGATGATGAATCCCTTGGAAGGGTCGCCCTTGAAGAACTCCCAGCGGTGGTAGAGCAGCTGGGTGAGCTTGCCGGGGTAGGACGAACAGGGGGCGTCGTCTGGCTTGCAGGCGGGGTCGAAGGCGATTCCTGCCTCGGTGGTGTTGGAGATGACGAAGCGCATCTCGGGCTGCTCGGCGAGCTTGAGGTAGGCCTGGAAGTCCTCGTAGGGGTTGATGCCGCGGGAGATTACGTCGATGAGGTCTACGCTGTCGACGGGCTGCCCGTTCTGCAGGCCCTGGAGGTTGAGGTGGTACAGGCCGTCCTGTTCGTTGAGCCAGCTCACCATGCCTTTTTCGATGGGCTGGACAACCACTACGCTGCCGTCGAAATCTGTCTTCTGGTTTGTCTTCCAGATAATCCATTCAATGAACGCGCGCAGGAAGTTGCCCTCGCCGAACTGGATTACCTTTTCGGTGTAGCGCTTCGCCTGGGGAGCGGTTGTTCTGTTCAGTCTTTCCATTGATTATTCAGTTTCTGTTACAATTAAGTATATGAGTGCCTGTTCCTTTGCCGACTGCTTGATCGTGTATGCCGTGCCTTTCTGGAGTTCAAGGACGCCGCTGTCGCCGGGTTCGTCGTACGGGGTGGAGAATACCTGGGCGGTACCCCCTTCGGGAACGATCTGTATCTTGGCGGTATCGTCCCCGCTCTTGCGGCGGATGAACCAGAATTGTACGCTTGTGTTGAAAGTGGAGGAAGTGGTGAAATTGACGTAGCCTTTGCTGTCGAATTTCAGCCCGTACTTATAGTCGGTTCCGTTCACGGTAACGGTGGGACCGTTGTAGTCCTTGCTGAGGTCTGCGGTGCTGGTGGTGGGGTCGAAGAAGCTTGCTCCGGCAACTCCGTCGATGGTCTGCACCACGGCTTTGGAGTCGTTCACGCAAAGGGTATAAGTATGTGGCTGCCCGTCGTCGGAGCTTGGAGTGTCGGGATCCTCGTCGGGGTTGGTGCCTTCACCGTCGGAGCCGTTGTAGTCGCCGGAGATGCCGCCGTTGTTCACCGCAACGGGAGCCTCGGTCCAGCCCAGCTTGCCGTAGCCGGCGTTTGCCTTCACCACCTCGGGAACGTCGGCAGCAGGGGTTACGATGTAATCGTACTCAGGCTTGAAGTCGTCGTAGGTGAGGGGAGTGATGGTGCTGCCGTTGTAGGAGGTGTACTTGACGTTGACAAGGGGATACGGGTCCTTGGCCTTGGCGGGACGGTTGACGAGGATGTCCTCGGCGGCATAGAGGTAGCCCGCCACGCTGCCCTGGAGGTTGGAGACGTTGTTCTCCTTGGCCGGGTAAGTGCAGATGTCGGTGGGGAGCTGAACCGCGTCGAAGTAGTTGTACTCCACGAGGACCATGGCGCCGTATGCGCTTCCTACGCCGTAGGTGGTGCAGCCGTCGAACAGGTTGTTGTACACGTGGGCGGTGCCGAAGCGTACGCGCGGATGCCTGGAACTCGAACCGTCGAACCAGTTGTGGTGGAAGGTTGCAGTGATCTGGGTGTCGGAGGTCTGGTTGTTGGAGTGGCCTACGAGGCAGGTCTTCTGGGTGTTGATGTAGTGGCACCAGCTCACGGTGACGTTCTTGCTTCCGTGGGTGATGTCGGTGCTGCCGTCCTCGTAGTCCTTGGTCTGGTTAAGCGACGTGAAGGTGCAATGGTCCACCCACACTCCGTCGCATCCCTGCATGCTGACCGCATCGGCTCCGTTGTTGGCCTTGGGCTGCAGGAAGTTGACGTTGCGGATGATGATGTTGGACGCCCTTACGCAGAAGAAGCCTATGCGGTCCATCACGAAGCCGTCGGTGCCGTAGAAGGAGAGGTTGCTCACGTCCTTCACGTCGAACCAGGGGTGCTGCTCGCTGAACTCGCGTCCGTCGGTGGGGCCGAAGGTGCCGCTGAGCCAGATGATTACGGGGCTGTGGTCGCCCTTCTTCTCGCTCTTGGTGCGGGCGAGCAGCCAGGTCTGGAGGGCCTGTCCGTTGTCGAAGTGGAGGATGTTGGTCGCACTCGCGCCTTCGCCTCCGGTCACTCCGGCAGCCTCGGCATAGCCGTACATTACGGCAGGGTCGACCGTACCGGCAGTGGGCTTGCTCGCTTCGGGAATCTCCTGCTCGCCGCCTTCGTCGGGTTCGGGATCGGGAGTGGGCTCAACTTCTTCCACTTCGCCGGTGAAGGTGAGCTTGTAGAACCTCAGGCCGTTGCCGGTGGCATATACCAGCACTTCTCCGGCGGGGATGTTCTTGAACACGCACTCGGTGGGAGCGCTGGTGGAAGGGGTCCCTGCTGCTACCGAAGAGGTGCTGCCGCCGGCCGTCACGCTCACTTTCCGGTCAAGATCCTCGTCTTTTCCGGTGTTGGAGGCCCATACGGTAAGCTTGCCGGCAGTGCTTGCGGTGAATTTCAAGTACCTGTCTTCGTCGCTGCCGGCACCGCCCCACTGGAAGTAGTTGCTTCCATATTTCGACTTCTTGCTCGAGTAGAGATTGAGGTTGTTGAGCGTGAGGTTCCAGCCGGTGATGTCGTCGCCTGCGTTGCCTCTTGCGGCAAACGCGTCCTGCCAGGCCTGCTCGGAGAAGTCCCAGGTTGTGGGCTCGATGCCGGTGGACGTCTCGATGTCGTCGTCGGTGATGTTGAAAATCAGCCGGTTGATTTTGCCGGGAACGAACGAGATGTCCTTGCTCAGAGTGACGATGCGCTCGATATTTATGCTCTCGTCGTCGGTTTGTACTACTGCAGTGACCGAACTGCCGGAGGCGAGTGTGGTGGGGTTGATGACCACGAAGGCTCCGCTTGTCCCGTCGGCGGTCCAGTCGCTGCCCTCATATACGGCGGTCACGTAGTTGTAGCTGCTCTTGCCTTCCCAGGCGGTAAGCCCGGCGGTGGTCAGGTCGACTGATGCACGTCCCGTGAGGGTGCCTGAGGAAGTCTTGAAGGTTACGCTCTTGATTGCCTTGCCGGAGAGTTTGCTTCCGGCAGTGCCGTCGGAGACGACGATCCTGGCAACGGCAAATATGCGGTTGAAGTGGAGCGTGCCGGCCTCGGAGATGGCGCCGTCGGCGACGGTGATTTCGGTACCGTCGCTGACCAGCAGGTCGGCTGCGGGGTCGAAGGTGTCCAGGCCGGGAATCGTCTGCTCCGCAGGGAGGACGAATTTGAACGTGGATTCGCTTCGGCCGTCCTTCATCGATGCAGGATAGTAGGCATAGATGGTGTGGGTGCCGTCTTCGAGTTCAAGCGTGCCGCTGAAGGTTCCGGTGGTGCCGTCCTCGGCCGTGTTGGTAAAGCCTTTCTGGCTGCTGAAGTCGCCGCTGTGGGTCACGGTGAGCTCGTCGCCGGTACTCCAGCAAGGCTGCCAGCCGGTCGGAGTGGCTTCTATGAATGTACGCGTTCCGGGAAGTTCCGCAGTCAGGGTGACGGGAATTTCGCGGACGGGGGAGTTGACGTCCAGCCCCTGTTCCTTGGGCTGACACGCTACCGCTGCCACGGCGGCGAGGGTCAGAAGTGCAATAACTGTCTTTTTCATCGCTGTGCAGAGGGTTTAAAGTGTGAAGTCGTCTCCGGGCAGGAGGAAATCTCCCGCGCCTTCATCTGTAAGGTCACTGCCCGTCAGCAGGGCAGTGGCTTCAAAATAATTGTCGTATTCGCACAAAGGGGGTGCGTAGGGGAATGCTTTCACAGTAGATTAATTATTATTGACGATTATTCAGAAGGTGTCCACTTGATAGTAAATATATTGATTCCACTGCCACCTGAGTATATGATAACTGTTCCTGCACTGTCAATGGCAACGGAAGCTGTATTCTCCGATGCTCCAGGTGCTGAAACGTCAGTGACAGAAGATCCGAATGCAACTTTTAGAGTACGATCGTTGCTGGAATTACCAGATTTACAAGTAATCTCTACAGAACCGGCGCTAGCAACTTTAAACTGCAAACAGCATTTGGTAACTGAACCGCTTCCTGCAAGCTGTGCGTAATTATTGTTAAATTTGATTCCTGAACCGTTGCCATCAATGAACTGAATGTTGTCAAAAAGCAAATCTTCTTTGATGGCAGAGGTGCCCTTCTGTTCTTTCATAGCAGCCCAGTTATCTTCATTCCACGTAGTCGTTGTCGTGATAGGCACTAGTTCTGTGGCAGTTCCGACAGCAACCTGATTTACTATAATCGTCTGGACCTCGCCTCCTGTCAGTTGAAGACCAATCCAACCCTGCCTTGCATCGCCATCGTTGGCAGACACGCTGTAGGTAACAGTACCGCCTGAGATAGAAGCGGCGGTAACTACGGTGCCATCGAATGTAACGTCCACATCGTTGTCGGTGCAATTCTCAACCAAGTACGCTTCGCTCTCCGAAAGGCCGTTGGTTTCCGCTGCTGTGACATTGTCAATGGTGGTTTTCTTTATGGTAAGCATAGGCTCAGTAGAGAAGCTGATGGGCGGAGTTCCGAGATTGTATATTTTACCAGCTGCAAGTGTTACGTTGCTAAAAGCTGTCATACTTATAGACTTGCTGTTTCCGTTATCTGCAGTGTATTTTAATGTGAGCTTGCCAAAAGAGCTCTGTTTTGTTAGGACAGGGAGATAATAAGTGGCTGATACATCAAAGCTTCCGCTCTCAGGAGCTATCGTGATGCTCTTTTGTGCGCTTTCGACTCCGGAATTTATGCCTGTCGCCGTCGCAAACTTAGGGCGGCCGTCAACACGTCCGTTGCCATCTGTTGAGAATTCGATTGATGTGATTCCTTCTTCTGCAACTTTGAACTTGAAAAAGGCGCAACCATATCGGAAAGACAGTTCATCATTTTCGCCGGCGACAGCAGTCATTGGTGCAAATTCGGGGTCGAAACTTCCGGCAATTGCTTTAACAGTCTCCCCTGTATTATAATATTTAGGGTGTCCGCTTACGCTAGAACCAAGAAACTCTATTGTGCTGGAAGAGACAGAAACATTGACATCCGGATAAACAGCATAGAATATTGTTTCTGCTGCATCTTCGGCGTCAATTGTACCACTGAATGAAGCACTGGCTGTTCCCGCACCGCTTGACAGGTCGAATGTGTACTGATTCCCGGAAGTGCCTGCGATAATATTAATCTTATCGGTAGAAGACCATATCATTGAGAGTCCATCGCTTCCTAATTCGGTTTTTGTCTCTGGTACGATTACCGAGAAAGTTTTTTCCACAGAAAAACTATTCTCTTTTTGTCCGGAAGTTTCTGGCTTCTCTGAATCAACCTTGTTGCAAGAAACCAATGTAGCTACTATAGCTGCAAGAGTGAATAAATACTTTTTCATATCACTGCCAAGTTGTAGTTGAATAGTCTTCTTCTTCAAGCGCGCTTAACGTAGCATTGCCTGTGGTCCCATTACTGTTTATCAGCATCATATTGCCGCTGAGTTTTATCTCGATTGTCCGGGTGGTGGGAGTGGCATAGGTCTCTCCTGACCCCCCCATAAATGTAAGTTGCTTCATGTTAATTAGTTATGTTATTGGCATGTTTAAATTGTTTCTGTTTTATTGGGGAAGGTCCGGCCTTGCTTTCCGGACCTTCCCCGGAATATTCTAGCTGTGGAACTCGATGGAGTAAATGCGTAGGCTGGCGCTGACGTAAACCTGCACTTTTCCTGCCTTTGTGGAGAAAGTGAGTTCTGTAGGGCTTGAGCTGGGGACACCTCCGTTCTTGCTCTGTTCCGTACCGGTGGAGTCTTTTACCAGGACGTTACGGTCGGCGCTTGAGTCGCCGGTGTTGGAGGCCTTTACGGTAACGGTTCCGTCCTGCTCGGTGCTGAAAGAGAATACGCGGTCGTTGTTGTTAACTTTGCTGGCGCCGCCGACCTGTATGTAATAATACTCTACACCCTCTAGGGTCATGGTGTTCCACTTGCTGGCTTGTACCGAATTCCAGGTCAGGCCATTCAAGGAGATGTTCCAATTTGTAATGTTGGTGTTTTTGGTTCCAGAATCCGTAAACGCATCCTGCCATTCGCTGGAAGAGAAGTTCCAGACATAGTCTTCGGATGCGCCGGCAGCGCCTTTCTGGGTCACGGATACTTCGGTTGAGACAGTCTTGGAACCGCCGTAAGTGTATGTGAGAACAACCGTGGCGTAGCGGGAGGAAGCTGTGTTCACGCTTGCGGTAAGCGCGACGGATCCGTCGCTTACCGCTCCTACGGTAAGCCAGTCGGAGGTCTCCTTGAGTTCTGCGCTCATGGTGCCGCCGGCCTTGGGATTGGTGATTTCGTAAGTAATTGAACCTGAGGTGGCATCGGCATTAAGTACAACGGCATCTGCACTGAGCTCAGGCTCAAAGGAGACCACGGGGCTGCCAAGATCGTAGATTTTGCCTTCCTCGGGCTTGACCTTGCTGAGAGATTGGGTGCTGATAGACGCACTTTCACCGTCGGTGTTGGTGAACATGAGGGTAAGAGTTCCCAGGTTGGAAGATTTAACGGTCACGGGGAGGTAATACACGCCGTCCTTCTGGAGCGGAGCGTTGCCTGAGAGTTTTATGTCCCTCTGGGCTGCCTGCACGTCGGCGGTGGTAAACGTGGATGTGCTGAAGCTGGGGCGTCCGCCGATCGGGGCTCCGGTAATCTTGAAATTGATGGAAGCAATGTCTGCCTGGCCTACCGTAATCTTGAAATATGCCATTCCGTGGTTGAAGGAGATTATTCCGTCTTCATCGACCTCGCCCACCATAAGGGCGTGGGCAGGACTGAATCCGCCAAGAACTGCCGGAACATCTGTGTCGAGTCTCGAGTTGATGGTAATGTAGCCACTTGAGAGGGGATACTTCGCATCGTCTTTATTGATGGTTGCGCTTGCCGGGTAAAGGGCGTACAGGGCGCCTGTAGCCTCAGTCTCGGGAATGGAGCCCTGGAATTTAGCCGTGGCGGTGCCGGCGCCCTCGGAGAGAGTAAAGGTATAAGTGCTTCCTGAAGATGCCGAAATAATGGAAATTTTATCGCCCTCCGACCAAAGCACAGTCTTGGTTCCGCTCAGTTCGGTCTTGGTGCCTGAGCCGGGTGCGTTGACGGTGAAGGTCTTTTCGATGGTGGCGACGGGCGCCTCCTGGGGTACGGTGGCCTTGGGTTCGAGTTCCTTGTTGCAGGAGACTGCGAGCAGCGCGAGGGCTGCAAGAGTAATGGTGTAAATCTTTTTCATGCGTCAGTCCTCCTTACCAAGTGATTGTGATACCGCTGTCTTCCAGCTCGGGGATGTCGCCTGAAGGACTCTCTTGAAGGAAGCAGCAGGCGTTTTCTGCTTCGAGCCATTCCGCCTCGGGGACGGTGTAATGTTTTTTAATCATAATGTATTGAATTGGTTAATGTTGTTTCTTACAGTGTGACTCCGCTCTTGAAGATGGCTATCTCGCGGTAGCCGTTGCGCTCGTTGTTCACGGGCTCTCCGCTGGCGGCGGCAAGCACGGCCTCGATGAAGCGGGGCGCGACGGTACCCATCGCTTCGTCCTGGGCGAGCACGCCGGCGTTGAAGTCGATCCAGCGGGGCTTGGCCTCGAAGAGGGGAGTGTTGGTGCTTATCTTCATGGTGGGGACGAAGCTCCCGAACGGGGTGCCGCGGCCGGTGGTGAAGAGCACGATCTGGCAGCCGGAGGCGGCGAGGGCGGTGCTGGCAACGAGGTCGTTGCCGGGGGCCGACAGAAGGTTGAGGCCCTTCACGCTCAGGCGTTCACCGTATTTGAGGACGCCCCTCACTATGCTCTTGCCGCATTTCTGGGTGCAGCCGAGGGACTTTTCCTCGAGGGTGGAGATTCCTCCGGCCTTGTTGCCGGGTGAAGGGTTTTCGTATACGGGCATTCCCTGCTTCATGAAATACTCCTTGAAGTCATTGATGAGCGAAACGGTCTTCCCGAAAGTGTCGCTGTCCTGGCAGCGGTTCATGAGGATGGTCTCCGCTCCGAACATCGCGGGGACCTCGGTGAGGACTGTCGTTCCTCCCTGGGATACGATCCAGTCCGAGAAAACGCCGAGAAGGGGATTGGCGGTGATTCCGGAAAGTCCGTCGGATCCGCCGCATTTGAGTCCTACCCTCAGTTCACTTACGGGGACATCCTCCCTTTCGTCCTTCGAGCATACCGAAAATATCTCACGAAGGCACTGAAGTCCGTATTCCACCTCGTCCCCGACTTTCTGGCTCACGAACATCCTGACCCTCTTCCCGTCAACAGGACCGACCAGTTCACGGAAGGCGTCAAGCTGGTTGTTCTCACAGCCCAGGGAAACTACGAGCACTCCTCCTGCGTTGGGGTGGTGGACCATGTCTGCAAGGACAGTCCTTGTGTTGTTATGGTCGTCTCCAAGCTGGGAGCAGCCGTAGTTGTGCGGGAACGCCACGACAGCATCGACGCTTCCTTCATTCCCGGCGATTTCCTCACGGAAACGGGACGCTATCTCTTCGGCTATTCCGTTGACGGCGGTCCCGCGGAGGTCATCGACCTTGAGCACGGGCGGGAAATCCCCGGCGGAATCATCGCCGCGCTGACCGACCCGTCCGTGGCCAAGTGGGCGTTCAATGCGTCCTTTGAGCGGATATGCCTGTCGCGGATGCTGGGGCTTCCTCCCGGAACGTACCTCGACCCTGCGCAATGGCGCTGCTCCATGGTGTGGGCGGCAAGCCTGTCGCTCCCTCTGGCGCTGAAGAATGCCGCTTTGGTTCTGAAAACCGGGGAGCAGAAGGACAGGGCCGGTGAGGCACTGATCCGATATTTCAGTATCCCCTGCAAGCCCACAAAGACAAACGGCGGGAGGACAAGAAATCTCCCGGAACATGACCCGGAAGGCTGGCAGACTTTCAAGGACTACTGTATTCAGGATGTACGGACAGAGCGGGATATCAGGTACAGGCTGGAGGCGCTTCCTATCCCTGATCACGAATGGGACTATTATCACATGGATCAGCGGATCAATGACCGAGGGGTCATGATTGA
>ERZ842401.4286-NODE-4286-length-16759-cov-15.993355_pt1 | contig 16759 bp, 17 predicted proteins | sample MGYA00521270_ERZ842401 | MGnify/ENA primary metagenome ERZ842401 (study PRJEB31892, sample SAMEA3878208) | bioreactor metagenome | biome: Moose rumen | place: Sweden | collected 2011-10 | study: EMG produced TPA metagenomics assembly of the PRJEB12797 data set...
TCCTTCGGTGTGTTGTTTTGTGGTAAAAACATTTTATCCGATTCAACCCTCTTTTTCTATTTAGGCTATCTTAGCCAATCCACAACTTTTGATTATAACTCAATAGCTTTTATTAAAGTTGGCTCAGACTTATAGGCAGGCTTCAAAGCTCCATTTATATTATTTACATTTTCATTTTCATAAAAATTCTCATATTTAACAAATCCTAGCGCATACAAAGTTAAATTACACTGCGAATCAGCATCAACAATTAAAACCTTTTTTCCAATATTTGAAAGAGCCCAACCTAAATGAAAAGTCGTCGTTGTTTTGCTAACACCACCTTTATGATTAAAAACAGCTATTTTCTTCATTATTTTCACCTCCTTACATCGCCTTCAAAAGCATTTCAGCCTTTGCAACATATTCATCTCTAGTGATTTCCCACAGCCAGTCAAGTTCTGTCTCCTCGACAATCCTTGCACCCACCATCTTGTGATAAGCGATTACTTTTTTATTCCCTTTGCGCACGTCAAAGTGGATTTTCCTGAACCCAAGCACGTCAAACCCGTACATTCGCAGAAGCCAGTCGCTCTCAAAGCTCTCTGCCGCGCTCACGCCGTCTACCAAAAGCCAGCTGCCGATACAAAAACTGTCGCCCCGCACGTCGTAAATGCGATATGTACCGATTCTTTCGCCTTTCTTGTTCTCAATGATAAAATACCACTCGTCTGGAACAGTAAAATATCTCTTTATATATTCAATCTGTTTTTCAACGTTGTATTCTGTCTTATGCAGAAACCTTGTTTTCTTTTCATCACATCGAAGCGAAAGGATGAATTCTGCATCGTCTACAGTGACTTCGCGAAGCTTTACATATTTTCCAATCAGTTTATCCTGTACAATCTTTCCGCCCATAAACGCACCTAGAACGTCGCGCAGTCCGCAACATAGTCATGCCCTGTAAGCCATTTTGCTTTTTTGCTCAAAAGGAACACAACAAGCTCCGCTACATCATCCGGCTCGCCGAATCCGAGCGGATACGATTCTTCCCTTCCCTGCCGCAGACTGACCATGCCATCATTCATGGTCATCGGAGTCTTTATGTCGCTTGGGCTTACGGTGTTCACCCTGAATCCCCGCAGAGCGACTTCCTTTGCAATGGTAGAAAGCGATGCTTGTAAAGCCGCTTTTGTCCCAGAGTATATGCAGAGGCCTTTCTCCCTGAGAAAGGCGTCTGCTGAGGCGACCGCCACAGCAGACGCCCCGCCCACGCAGATTCTCTTGTCAAGGAAGCTCTTTATCATCATCACGGGAGCAAAGTAGTTTATATTGAAGAGATCTACGCTTTCTTTATACTCCGTGCTGCTAGCAGGCTTAAAAAGAATCTGACCCGCACAACAGGCAATGCCAGAAAATTTGCCGTATTTTTCTTTAAGGGCTTTCAGGTACAAAGGCATATCAGAAAGATGCTCCGCTAAGTCTGCTGCCTCAACAAAGCAATTTTCAGGATTCACGCATTCAGCTTTTAATTCTTCAAGCCGCCCAAGATTCCTTGCGACTGCCAAGACCTTTGCGCCTTCCTCAACCAGCTTTAATGCTACAGCCTTTCCGATTCCAGAGCTTGCGCCTGTTACAATAAAGGCATTCTCCCCGCTGAACAATGCCATGCGCCTTACCGAACGCCCAGTTTTGCGGCAATCTCGCCGACAGTCTTATACGCGGCGATTTCTTTTACCGTAATCTGAACCTTGTTTTCCAGAAGCCAGCTTACGGTCGCCATTGTCGTGAGGGAATCCCAGTCCTCCAAATCTTCAAGCTTAGAATCAAGGGTGACGGTTTCTTCCGTCTGCAATATATCAGTAAATTTTGCAAGAAAATCTTCTTTTGTCATCTGTAATACCTCTTAATACTCAATCAAATCGGAGCAGTAGATTTTGTCAATGTCAAGGATGCAGTTTGCCCAGCTCAATCCCACGCCGAATCCGCTTAAAAGCACTTTGTTGCGCTTGCTCCGCAGGGCATCGCGAATCATGTAGCTGAACGTGCAGGGAACAGAAGCTCCGCACTGGTTTCCGAATTCCGTCATCGTGCCAATCGGCATTTTTTCGGGCGGAACTCCGAGTGCTAAAGCAATATTCTGCAAAATCATCTTGTTCGCCTGATGCATTACAAAATAATCAATTTCAGAAGCTTGCTTTTCTGCATACTCCAGGATTTTTGAAACAGAATCCTGCACGCGCTTCATCGTGAAGTCAAAGACCCTCGCACCGTCCATCTCAGCCAGGTACATCGGCGTTCCGTCCTCATAGAACGACGCTTTTGCAAGTGGATTGCGGAAGCCGCCGTTCTTGCAGATGAGCGCGTCGTAGCCAGTGCTGTCGGTGTTAATCGAAAAATACCAGGGGAATGCGCTCTCATCCCTTGTTACGAGTGTCGCAGTGCCGGCATCGCCAAAGACCGGAGCGGTGTGGTTTCTGAACATATCAGAGAACTTGCTGAACGTATCGCCCACGCACAAGAGCACGTTCCTGCAACCGTGGTTTATGAGCATTGCCGCCTGATACAGGGCAAAATCATACCCGCTGCAGGCCTGCGGAATATCCATACAGATGCAGCCCTCGCCAAGCCCCAGCCGATTATGAAGCACGTAGCTTGTGGCTGGCATAAGGTAATCTGGCGTGTAGCTTACAAAGATGAGCGCGTCAATGTCATCGGGCTTAGTGCCGGTGTTTGCCAACAAGTCTAAGGCGGCTTTGTGGCAAAGGTCGCTCGTAGTCACACCAGGCTCTGCGACCCGCCGCCTTAAAAATCCGCTTGATTCTACAACTCGTTTTATTTTTTTCTGGTTTCCGCCGTACAGCTCCGGCTCGTCATACAGGCTGAGTAATTTTTTCGGAACTACGCAGGAAACCCCAGTTATCCTTGAATTTAAGAGGGCAGTTTTCACGCAACAGCCCCCTTGCCATAACGAAGGAAGGAGAGCTTTGCAAAAACTACTCTACAGTTGTACCCCCCCCCCGCATCAATATACGGTATTTGGCTTACATTTTTATAAGATTTCATATTCTTTGAACTCCAAAACTTCTCGTCCCTAAATCCGTTCGACACAGCCTTGAACTCGCAGCCTGCAATTTTTGCTGCCTCGTAATCGGATTCCGTGTCCCCGACAAAACAAGAAACTTCATTTTTTAACAGTTCCATAGCCTTCAATCGCGCACTTTCCCTGCAAGAAGGAACTACGATAACATCGGTAAAATACTGCGCTATGCCCAAATCTTTTATTTGACCAAGCGCGTTCTCCCTGTTGTTGCGTGCAGTTATCAGGTATAAGTTATTTTCTTTGCTTAAGTCTTTCAGAAGCGTTTCCGCACCTGGATAAAGCACATCACTTTTCAAATAAGTCTCATTCTCAATTAAAGAAACCCATTTTTCATTTATTTCTTTAGCCTGATTTCCAGGAACGCCTTTTTCCGACAGCCACGCGATATTATTCTTACCGCCAGATTTGAACGAAACCAAATTGGAAACATCGATTCTAAGACCTTCTTCTTTCAGGACATCAGCCATTACTATCTCGTGCCGTTTTCTTGAATCGAGCAGCGTGCCGTCAAGGTCAAATGCTATTCTGGTTTTTACAATTTTTGTTACAGAATCTTCATAATGGCGCACCACATACTGCTCTGGAACCATTCTGTCTACAGAGGCGGTAATTTCAGCCCCTGATTTTCCGAGCATGATGTTCGCAAGGCTCGAGACCTCATCCCAGCCTGCCGCGTAGGAAAGGCTCATTCCTCCAGCCGCCCGCAGGTTCAAGTCAGTGCAGACATATTTGCCCTCAGCATTTTTCATAAACTGCATATTAAAAACATGGGGCAAATCCGTTTCATGGGAAAGTCTGCGGGCAAATTCTTCCATGCCTTTGTTCTGGAACACTCGGGCTTTCGTGCACACTCCGGACTTGCTTTCTATGCGCTCCCTGCATACCGAATAAATTCTCTTGCCGTAATAAAAACATTCAAGCGTAAACTCAGGCTCAACGCAAACTTCCTGAATAAGATACCTTCCAATGTCTTGGACGGACTTTATCTCCTCTCCCCTAACGCTCCTTGCGCCGACTGAACCGCTGCCGTTCAGAGGCTTGATGAAGTAGGATGCCGCATCCTGAACCTCTTGCAGTTTGTATGTTTTGGGAACAGGGATTCCACAAGATGCCATATATTCGTTCGTAGAAACCTTATCCTTATAGAAAACTGCATCCTTTGAGATTCCAAAAGATTTGACATTCAACTCAGCAAGGTCAAGACTATCACAGGGGAACAAAAACTGGTCGGAATCAAAAACTGGGATTATCCAATCAATTCGCCTGTTCCTGCACAAGTCAAGGATAAAAGTATAATATCCGCTCTCTTTTGAATACGGACTCTGATAGAACTCATCAAGAAATGCCTTTGCCGAAACAAGGTGCGGCTTATTTATGTCCGTTCCAATCAGATAAAAATCATCGCTGAACTTTTCTTTTAGAACCCTTGCAATATGAAAAGAAGCGTTTGTGCCGCATGTAAGAAGGAGTACACGAATCATGCAGCCCTCCGACCAAAGGAAGAAGTTGCATGACGGATGAAAACTACTCTACACTTGTACCCCCCCCATTAATTTTACGGATAAACCGTGCGGGATTCCCTGCCCACACCTCGCCTGCGGGAACGTCCTTCGTCACCACGCTTCCGGCTCCTACCATCGCATTTTCTCCTATCGTTATTCCGCACAGAATCGTAGCGTTTGCCCCGATGCTCGCGCCTTTTTTGATTGTCGTTTTTGCAAACGATTCGGGATACACCTTTGAGCGCGGGAACAGGTCGTTCGTGAACGTCACGTTCGGCCCGATGAACACGTTGTCCTCAACCGTCACGCCGTCCCACAGCTGCACGCCGCTCTTCACCGTCACGTTGTCTCCGATTACGACATCGTTCTCTATAAGCACATGAGCGCAGATGTTGCAGTTTGCGCCGATTTTGGCTTCTGGAAAAATTACACAGAATTGCCAAACATTTGTGCTCTGCGGAACTGCCGCCTTGCACTCAGAACGCGGGTGAATCATTTGTCACCCCGCAACGACTTCAAAAAATCGTCGTAATTCCTGATGTACTCTCTCTCATCGTAATACTCGCTCGCAAGCACCACGAGTTTGCAGCCGTAGGAAAAATCATGCATCTCGCGCCACATGTTCTTGCCGATGTACAAGCCCACGTCAGGGCGGTTCAGCAAAACCTGCTCCCGCTTCTCGCCGTCGTCAAGGATAAAGCGGCACGCGCCGTCCATGGCGATGATTATCTGCTCCAGTTCCTTGTGGGCGTGGAAGCCCCGTGCCTCGTTCGGGAGCGTGTCGAACATGTAATAGATACGCTTTATTTCAAAAGGTACATTTCTCATTCCTTCTAAAGAAATAAGTTTCCCCCGATGATCACCATGAACTTCCATATCAATAAGTCTGTAATTCATTGTCAACTTGCCTCCTAATTACGAATTTTTCTGTAATTTCTTTTTAAATATCTGCAAATAAAAAGAATTGTTTTAGAAACAAAAAATAACTTCAAACTAGCGAAAAAAACAATAGGTCGATAAGCGAAAGAAGTTTGTTTGAGAACTGTCTTATTCGAAAGTTCTGGAAAACAATTACACCAATTTTTAAAATCAGGATTTTTAATAGTAAGAATCAATTTATTTTTTGCACTGACTTTTCTATCAATCAAGAAATCAGACCATTCTTTTGCTGTGTTTCCCTCCTTCAATATTTGCTCAATTTTCCCCACTATAGAAATTTCATCCAAAACATTCTTTTCCGTTATTGCATGACAAACAGAGTTTTCATTTTGGTAATAATAGTAGCAGGGCTTTGCCAATCCTAAAATTTTACCGGAAGAATAATACACCCTAAAAGTAAAGAACAAATCTTCTGCAAGAGTAATTCCTTCCGGAAAGCGTATATTATTCTTGTGCAAAACTGATTTTTTAATCAGTTTTGCACAAGGACCTTGCCACTTTGTGGCAAAGTCCTTGGGCATCGACAACAGCCCTTCTTGAGGAAGAATTGTGTCATATTCTTTATTACCATCAGTCAAATAGTAGCCGCCCAAGACAACATCTGCATCATTTTCTGAAACTTTTTCAAATAAATCTTGGAGCATTGTATATGACACCCAGTCATCACTGTCAACAAAACCTATCAACTCTCCATTTGCCACATCCAGCCCGGCATTACGAGCGGCTGCAACTCCTGCATTCTTCTGGTGAATCGCACGAAAGCGAGTATCTTTTGCAGCATATTCATCACATATCGTACCGCTGTTATCTGGGGAACCATCATCAACGAGAATACACTCCCAATCTGTAAAAGTCTGTGCGACGATGCTATCAAGACAACGATGAAGATATTGCTCTACTTTGTAAACAGGAACTATGATTGAGATTTTGGGAGAGATGTTGTTTTCTGCCATAATTTTATTGCTCCTGATTATTATTCGAATTCATGATATTAAATGAATACTTAAAATCAACAGCTATATCTATGTCATAATAATTCTTAAACCACTTCCGATTAAGCAGTTTATAATGCTTATTTAAATTCCAAAACAATTCAAAATTCTTATCGTCACTAAAATCTGTTGTATCCTCACAGCAAAATGGAATAATGTATACATATACAAAACAACAAGTTTTTAATTCCGCATATAAATATGGATACTGTTTATCATCTATTTTGCGTTTATATAAAACTATCTCTGGTTGGTCAAAATAATTTATCTTATCCAGAAAAATCATTATAGGTGGCAAGGAAAGTTTCGTACCATCATTCTTTATATTGATTATCCAATCTAAGGTCTTTCTAAATTTTTTTATTTCAGAATTATCGATAACTGATAAAGCAAACTTTACTAAACATCGATAAACATTCATTAAGTTAACTTTTGTATCAGAGACTAATTCCAAATGCAAATTCCCATGAACATCTATTGACGAACATCTTCCTTTATCTAAGATAACTGCTGTTTGTTTTTCTTCATTATATTTTATAGTAATATCATTTTTGTAATTTAATTCAGGGATTCCATTCTTACCTTTCATTCCATAGAGAGTTCTGTAAGGTTTTAGTAACTCAAAGAAATCTTTTTCAATTGTTGCTGCAAATTTTCCATTGCAATCATCACATTCCTCAGTGCCTATAAAAACTTTATTTCCGATAGATTCGCTTATTGCATGGGCCTTTTCATTAAATTTTGCGCCTTCCTTCACAGAACGACCACAAAAACGGCAAATACGATTATTTTTATCTTTTATTCCTATTGTTTGCTGCACCTTGGTAGAAAATGTAATAAAATCATAGGTTTGAGACAATTCTAGAAAATAAGTATTAAAATCTTCTTGTAATTTTTTAGCCTGTTTTTTATAGTCCTCTTCTGACGCATTTTCATTTATTGCATCCAAGTATTCAAACCATTGCATTATTTCAAGTTTGTCTTCTATCTTGTATGGGAAAATAAGAAAGTATTGATTTAGAGGAATATCACGAATAATTTTTTCAATTTTGAAGATTTCTTTATTTACCGCAGAAATTCTCTTTGCAAAATCAGAAACTTTTGTTTTCATTTCTTGCGTCATTTTAATCGGCAACTTCATATTAATTTTATGGGTTGCATAATCTACATCTTCAAATATACTTAGTAGTTCTAAGTAACACTTGAATCCTTCTTGAGTATTATCTATAAGTAATTGATGGTCTCCATTTTTTGTGTAAACATTAAAAACTAGAGTATTATCGATGTCGGAGATTGTATCTAAAAACCTCTTTGATATTTGAATATCTTTAGCCACATATTCACAATCCAACACAGAAAAATCCTTATCCGTAACAAATCTCTTTCCAGTACCCCTAAGCTCAAAAAGAGAATCAAACCGTGCGTTCATTCCTGTAAGTTTGCCCGAAAGCGGCACAATGCCAAAAGATTTATGAAATATCGTGCTGAACACTCCGCAGTGGAAGCTGTTCGTTATTACATATTCCGCATTGTCCACAAGGTAAAGCCATTCGGGAATTGTAGCAAAGTATTTTTTGCGGCTGTCTATGACTCCGTTTCCTGTTACATAGACAACATCAAGCTGTCTTCCTGCCGCAAAATCGTACACGCTCTGAATGTCAAAATCGCATGTGTTGTTGAGCATATATAGCAAAATATAGTTTTTCTCAGGCTTACGGATTGTGTTTTCTGCATAGAGATTTCTGTAAGTCTCTGCGCTTAACAAAAGAGTCGGGTCGCACACCCATTCGGCATCTTCCCTGCCGCACTGACGGCACAAATCTACGCCGCTTTCCTCGCGGACACCAAGATAATTGAACTTTGCAAGGAGCGGTTTTGCAGCCTGCACAAAATCTTCAGGCAATTTTGTCACTCCCCAGCTTGCCGCATAGGAAAGGCGTTTTGTGCCGTCGCTTCCAAAGTCAAGGAAGTACGCATGAAGGGGATTTTTATAGCGTTTTACATTCGCATACCAATAGTTCCAAACCTGGTCGCTTCCTACAATGTAAGCGTCTGCCTCTGGCGGATTATTTTTTAATGCTGCATAAGAATCATAAAAATCAGATGAGACGATGTATTTTTCCCTGAAGCCGTCAAAATGGCGGTCGTTTTTCTGCTGTTCGGCAAGCACATCTGCACTGTGCTTTTTGCTTGCAAAATAACGGCAGAGTTTAACGGGATTAAGAGCCTTAAAGCACTTTATTACAAGCGGAGATTTTTTTACGTCATTCTGGTAATTATACCTAATCAAAAACGCCTCGTGCCCCATGTCGCGCAGATATTTCTGCAGTGCGTAGCACTGGAGCAGCTGCCCGTAGTTGTCGTTAGACCACCAGAAAGTCAGGATGCCGATTTTCATGCCGCACAGCTCCAAGTATATGAAGCACTCGGCATAAAAGCGGATTTTACTCTACTTCTGTACCCCCCCCCGTTAATTATACTAGTAAACAGCGCATCCCATTTTGAAGAGATAGCTTTACTATCAAACCGCTCTGCACTTTCGATTGCATTCATCGCCATTTTTCTGCGGTGCGCTTCGTCTTTCATAAGGCAGAGCATTTTTTCTGCATATATATTGATTTTTCCCTCCGGGATTATATAGCCGTTCTCCCCGTCAGTGATAATGTCAGTTAAAGACGCATAAGTATTAAATGCAAGGGGAACGCAGCCGAATTGCTGTGCTTCAGTTAAAGTCAGCCCCCACCCTTCGCTTTTGCTCGTCATCATAAACAAAGAACTTTTTTTATAAAACTCCTTGGGTTCTCTCCGCCCGTTAAAAACCACGTCTTTTATCCTTGCTTTTTTTACATACGATTCAAAGAGTTCTTTGTCGCTGCCTTCTCCTACAATTTCAAGCCTCCAGCCATTTGCAATCTCTGATTTCTTCACAAGCTTCCAGATTTTTAGTGCTGAGAGGATTTTTTTTTGGTAGTTTTCAAGGCGGCTTACGATTAGCACCGCATTCTCTTTTTGGTCAAATTGCCACCTTTGTAAAAAATCGGTATATGAAAGCATATTAGGAATAACTGTGAATTTTCTTGTATCGGAAACACCAATTATTTTTTGGAAAGGCTGAATAAAATTCTTTGACAAAAGGACAATCTTATCCGAATAATCGTACGAAAGTCTGTATTCCTTTTTGCATAACCGCTTAGACCTGCATTGAGCATAAGGAAACAGCACAATTTTAATGAAAGTCTTAAGGGTTGCCTTTTTAGTTATTATCGCATTGAATAAAGCATCAAAAGAATTTCCCGAATATTCCCACCCCGGTGCAAAATGATGCACAAAAACCAGTTTTGCCTTGCAACCTGACCGCTGCATAACCTGCCTTAAAGGCTTTACGAGATTAAAATATCCCTGGCAAACAACTATGTCTATTTCCTTTTGCTTGATAAATTCTGCCATCTCAGAAGAATTGAGGCATTGTTTTTCTTCGGCAAAAACAGAACCTCGTTCATTGTCTGGAATTGAAAAGATAGAAAAGACTTCGTACCTTCCGAAGTTTTCCTTCAGGCTTTTTGCGACAGACAGCGTAATCCGTTCCGTTCCGCCGACAAAGGGATTCACATATTTTTGCGTTATAAAACACACGCGAACAGCCGCTTCTTTTTTTGGCTCAATTTGTTTTTCCACACTTTGCAGGGCCAAAAGAAACTTTTCAGACACCTTCCCCCGAATCGTTTGTGCTGGCAAATCAAGGGCGGAAAAATCAGAATCTGCTATGTATCTTGGCTGTACACCATAATCCGAAAACAGTGTATCAAAGCGTGTGTTCATTCCTATGCAGGAGCCAGACAACGGAACGACTGCAAATTTCGTCTTAAAAAACAAGCTGAACACCGAGCAATGGAAAGAATTGGTAACAACATAGTCCGCATTATCAATAAGCCAGAGCCATTCAGGAATCGTAGCGTAAAACTTTTTTCGCTTGTCGAAACCACCATTTCCAGTAACGTAAATTACTTCAAGATTCCTTTGCGATGCAAATTTATAAACAGTCTGAATATCAAAATCATATTCATTCATGTCCTTATTGAGCATATAGAGCAAAAGGAACGGCTTGCTTACCTTTCTAATAGGATTCTCCCGATACAAACTGCGGTAAATATCAGGATTCAAAAGGAAAGTCGGGTCACAGACACATTCCGCGTCACCACGCCCACAGTCGCCACACAAATCAATGCCTTTCTTTTCTCTCACGGAAACATACTTAAAATCAGCGAGCAAGGGCTTTATCTCGTCAATATACTCCTGCGTCAAAGATGTCATTACCCAGCTTGCGGCATAAGAGAATTTACTTGCATTTCCAAAATCAAGGAACATTGCATGAACGCAATTTCTAACCTCATCTATAGAGTGCCCTGTAAAATTCCAAATCTGGTCGCTTCCTGCAATATACACATCTGCTTTGGGCGGATTGCGGCACAATTCTGAATATGAAGCATAATCAATCTCAGACTGAGCAATGTATTTTTCCCTAAAATCATCAAAACAGCGATTATTCTTTTTTTGCTCTATAAGCAAAGCCTTTTTTTGTATTCTGTATGCCGCAGCTTTTAGAACCTTTTTGGGGTTAAAAAGCTTTATTATGCGCGTGAAAAAAGACCGTTTGTTCAAACTTATCACATCTGAACTTTTTTTATAGCGAATCAAAAACGCCTCGTGCCCCATGTCGCGGAGGTATTTCTGAAGCGCATAACACTGGAGCAGCTGCCCGTAGTTGTCGTTAGACCACCAGAAAGTGAGAATTCCAATTTTCATTATAGTTTTAATCCCGACCCATTAAATTCTGCGTATAGACTTTTTTTGTAAAACCATGTACATAATAGAGGTGTTCGGAAACTTCAGTTTTCCGAACACCTTCCAAATAAAACTGAGTTTTTGCAAGGCTTTAGCCTGAAAAAACTCGCAAAGACCTGGAGGAAACATAGGTTTCCGAACAGGTCTAATAATCTTCCCAGCGCACAGCTCCGCCCTTGGGCTGTTTTTTGCAAAAAAAAGCCCTCACCTGTAATTTCTGTATACAGGTCATACAAGAAAAAGGACGTCGCTCTGCGCTCACCGCGTTCCCCACGGTTTATTGCCGTTTTGCAACTAATGTCATATTCGTTAAATAAAACTGTACAAGAAAAAAAGGCAGTCTGTCAATTATTATGCTCAAAATATGAACGAATCCAGCCGTAATAAGGGCAGATTCTGTTTTTAAATTGTCAGTTTTAAAAGCCGCAAAGATATGCTTGCAGGCTCTAAAGCAATTTTTCCATCACAATATCGTAGCTTAATTCAAATGTCCAGGAAATACACTGATTCGGAAGTTGGACTCTGACCTTTTGGTGCTTCGGATCCCAATGAGTGATATATGCCTCGAAAGTTTTTATGTCGCCTGAAATTATCCGCACTTTGCTGCCCTTTTCATAAACTGCCTTTGACATCAAGTGCCGCTCGCCCGTCTCAATAAAGCGAATCAGCTCTTCAGAAGCAGCGCCTTCTATTTTATGTATATCTTGCGTCGTGGGCAAAAAGCGTATAAATCCATCGATTTTTCTTACAAGAAAAACAATTTCTGGCACAAGATGGTCTATTTTTAGAAACACATAGCCCGGAAAAGCGGGACGCACAACTTTGTTCTTGAATTTTGCCTTTTTATCCCACGCTTCCTCAGAAAAAAAATAAAACTGACCGTTCAAGCCTGCCGCTGAGATTTTTTCTTGGGCTTTCGCCTTAAATTTTTCTTCCCCGCCACCCTTTACAAAAATGCAATAATATTCCATCGGAAGCCCCATTTCGCAGATTTGAGGACGTATTTTATTATCTCTCAGTCTGCTTCATACCATTGTATTCAATTTCTGAATATTATACCATATATGCTGGTCCTTGTTCAGCATCTTCTGCCTGAACTTATCTGCCCCACTTTCCACATCTTCCGCAAAGCCTTAGAAGAGAATCCTGCAAGCCTTGCAGAATCTTCTTAAAAGCCATTTGGCAAGATTCTATTATACTTTCGGCAAAATATTTTTATACTTTTGCTTGACTTTTTACCGAAAGTATAATATTATAATGAACGTAAGGCGAACAAACTGCTCCCGCCTTATAAAATGACCGCGCCAAAATGCGGTACTATTTCAGCCTAGATAGGAGAAGGCTTTATGGCAGATGTAAAGGAAAACATCTTTTCAAGGAGGGTGAAAGACTTAATGAAGGAACAGCGCTTTTCGCAGAAAAAGCTCTGCGATTTGTGCGGCATTACGGAGGCAGCGTTCAGCCGCTACATGACGACTGACCGGCTTCCAAAGACGGAAATACTTGCGAACATCGCAAATATCCTTCACACGACGAGCGACTACCTTACCGGCAACGACACCAACTATGGGTACGAGCAGCTTGAGGTTCTTCTTGCATCCAGCAAGGACAACCTGAGCCTTAATCAGAAAAAAAAGCTGGTTGAAATCCTTATGGACGAGTACAAGTCGGCCCGGGGCTAGGGGATTCAGGAGCGCGGAATGCAGAACGCAATACATGGAGGTAAAACTTTGAACGGCTGCAATACAGAAAAACAGGGGAACGGAGTTCCCGTAAAAAAAGAGGACGGAACTGAAAAGTCCTACACATTGCCAAGCTGGCGGGTAAGCGAGATTGTCCTGCTTGCCGTCCAGTTCTTGAGCGATGAGGAATACTGGCAGGAAGGCTTTGACTATCAGAAGGCCATCACAAGCAAGGGCATTCTGTTAAAAGCCTACTCCGCCTTTAAGAGCGAGAACCTTGCGGAGCTTCATAAAGTGTCTTTGAGTCTGTGGGACGAGGGGCTGTGCCTTGTAGCCACGGACAAGGAGACTGGCGAGGTGTGCCGCATGATTGCCTACAACGACGCAAAGAACGACGCAGAGGTCATGCAGATAACATTCCATGAATATGCGCACATCCGCTTCAATCACACGGAGCAAAGCATGCACGGAGAGGCGGAAGCCATACTGTTCTCTGCAATCGCCACTTTCCTGATGATTGCAGAAAAGCGGTTTCACATAGGAAGGCTCATTGCCCAGGAGGGCGGCAAGAATGTCTTTTTTGAGGGCATGAGGCAGGGGCTTTTGGAAAGATTCGGTCAGGGAGGTGATATGAAAAGCGTATGGGAATAAAAAAAGCCTGTTTTAATAAGTGCGCCAACACAAACTAAACAAGGCTTTTCATTGGTCGAGAGCCACTTGCGTGAATCTCTTAAACTGAATAGTAAGATTTTATCACACAATGGCTCTCCTTGTCAAAGATTATTTTTTTAGCTTTATGCCATAGGAGGGCAAAGAAATGTTAAACATCAAAACTGTAAAAAATCCGCTTGTAACGGATGAGACAAAAGACGGCTTCTGCTTCAGAAGCTCGTGCTCGCAGACTTTAAAGACCGCAGAGCTTGCGGTCGAAATGGCTGACTGGAACTCCTCTTTTACGGAGGCAGACTACCTTGGAATGCTTTCCGTAATGGAGACCATCGTAGTAAAGTACCTTGCAAAAGGCTACAGCGTGGAGCTGCCGTTCGGCACGGTAAGGGCGAATGCCACCGGCACTTGTGCAAGCATTCAGGACGGCTTTGTTCCGGGAAACGGGAACCACACTTTGGGCATCCTCTTTAGCGCCAGCGAAAGCACCATTGCGAGCGTAAAAGACAAGCTTAAATACAAACAGGTTCCGCCGGACATTACGGGAGAGGCAAAAATCTACCGCATAACCACCTTGCAAAGCGACGCCAGCGAAAGCCCGGATTTGAGCGTTACGGCAGGAAAGACGCTCCGACTGCACGGCAGGAACCTGAGCTTTGACATTACGGACAGCGCGCAGGGCGTGTTCCTGGAAAACGAAAGCGGGCTTTCACGCATACAAGCCTACAGCCGCCGCGGAACGAACATCGTAGATGCCGCCGTTCCCGAAGGACTTGCCGCAGGCAGTTACAGCATAAGCATTGTGACAAAGCCCGGCAACACCTACTTTACCGCGAACATCGACTCAGAGATAACGGTAGCGTAAACCCTTTTGCCGCACGGACGCTCCGCTTGCGGGGGCCGTGCGGCAGGTCTTAAAGCCCTTAAACAGAAGTCATGTTTTGTCGTTTTCCAGCCCTTTCTATTCTCCTTTTTTATTTCCAAGAAGCGACTCGACCAATTGATAAATACCTGTAGAAGGGTTTTCAAACATATCTTTATTTTCGGAAAGTTTTTTTGCAAATTTGCATGCAACAGAAGTTTTATCCCTTAAAATAACATACAAATTATCAAAAGCCTTTAAGGCATCAACAGTCTTCAGCTTGTTGGCATCATCCAAAATCGAATTGATTTTTTCAAAAGCCTTACTTTGTATATCGCCTCTGGAACAGGCCGTATCTCTATATTCAAAATGAAGTACAATCCAAAGCTCAAAGCATGGGTTTGAACAAGCAACATTGACACCAGCCTTTTTACATTCTTCAACGGCTTTTAAAAAATCAATTTCAGAATGTCCGCCGACCCCTTTCCCTTTATACTCGATTTCGTCCCTGTCAATAACAATCCAACATTCATCGAAACTTTCCAACTCACCACTAGAAACCAAATCTTTGTAGGCACCATAGGGATTAGAATGTTGATGCTGAGCAATTCTTACGACAGTACCTGCCGCAATTCTTTTGTCTGCTTTTTCGCACCGTACAAGTCCTTTTATATAGTTCGGCTCTGTACATTCACCTTCACACGCAATCAAAAACGCTTTCTTTGAGGGAATAGATTCCGTCTTTCGGGATATAGGTTCTATATTTTTTAAAGGAGCATGTTTATTTCTTGCCATCGTTAATCCCTAAAATTAAATTCGCCGAGGTAAGGAACAGCACCATACTTACCCATAATGTAGTTTCGTTCTATTTTGTGCTCTTTTCTAACGTCTTTATATTCGGCAAGACTGACCAGATGAGACTGTCCGCACCCATCTTTTTCTGTGAACCATATCTGCTCCTTATCAAAAAGAGATTGATCCAGAAGATTTGTATCTTGCGAAGTAAAAACAAGCTGCGCCCCGTTAGGATTCATTTCTCTGCTATTAAAAAGGCTTACAATCTTACGGGTAAGAATCGGGTGTAAACTTGCGTCTAATTCATCTAGGAAAAGTACAGAGCCTTTTTGCAATGTGTCTATGACAGGACCAATCGCATAGAAATATTTCTGCGTGCCAAGCGACTCATCCTCAAACAAATTAAATTTAACATCGCCAATAGCCTTATTCTGCGCATCAAATTTTGAGTGAACGGTCTTAACGCTCACCTCCTCAATTATTGCTCCTTTGGGAACGTTTACCATAACTGTTGATGCTGAAACACGGCGGCTTTCTTGAAAAATGTCTTTTATGCCTATATCGGCATCCGTTATAAATGTCCGGAAGATTTTCTTTACAGCAGGCTTGTTAAGATTATCCCAGTATTGAGGAGAAAGCGGCTGCTTTGAAGCATATTCAACATAATGGCAGGACTTGAACCAATTAAGGACATTCCTTGCAATTTCGTTTCCGTTTCTGTCCGCCTCAACCAAAAAAAGAGAATTCTTTAGATGACGGATTTCATTCAAATCCTTGTATCTGGTGATTTTGATTTTCCCGCCATCCTCATCCATATCATACTCAAATACGGTTGTAGGCTGATTTGTTTCGTAAATGTAAAGATACTCGCTGTACACGCAGGAATTGTCGTACTCAAAACCATATTTATATTTCTTACCAGCATAAAAAAAGCAAATATCAAACGAAGCGGTATCATCTTCTGATTCCTCGGAAAGCTTGAAACGATTCAGCGGAAGCTCATCAGTTGATTGAATGATTTTATCTTCATTAAGAACGAGGCGGCGCAACATCGCAAAAGCCTTTAAGACATTTGATTTTCCGCTTCCATTCGCACCGTAAAGAACTGCACTAGGATAGACCTTGTTTTCAGCGCAGTCAAACAAAGGGGAGACAGAATCTGTCTTGTTTGTGAACAAATCAATCGTAAAAGAGTCCTTAAACGAGCGGAAATTTCTTGCAGAAAATTGAATCAACATACCTATACAATAATAAGAAACCGGCAAAAATGCAAGTTTAAATTAAAAAACGGTTGATTTTTTGCAATTTTAGCAAATAAAATTTATTACTTTCTTCCGGCAAATTTCTTTCAATGAACAGTATGTTCGCCGCTAAAAATCCATACTATTTTCGTTTAA
>ERZ842401.4287-NODE-4287-length-16757-cov-7.808945_pt1 | contig 16757 bp, 13 predicted proteins | sample MGYA00521270_ERZ842401 | MGnify/ENA primary metagenome ERZ842401 (study PRJEB31892, sample SAMEA3878208) | bioreactor metagenome | biome: Moose rumen | place: Sweden | collected 2011-10 | study: EMG produced TPA metagenomics assembly of the PRJEB12797 data set...
CTTTCACACCCAATAGACGCTCGATGCGACGACGCTGCTCCTCGGTATGTGGCTCTGCACCGATGAAGAGGGTGCGGAGTTTAGTGGAGCGTGGGTCTACACCCTCCTCCTGGAACACCTCTGCCAGACGGATGGCATAGGAGGGAATAGCATGCAGACAGGTCGTGCCGAAGTCCTTGATGAACATAATCTGGCGCTTGGAGTTACCAGCGGCGGCGGGTACAGTGGTGGCACCTAACTTCTCGGCACCATGCTGGAAACCCAATCCACCCGTGAACATTCCGTAACCGGAGGAGTTCTGGAAAACATCCGTGTCACGGCAGCCTACCATATACATATCACGGGCAATCATATTCGCCCATGAGTCGATGTCATGACGGGAATAGGTGACAACGGTGGGATGACCCGTCGTACCACTGGAGGAGTGGATACGGATGGCGTCCTTCATGTCACCGCCTACCAGACCGAACGGGTAGTTTTCACGCAAGTCCTGTTTTGTGGTGAAAGGTATCTTGCGGATATCCGCGATGGTCTGAATACTGTCGGGCGTAATACCCAAGTCACCCAGACGTTTCTTGTAGAAAGATGACTTCAGAGCAATCTCTATGGAGTTGCGCAGTTTCTTCACTTGCAATGCCTCCAGTTCCTTGCGGGGCATCGTCTCTAATTCCGGTTGCCAATACTTATTATCCATATCGTTTAGTTTTGTTTATAATTTCAAAATTGTATCATATTCGAGGGGCAGTTGTTTGCCAATACTGGTCACGATGACCCCACACTGTGTCTGTTCCTTGACCTGTCGGACGATGTCTGCCATCAACTGGGCATTCACATCGTCAAGGTGCGATATCGGCTCGTCGACGACCAGGAAGTCGGAAGGCTGTGTCAAGGCACGGATGAATGCGACACGCTGTTGCTGCCCTTGGGAGAGCAGTCCTGCCTTGACATGTAGTTTTTCCTCGATACCCAGCATCTCAAACCAACGCAGGACATCACCCATGGTGATATGTCTCGTCAGACGGTTCTTGATCTCCACATTCTCCCATGCCGTCAACTCTGGAAAGAGTCGCATCTCCTGAAAGAGCAGACTGATATGTCGCTGACGGACATCGACCCAATGGGAGATGGTATAGCGACGGACATCATCGGCATCGAAGAGGATAGTCCCCGTATAGTCGTGGCGATAGCCTAAGAGATAACTGCAGAAGGTACTCTTGCCCTTGCCGCTCTCCGCCTCTACGAGACAGGTTTTTCCCTGCTCGAAGGTCACTTCTGTCTTCCACACATCAGACACTAAGTCCTCACGCTGGGCAAAGACTTGCGGTAACACCTGATGTAATGATATCTGTCGCATCTTTTTCTATTTACTGAGTTGTGCCATCATCACGGCAGCCAAGCCCGCCGTCTCCGTACGCAGCCTGCTATTGCCCAGATGGACGGACTGGTAGCCTTGGGCGACAGCCTCCCGCACCTCGTCGATGGAGAAATCGCCCTCCGGTCCTACTAATATCGTGACACGCTCCGCCGCCGGCAGTCGTCGCAGTTCGTCAAAGAGACTCTTGCGATCCACCTCCTCATAGCAGTGGGCGATATATCTCGCTTCCTCTGTTTTCGCAGAGATAAAATCCTTAAAAGATGTCATCCCATACAGTTCGGTCTTCCACGCCTTTCGGCTCTGTTTCATCGCTGATACGACAATCTTGTCGAGCCGTTCCGTCTTCACCACCTTCCGCTCGGAGAAGCGACAGTCGAGGAAAGTGATCTCGTCGACACCTATCTCCACCGCTTTCTCCACCATCCATTCCATGCGGTCCATCAGTTTGGTGGGCGCGATGGCGAGATGGATATGCCCTTGCCACGGACGTTGCTGCGGCAGTGTCTCTTGAATGGCATACATACAGTGATGGTTGGAGGCTACCGTCACCACCGCACGATAGAACGTACCTGCCCCATCCATCAGCATCATCTCGTCGCCACTATCCATACGAAGAACCTTCACGGCATGTGACGCTTCATCCTGTGGCAACTCACTCATCTGAGCGGCTTGGGGTACGTAGAAATATCGTGTCTCTTTCATCTTATACTATCACTTCTTCTTTCTTTGGACGGAATATGAGGGCAAAGGCGACGCTCACCACCAAGGCGTAACAGGCAAAGACATACCAGCAACTGTTCCAGTCGACAATTCCAGCGGGAGAGGTATGGGCGTTCACCACCTGCTGGGCACACAGCGAACCTATCGTAGCACCGACACCATTCGTCATCAACATAAAGAGTCCCTGTGCACTGGAACGAAGATGGGCTGGTGCCGACCTATCGACAAAGAGGGAGCCACTGATGTTGAAGAAGTCAAAGGCGACCCCATAGACGATCATCGACAGGACGAAGAGCAGGATGCCGTCACCTGGATTACCAATACCCAGCAGGGCAAAGCGGAGTACCCAAGCGAACATGGCTATCAGCATCACGTTCTTGATACCATAGCGTCTCATAAAGAAAGGTATCAGCAAGATGCAACAGGTCTCACTAATCTGGGAAATAGAATATAGTACCACCGGATATTTCACTCCAAAGGAGTCCACATACTCGGGGATGGTTTGGAAATGGTCTATGAAAGGAGTGGCAAAGCCGTTGGTAATCTGCAGACTGACACCCAGGAAAATGGAGAAGATGAAGAATATCGCCATCTTCTTCTGCTTGAATAACGAAAAAGCCTGTAGTCCCAGAGCGTCCGCAATGGTCTTCTTCTCCGCATCCTTGTTGACAGGACAGACAGGCAACGAGAAGGAATAGACGAACAAGATGATACTCAGGACACCACTCGTCACAAACTGGTACTGGTTCTGCTCAAAATCCAACACGTCGACCAACCACATCATGGCGATAAAACCTATCGTTCCGAAGACACGGATGGCAGGAAAGTCCTTCACCGTATCCATCCCTGCCCTCGTCATCACGCTATAAGCCACAGAGTATGACAAAGCGAGTGACGGCATATAGAAAGCGATACTTAAGGAATAGAAGGTGAACAATACCGAGAATTGGGCAGCGTTGCCCTGTTGATAACCATACCAGCCAGCCATCAGCATAAAGATACCTGCCAATAGATGACAATAGCCAAACAGACGCTGGGCTGGTATCCATCGGTCGGCGATGATACCTATCAGCGCGGGCATGAAGATAGAGACAAAGCCCTGCATGGCAAAGAAGGAACCGATATGGCTACCCATCCCTATCTTGGTGAGATAGATACCCATGCAGGTTAGGTATGCTCCCCATACAGCGAACTGCAGGAAGTTCATGACGGCTAAACGTACTTTCAGGTTCATCATTCGTTATATAATAGGTTTATCATCATTCCAAAGCGTTACCGCCCCTTGCTCATCTTCCCTTAGGTTTAAGCGGTTGTTTGTCCACTCGGTGAAAGGGAGTTCTTCTGTCAGGGGGTAATATCTTACCACTATCCCGTTGGAGAGTTCCACGACGTGTCGTATCAACACCGCTCCTTGGACTGTCAGTAACTCCGGACAGGCTATCCGCCTTATTCTCCTCATTGGGCTTGGGTTCATCTTTTTTCTCTTTTTGATGGAAGCGTATCAGTTGTATCTGGCTGATGAATAACATCTTCCTGACCTCATTGTCATGCTCGTTGTTGTTCAGATAGATAAAGCCTCGGAGTTCCTGCAGCCTGCCCTCCCGATTCTGGGGAATACGAACCTGCGACTGTCCCGTCATGGAGATATGGTTGATGGTCTGGGTAATGCTGTCACCCTCATATTTGGCGATGAGACATACGACAGCATCTCTCGAACCATTTTGATAGACGAAGTCGGACATGAACTGGAACATGAATGTGTCACCTTTATAATAAGAGGTGTCCGCTTTCACATAGATATCGTAGCGGTTGCTGGTAGGCAGTGGCATCAGCAGCAAATCCGTCTCGTTCTGCCATACATTTGCCGTATCGCCCGTCGCACTATAGGTGGAATACTTGTTGATGTCACCCACAGAGGCACCCAATGCCTTGGCATCATCATTCAGGCGTTCCATCACGTTCTGGTAGATATTCTTCAAACGATCGGCATGGGAATAGTAGTACACCAAAGAGGAGTCAAACTCCGCCTCCGTGACATGATATTTCCTCAGGACAGCAAGGAAATAGGCATTCTTGTTATAGTCGTTCTCCTCCCTGCTCTTGGAACGGTCCTCATCAGCCATCGCCCTTGCCACATGATAGTCATAAAGGATATCCTCCAGGTCACCCGGCTGGATATACTTTGACGGCACAGTAGGCTTACAGCCTATCATTGCCATCATGAGGAGGACGATAGTGAGGCTATTCTTCATCCGATACCTTTTCCGTTTCTTTCTTCATCGATATCTCGCCAATCTCTTTCCGATAGAACAACAAGAGGAGGACGACACCTACCGAGATAGCGGAGTCAGCGAAGTTGAATACCGGGCTAAAGAACACAAAAGTGTTACCACCTACCATCGGTACCCAATCGGGCCATGTCGTGACAATGAGCGGGAAATAGAACATATCCACCACCTTACCCATCAGGAACGGCGCATAACCAGTGCCGAAGGGTACGAAATAAGAGGTGTAGAACTCTGAGGAGGCGTTGAAGACCAGTCCATAGAACATGGAATCAAAGATATTACCTGCTGCACCAGCAAGTACCATGGACAGACAGATGATATATCCCCAACGCGTTTTCTGTCTTACCTGTTTGGCAATATACCAACCCAGGATAGCGATAGCGATAATCCTGAAAAGGGAAAGAACCAGTTTACTGCCCAGTTCCATACCATAAGCCATCCCGTTGTTCTCGATGAAGACAATCTTAAACCAGGAGAACACCTCGATCTGTTCGTGAAGGGTCATGTTCGTCTTCACCCAGATCTTGATAATCTGGTCAATAGCAAGGATAGCCATCACAATAGCAATGGCAACCCATCCACGTTTTGCGATGCTTTTTTTCTTCATTTATTTCTTGCCAGCCATCTTTGACTCCACGCTCAAGGTAGCATGGGGAACGGCGCGCAGACGCTCTTTGGGAATCAGTTTACCCGTGATACGGTCGATGCCATAGGTCTTATTCTCGATACGCACCAAGGCAGCCTTCAATCCCTGAATGAATTTCTGCTGACGCGATGCCATCTGAATCAACTCCTCTTTCGACTGGGTCGCACTACCCTCCTCCAGAGCCTTATACGTAGGAGAGGTGTCGTCCACATCATTAGAGTCCTTATTCATCAACACATTCATCATCTGGTCATAGTCGCGCTTAGCGAGTGCCAGTTTCTCGTTAATAATCTGGCGGAACTCCTCGAGTTCCTCATCGGAATAGCGTGTTTTCTCAGCCATAATACTTAAGATTTAGTTATTTGAATATTCAACTTAAAGTCATCAAACTCCACTTCCACACCCTCGTTAGGTGCTATTGTGATATCATCAGCAAGCACCTGTGTGCGGATATAGTCACCGAAGCCTTCAACTGCCTTCTGTATCTCGGCATGGGGCGCAATGGTGATATGGATTCGGTCGGTAATCTCAAGACCACTGTCCTTACGGAGGTTCTGCACACGATTGATAATCTCACGTGCCATACCTTCCTGCTTCAGTTCCTCGGTCAGTTCCACCTCCAGAGCGACAGTCAGACTACCCTCGTTGGAGACAAGCCAGCCTGGGATGTCCTCACTGATAATCTCGACATCCTCGGCGAGAATCTCCAGATTGTCAATATTCTCCAGCGTACCCAGATCAATGCGCCCGTTAGCCTCCAACTCCGCAATCTGTTCCTGACTCAGGGCATCCACAGCGGCAGCAACAGCCTTCATCATCTTACCGAACTTCTTACCCATCGTGCGGAAGTTACACTTCACTTTCTTTACCAGGATACCGGCTCCCTCCACGAACTTCAGTTCTTTCACATTCACCTCGTTCATGATCAGGTCCTTGACAGCCTCGATATGACGTTTCTGCTCTTCCGTAGCAGGAACCATGATACTCTGCAGTGGCTGGCGTACCTTGATATTCACCTTACGACGTAAGGCAAGTACCATGGAGGTAATCTTCTGCGCCATCTCCATACGAGCCTCCAAGTCGGCATCAATCAGTGACTCGTCTGCCACGGGGAAAGTATCCAGATGTACACTGTCTTTCTCGCCACCGAGGTCACGATACAACTGGTCGGCATAGAACGGTGCAAATGGTGCCAGGAGTTTGGAGATTGTCAACAGGCAGGTATAGAGTGTCTCGTAAGCGGAACGCTTGTCGTCACTCATCTCCTTTCCCCAGAAACGTTTACGGTTCAAACGCACGTACCAGTTCGACAGGTCGTCATTAACGAAAGTGTCTATAAGTCTGCCGGCGCGGGTCGGGTCGTAGTTGTCCAATTCTACCGTCACCTTTTTAATCAAAGTATTGAGGGAGGAGAGAATCCAATGGTCAATCTCTGGTCGTTCTGTCTGCTGCTGTGCCACTGCAGACGGAACAAAGCCATCCACATTCGCATAGAGGGCGAAGAAAGAATAGGTGTTATAAAGCGTTCCGAAGAACTTACGGCGTATCTCGTCCACTCCCTCCGGATCGAACTTCAGGTTATCCCAGGGCTCGGAGTTAGTCATCATATAGAGACGTACAGCGTCAGAGCCGTATTTCTCTATCATCTCAAACGGGTTGACGACATTACCCACGTGCTTCGACATCTTATTACCTTTCGCATCAAGCACCAGTCCGGAGGAGATCACGTTCTTAAACGCTACTGAGTCAAAGATCATCGTAGCGATGGCATGCAGGGTAAAGAACCAACCACGGGTCTGGTCGACACCCTCGTTGATGAAGTCTGCGGGGAACGCCTTGTTCTTATCGATGGCATCACGGTTCTCAAAAGGATAGTGAATCTGCGCATAAGGCATGGAACCAGAGTCAAACCACACGTCAATCAAGTCACTCTCACGCTTCATTGCCTTACCGCTCTCGCTGACGAGGACGATATAATCCACATACGGACGGTGAAGGTCAATCTTGTCATAGTTCTCCTGTGACATTTCTCCAGGAACAAAGCCATTATCCTTCAAGGGATTAGAGGTCATGAAACCTGCCTTGACAGCCTTCTCTATCTCGTTATAGAGTTCCTCAACGGAACCTATGCACATCTCCTCTCCGTCTTCTGAGCGCCAGATGGGTAGAGGTGTACCCCAGAAACGGCTACGGCTGAGATTCCAATCATTCAAGTTGTCGAGCCAGTTGCCGAAACGTCCTGTACCCGTAGACTCCGGTTGCCAGTTGATGGTCTTGTTGAGTTCGCTCATGCGCTCTTTACAAGCCGACGACTTGATAAACCATGAGTCCAAGGGATAATAGAGCACGGGTTTGTCGGTACGCCAGCAGTGCGGATAGTTATGCACATGCTTCTCGATCTTAAACACCTTGTTCTGTGCCTTGAGGTCCATACAGATGGAGATATCCAAAGTCTCATCCTTGTCGGTCAGTGTGTCGTCATAGGCGTTCTTCACATAACGTCCAGCAAACTTATTCCACTCCTCGACATTCACATAGTTCTTCACGAAATCGGCATCGAGATCCTCCACAAGATAATATTTTCCTTGCAAGTCGACAACAGGACGCTCTGCACCTTTCTTATCGATCAGTACAATAGGACATATACCAGCCTTTTTTGCCACAAAGGCATCGTCAGCACCAAAGTTAGGAGCGATATGCACGATACCGGCACCATCTTCTGTCGTCACGTAGTCACCAGGAATCACACGGAAAGCGTCACCCATCGGTTTGATGGCTGGCATCAACTGCTCATACTCCATGCCGACAAGGTCTGTTCCCTTGTAACGGGCAACGACGCGATATGGAATCAGTTTCTCACCTTTCTTGTATTCGGGCAACTCGCCACCGTCGGTGATAGCACCCTCAGCGGGCAAATAGGCATTCAGACGAGCCTCGGCAAGAACCAGTGTCACCTTGTCTGCGGTATAGGGATTATAGGTCTGCACAGCGACATAATCTATCTTTGGACCAACACAGAGTGCCGAGTTAGCGGCAAGGGTCCATGGGGTAGTTGTCCATGCGAGGAAATAGGGTGTTCCCCACTCCGCCATCTCGGGCTTAGGGGTCTTCATCTTGAACTGTGCCGTACAGGTGGTGTCCTTCACATCACGATAGCAACCTGGCTGGTTCAACTCGTGGGAAGACAATCCTGTTCCTGCTGCAGGCGAATAAGGCTGAATGGTATAGCCCTTATAGAGAAGTCCTTTCTGGTAGAACTGTTTCAGCAACCACCACAAGGTCTCGATATACTTATTGTCGTATGTGATATACGGATGGTCGAGGTCTACGAAATAGCCCATCTTCTCCGTCAGTTCCCGCCACTCAGCGGTATACATCATCACGTTCTCACGGCACTTGCGGTTGTAATCCTCCGTAGAGATATAACGCTCACTCTCCGTGTTGTCGATATCTGCTTTCGTGATACCCAACTCTTTCTCCACACCTAACTCAACAGGCAGTCCGTGGGTGTCCCAGCCTGCCTTGCGGTGCACCTGATAACCTTTCATCGTCTTATAGCGATTGAAAGTGTCTTTGATAGAACGTGCCAATACATGGTGAATGCCAGGGTGCCCGTTTGCCGAGGGAGGTCCCTCAAAGAACACAAACTGAGGACATCCCTCGCGCTCGTCAATAGAGCGGAGGAACACGTTGTTCTCCTTCCACAACTGCAGGATATCATTGTTCACCTGCGTCAAGTTCAAGCCGTTATGCTCGGCGAATCTCTTTCCCATAAATTGTATCTATTTTTTACCTTTTCTTAATTTAATGCGCAAAGGTACATAAAAAAAATGAAATAGCAAATTTCTTTTGAGTATATTAACGAAAGAATATGAAGGAAGGCAACACCCTATATCAAACGTCAGGCTACTGTCACGGAAACAGACAGCACCTCAGTGGTGGAGTCTAACACCCGATAACGATGGTCGGTACGGATACCTACCAACCAGACAATCTGGTTGTCCGCATCAGTAACGACGAGTTGACGGCGTTTCTCAAAGAGCGACATCTTACGATCCGTCATCAAATCGCTTAAAAGTTTACGTCCTTCCATCCCATACGGCACCATCCAGTCACCCTTTTCTACCCGTCTGACGGTCAATGGGAACACCACTTTTTCAGCATCAAGAGTGGCGACATTCGGGTCTTTAGACACAGTGACCGTCTCTTTTCGGACAGTGATTCTCGTATCTTCATCCAACACATAGGTTCCTTCTTCTGGAATACGTATAGGAGTAAGCGGTTTCAGCGAGGACTCTACGATATAACTATCACGGTCCACCAAAAGGTCATAGCCCAATGAGGAAGTGAAAAGTCGCCCCGTTTCCGCAGTGAGGATTTGCTTTACCTGACTGCCGTTAAAACCGTAGTTTTTAAGCCACTCAAATAAAATATATTCCCTTGAACCATATTTATTTAATTCACTGAAATATACTTGTTTATTGTATTTAAAAGAAGACAAGACGGTATCTAATACCTTCTGGGCTTCTGTCAAGTGCGACACCATTTTCTCAATATTCATTGAAAATGCTGGGTTGATGTTCTGTAACAAGGGGAGCACATTCAAACGTACCTTATTACGCTGTACCTCATCTTCCAGATTCGTACTGTCAGTCACATAAGACTGCTCTTTTTCATCCAGATAGGCAAGAATGTCCTGTCTGGAGACACATAGCAGTGGGCGTAGTACATTGCCGTTGCGAGGCCGGATCCCGCAAAGCCCACGCAATCCTGTACCCCGTGCCATATTCAACAAGACCGTCTCCACCAAGTCGTCCCGATGATGGGCGACACAGACTCCTGCCGCTCCGATGTCCGCCCTCAACTGCTCGAAATAGCGGTATCGAAGTTCACGTGCTGCCATTTCAACACTAACCTTATGTGTCTCCGCATACGTGAGGGTATCAAAATGGATGCGATGAAATGGGATGTTTTTTTGTTGACAGAGGGTCTCACAGAACTGCTCATCCCTATCCGACTCGGCCCCTCTAAGGTGGAAATTACAATGTGCCGCATGAATCTTATAACCCATTTCACCGAGTAAAAGAAGCAAAGCGACACTATCTGCCCCACCACTTAACGCAACAATATATAATTTGCTGTCATCAAGTAGTTTGTGGTCTTGAATATATTTCTTTACTTTATTCAACATAGAGTACCAGTCCCTTCAGGTATTCCCCCTCTGGATGATAGATATTAATAGGATGATCAGCAGGTTGGTGCAATTGATGGAGAATGCGCACCTTCCGCTTGGCAAGTGCAGCAGCAGTGAATACCGCATTGCGGAAATGGTCTTTCGTCACTACCTGAGAGCAGGAGAAGGTGAAGAGGATACCACCCCTCTCTATCTTCTCGAAAGCCTTCTGGTTCAAGCGGGTATAGCCCTTCAGTGCGTTATGCAAGGCACCACGGTGCTTGGCAAAGGCGGGCGGGTCAAGGATAATGAGGTTGTAATCAGACCCCGCTTTCTCCAAATACCTGAACGCATCCTCACAATACGCCTCATGACGGGGATCGCCAGGAAAGTTCAGAGCCACATTCTCTTTGGTCAGTGCTATCGCCTTCTCGGAACTATCGACGGAATGCACCAGTTCCGCTCCGCCACGCATGGCGTAGAAAGAGAAACCTCCCGTATAGCAGAACATGTTGAGAACCCGTTTGCCTCTCGCATACCGCTCCAATAACAAGCGATTCTCCCTTTGGTCGACAAAGAAGCCCGTCTTCTGCCCCCTCAACCAGTCTACACGGAACTTCAAGCCGTTCTCCAAGGCGATATTGTCATCACTGCCCCCGTATAGAAAACCGTTCATATCCTCTTTTGACATGAAAGGTAGCGTTGCCTCACTCTTATAATAGATATGATGGATTCGCGATTCCATCACGGAAACAAGAGTGTCGGCTATCTGTTTACGCATCAGGTGCATACCGATGGAATGGGCTTGCATCACGGCTGTGTCACCATAGATATCGATAATCAGACCAGGGAGATTATCCCCTTCCCCATGTACCAGTCGGTATGTGTTATTGTCCGGATTATCAGCAATACCGATGGAGAGACGCATCTGAAGGGCTGACGACAAGCGGGAATGCCAGAACTCCGCATCAATCTCCACATCGGAGAAAGACAACACACGGACGGCGATAGAGCCTTGTTGGTAATGTCCTACGGCAATGAATGTGCCATCAATAGTGACCACACGCACCAAGTCGCCCTCCTCGATGCCCTCCTCCATTTGCAGGATAGCCCCAGAGAACACCCAAGGATGAAATCGTCTTAGACTCTCATCCTTACCCTTCCGTAACTGTATCTGTTTGTACATCCGTCTCTACTTTTATCAGTTCATAATCACCTGTCTGCTCCAGTCGTAACAGTTCCTCATAGAGGAGGATACAGGTCCATGCGTCTGTCGCGGCATAGATTTTCTGCTTGTCTTTCAGGACATCCATCTCCCAGTTGGAGAGACGGTCGCGTTTACTGATCCGCTGTCCGAAGAAATTGGCAAAGAGTTTCTGCAAACTCATATCCTCCACTCCTATCTCTTTCACCTTATCCTGCAAATCGATGAAATAGCCACGCTGGAAGTCTCCTCGCTTAGCCAGCATCATCAGGTCGTCATGCAGGGAGAGCCCTATCTTCGGCACTTTCGTATCTTCCAACAGCCGTTTCACCGCATCCGTCATACCAATCTGGTTCAGGCGGAACAGGAAGCAGACCTCATGGCTGGACACCTGTAGGAGGGCAACTTGGTTGACGTGTCCTTTCTTGAACGAAGGACGTGTCTCGGTATCAATACCAAGGATCGGCTGACTCAACAGGTAGTCTACCGCTTTCTCCGCCTCTGCTGCGCTGATTACCACCACTATCTGTCCCTCGAAAACCACTCTTGGCAATGTGCTTATTTTCGTCTTGTCGTACTTGCTATATAGTATCTTTTTCATCAAACTTTTGTTTTCAAGGTGCAAAAATACAAAAAAAAGACGATTTTATGGCGATTTCTGAGATTTTTCATTTACTTTTGCACATTATTTACAATATTATGGCAAAGAAAAAGAAGACGAACACTGCCTCATCCTTCAAGGTGGCAATCGGTTTTGATAAGATATTCCACAATGAGCGACTGAATTTCTTCCTCGGATTCCTGTTGCTGTTCGTGGCAGGTTATCTCATCTGGGCTTTCATCTCCTATTTCACGACAGGAGCGGCAGACCAGAGTATGATAGAGGCACCAAAAGACGGTGAGGTTCTGAACCAGAACGGAGAGTTCCAGAACTCATGCGGTTCCTTGGGAGCCTATAGCGCATGGTTTTTCATCAAGCGGTGCTTCGGACTGCCTGCCTTCCTGATACCTATCTTCATCTTACTGCTCTCCGTCAATCTGATGAGAGCCTATAAGGTCAACTTGCTGAAATGGTTCATGACCCTTGCCATTGTGATGATATGGGCATCCGTCACCTTCGCCAAGTTTCTGACACCCCTGTTCGCCGAGTCTCATTTCAACCCGGGAGGAGACCACGGACTTGCCATCTGCGAGATCATTCAGGGACTGCTGGGGGCACCGGGACTGACCTTCCTGCTTGCTGTCTCCGCCATTGCCTTCCTCATTTATCTCAGTGCGGAGACCATCTTCTTTATCCGCAAACTGTTCAACCCCTTGCGTTATCTGAAGAAAATTCCGATGGAGATCAATATCGGCAAGGGAGACGCTGACGACAAGCAAGGTATTGACACACTGGAGGACCCGACTGTCTTTGACGACCCCATAGAGCAGACCGTGGAGTTCGACAAAGATGAAAAAGAGGAGATTCCCCAACCTGTCTATGAGAAGAAAGTCACCGTCATGGCTGACGACATCCTGCCTGTGACAGACACCACAGGTGTGGAGATGACCATTGAGACGGGTGAGAAAGAAGAGAGTGCCAGCGGTAAGGACCTGGTCGGCGACTATGGTGATATCACCACTCCCTACGATCCTAAGCGTGACTTGGAGAACTACCACTACCCGACCCTCGACCTGTTGAAGAAATACGATGACGACGGCAAGCCATATATCGACATGGTGGAGCAGACGACAAACAAAAACCGTATCGTCGACGTACTGCGTAATTTCGGCGTGGAGATCAGCAGCATCAAGGCAACGGTAGGTCCTACCATTACCCTTTATGAGATTACCCCTGCCCCAGGTGTACGCATCGCCCGCATCCGTAACTTGGAGGATGACATCGCCCTAAGCCTCTCCGCATTGGGCATTCGTATCATCGCACCTATCCCCGGCAAGGGAACGATAGGTATTGAGGTACCAAATGCCAAGCCGAGCATTGTCTCGATGGAGTCTATCCTGAACTCGAAAAAGTTCCAGGAGACGACGATGGACCTGCCCTGCGCTGTCGGTAAGACCATCACCAACGAGGTCTTCATGTTCGACCTCGCCAAGGTGCCCCACCTCCTCGTGGCTGGCGCCACCGGTCAAGGTAAGTCCGTGGGACTGAATGCCATCATCACCTCTTTATTATATAAGAAACACCCTGCGGAGTTGAAGATTGTTCTCGTCGACCCGAAGAAGGTGGAGTTCAGTGTCTACTCCTCTATCGAGAAGCATTTCCTCGCCAAGATACCCGACGACGAGGCAGAACCCATCATCACCGACGTGACGAAAGTGGTGCGTACGCTGAACTCACTCTGTAAGGAGATGGATACTCGTTATGACCTGCTGAAGATTGCTCAGGCACGTAATATCAAAGAATACAACAAGAAGTTCATTGACCGTCAGTTGAACCCCGAGAAGGGACACCGTTTCATGCCCTATATCGTAGTGGTAATTGACGAGTTCGGCGACCTGATCATGACGGCAGGCAAAGAGGTGGAACTTCCCATCGCCCGTATTGCCCAGTTGGCACGTGCCGTCGGTATTCACATGATTATCGCCACCCAGCGACCTACGACGAATATCATCACTGGTACTATCAAGGCAAACTTCCCTGGTCGTGTCGCCTTCCGTGTGGGTGCCATGATTGACTCCCGCACCATCCTCGACCGTCCCGGTGCCCAGCAACTGATCGGTCGTGGTGACATGCTGTACCTCAATGGCGGTGAGCCCGTCCGTGTACAGTGTGCCTTCGTCGACACACCCGAGGTGGAGCGCATCAACCAGTATATCGCCCAACAGCAGGGCTACATCAGTGCCTTTGAGTTGCCTGAGCCAGACATGCCCGACGATGATATGGGCGAGGCTGCCGACGTGGACATGCAGCACCTCGACCCGATGTTTGAGGACGCCGCCCGTCTGATTGTCATCAACCAGAGTGGCTCGACCAGTCTGATACAGCGTAAGTTTGCCATCGGCTACAACCGTGCCGGTCGTCTGATGGACCAGTTGGAGAAGGCTGGCGTGGTAGGTGCCGCCCATGGGTCGAAGCCTCGTGAGGTATTGATTCAGGATGAGAACAGTTTAGAGAATTTACTAAGTCAATGGAGAAGATAAGGATAACCCTGATGATGATGCTCTTTGCCGTGGCATCATACGGACAGGACGCGAAGTCGGTACTCGACAAGACCGCAGGCATCATTTCCCACAAGAATGGTGTGCAGGCATCGTTTACCATCACCTCACAGCAGTATGGCAACACCAGTGGCACCATTGCCATCAAAGGACGTAAGTTCCATGCCAACACCCAAGAGGCGACGGTATGGTTTGACGGCAAGACGCAGTGGACGTATGTCAAGCAGAACGACGAGGTGAATGTCAACACCCCTACCCAAGCCGACCTGCAGGCGATCAATCCCTATAACTTCATCTATATGTACAAGCAGGGATATACCGCCACCATGGTGAAGAGCGGTCAGGACTTCATGATCACCCTCAAGGGTAAGGGCAAGGGTATTCAGGAGATGGTCATCACCATCAGTCAGAAGACCTATGTTCCCTCCCAGATCAAGATGCTCCAGAACAAGAAATGGACCACTATCAAGGTATCGGGGTTCAAGACTGCGAGTCTCTCCGACAGCATGTTCCGCTTCAATCCCAAGCAATATCCGCAAGCAGAAATCATCGACCTGAGATAAATGAATAAGATTCAACTGTTCCGTTTACTTCGGAAGCACAAGAAACTTAGTGACGAGCGTAACGTCATGTTTGAGGCTAACCAGTACGGCAAGTTCTTTGCCTACCTCGGTCTGGGCTTCTTAGTGTTGTATTTCGTCGCCATTGGCACCTTCCTCGGATGGGTCGCCGCCACGGAGGATGAGCAGCAGATCATCTTCTTTGTCCTGCCCTTCCTGCTGATCCTTGACTTCTTCGGTCGATTCATGGCGCAGCAGACACCCGTCATGCTCGTCAAACCCTACCTGCTGATACCCATCAGCAAATATGCGGCTGTCGACTGTTTCCTCGTGTCGCAGTTGTTTGACAGCAGCAACCTCATCTGGATGTCGCTGTTCCTGCCCTACACCTTCATCTGTATCTGCGGCAACATGTCGCTATGGGCAGGACTGGGCATGTTGCTGATGCTGCACCTGATGATACTGGTCAACAGCCAATGGTACATGCTGGTGCGCACCTTGGTCAACAGGAGCATGTTCTGGTGGGCATTGCCTATTACCTTCTACGGTTCTTTTATCGCTCCAGTCTTCTTCCTCTCCAACAAGGCAGCAGACAAGTTCTTTGACAACCTGTTCGATTTCATCGAAGAATGGGGATTCTCATGGATTGGGTTTATCCTCTTCCTGGTGCTCTTCATCGTCCTTTTCATCGTCAACCGCCAGTTGCAGATGCACCTTATCTATGATGAGATATCTAAGCATGAGAAGACGAAGTTGAAGCACGTGTCAGAGTTTTCGGCACTCAACCGTTTCGGACAGATCGGCGAGTACCTGAAGTTGGAGATCAAGAGCACGATGCGCAACAAGGCAATCCGTACCCGTTTCATCCAGGGAGTTGTCATCATCACGATGCTGTCCCTGATGATAGCCTATACCGATGCCTATACCAGTGGCTTCGCCCGCAACATGTGGTGCCTCTACTGTTTCGTGTTCTTCGGGGCTGTCAACCTGGTGAAGGTGATGGGACCCGAGGGCAACTATATCGACCTGTTGATGGTCCATGAGGAGAATATCCTGACACTGCTTCGTGCCAAGTATTATTTCTATTGCACCATCGTCCTGTTGCCGTTCCTGTTGCTCCTGCCACCTATCATATCCGGCAAGTTCTCTTTGCTGATGGTCCTCGCCTACCTGTTTATCACTACAGGACCAGAATACTGCCTGCTCTTCCAATTAGCCATCTGGAACAAGCAGACACTGCCCCTGAACGATAAGATCACGGGCAAGAACCAGTTTGAGAACAAACTCCAGTTAATCATAGAACTCATCGTCTTCTTCGTTCCCGTGGCACTGGTTCTCATCCTGCAGGCACTCTTCGGCGAGGAGGTGTCCTTCATCGTCATGATTGTCATCGGACTTGCCTTCACCTTGACAGAGCCCTACTGGATGCGCCATATCTACCAACGGATGATGCGCCATCGCTATGAGAATCTGGAAGGTTTCCACTCCACTAGATAAAAGACTATTAAGATATGTATTTCACAGGTATTATCATCGCCATCAGCACCTTCGTGACCATCGGTGTATGGCACCCTATTGTCATCAAGACGGAATACCATTGGGGCACCCGTCCATGGATCGTCTATCTCATCA